>Ga0326512_10002919_pt1 | contig 12635 bp, 8 predicted proteins | sample 1_2617_0518_D_FD_203652 | JGI IMG/M metagenome (GOLD analysis project Ga0326512, IMG submission 203652) | Bovine rumen microbial communities from UC Davis, California, United States - 1_2617_0518 | ecosystem: Host-associated > Mammals > Digestive system > Stomach > Rumen | place: USA: California... | reverse complement strand
GTTGAACATTACATAGAGGTTAGAGTTAAGCATACCTCTTTCAAGGTAATACATTGTTATCTTGTGTTTACCAACCGTTGCTTTTGATTTTATTTCATCGCTGAATGGCTTCAGGGTTTTGTCCTTGCTTCTCGAAATTACAGAATCATTAAGTAAAGCGTTTGTTGTATTTGAAGAAACAATACTTGTATTGCTTACATTGCCTATAGCACTTATAAATGTAGAACCGCCTTTTGCAAAGTTAACCTCACCTATTGCATTTTTATGAGCGCCGCCCATATCAAGAATAAGCTCATCGTCAAGGAATACCCAAACGTCATCATCGCCCTGGAATGTGAAGGTGATCGGTATACCGTCAACTGTTCCGTCAAGCGTACCATTTTCATTCAGATAAAAGTCTATCTCATACTTGACGCCGAATCCGTAGTGCAATTTTGAAGTACTTAAATACTCTTTATTTCCTCCATCTTCATGTTTGTTAAACGGGAAGAAACCAATTTCCGTACTGCCTGAATCTCCGTTTCCATAGTTATCATAAACCATGTCACTGGCATCACCGCTTTTGTACATTTTATTGCTCTTGGACAGTGATGTAGTCCCGCCAGATTTTTCTGCTCTTACACTGTACTTCTTGGAATCGAAAACATAGTAATCTCCGCGATAAGGTACATTTGTATCCAAACCATTAGTCAGCATATTATCTTTCGTATATCCATTCTGGAAAGTAATATCACTTGCCGGTATTTTGAAGAACGGGAAGTCCAGATTTTCATATTTATCAATATAGTCATTCAAGGAAATATTAGTCCCGCCCTGTGAAGGAGTATAGGTACGGTTCCAGAAATCCATATCAAAGTACGGTAACGGTGTTCCGTTCACTGCCGTTATTTTTTTATCCGAGTTCAGATTTTTGTTTACCAATCCCTGAACAACAGCGTCATACGGCATGAAGGTTCCCGAATCCTGTGATTCAGTTCTGTATGCCAGATTAGCAGACCACTTGAAGTTATTCAGTATGTTGCCAAATCCGAAAAACTCATAATAACTTCTCACGTGTCCGTCAAGCTGCTGATCCGGGGGAATGTAATACTGATCGTTACTCTTATCGCCCGACTTTTCCTTTCTGTACTTATTATACGCTGCTCTCTGATATCCTGCCGTTGTAGTCGAATACATTTCCGTGGATGTATCAAACTTACCACCATATTCACTTTTCGGCATTGTAGGCAGCCAGAACTGTCCTAAATACAACGGTGAGTTGCCTACTCCCTGAGAATAATCCGTATAAGAACTTATTGCCTCATTTATCATGAGATAAGGTCTTTTTGAAGCGCCTTGTCTTGATGTCTGATCTGGGACGTTACTTGTTTTGTGTTTATCGTCCTCCCAATAGTCATATGTTACATTATAATTGAACTTATCATACTGGTAGTCATACATATCCGCCCTTACGGTTATATATTCCTGACCATCGAGCTCATTATGTGTACTCTGAACCGAATATTTACCGGAAATGATTGCAACATTATCATTAATAACTATGAGGTCATCGCCGGCATTCTCCGGACCGAACATATTATACTTATTGCCATTTCCGTCTGTAACAGTTATAATCTTATCACTAAGACTTGCATCTGCCGTCCATGATGTTATTGCTCCGACAGTAACGCCGGAATTTGTCTGAAAGCTTGCGTTACCATCCTTAGCAATCGCAGAAGTTCCGACTCCTCCTACACTATACGTTCCGCTTGTTCCGAACGATGTCTTATCAAGATACAGTGTTGCACCGGAAAGCGCTGCCGCTGTCTGAATGTTATCCGTACGGTAGCTTATTTTTTTTCCTCCCGCAAGTTCCGACACACCATATTCATAAGTTTTTCCGAGGATCTTTCCTTCTTCAAAATAGTATCTGTTGATAGGCTCCGTTGCCGATTCGCTGTCATATATTTCCACCGTACTGTACGGTCCCTTTTCGTTATCATCCGGAACAGTAACAGCTTCATAATCGAAATATCTTCCGTTGACAGCGATAGGGGTTTTATTTGTGCTGTATGTTACAGTACCAAGACCTGCCCAGACTCCGCCCGGTTTCTTTTCATCCGTAAAACGACAATAAAGCGTAGTGTTCGTATCTGTCATATTCAGGATAGAGAACTTTTGCGTTTTGAAGCTTTTTTCCTCAGGAAGGGTATATGTATACAGTCCCTGCTTATATCTTGTCGAACCCGATTCGTTATCATTGTATCCGTAATCGTTCATGATAAACGCTTTATTGTTAGCAGCTGTGTTTCCCGAAATACCCAGAGACTTAGTCTGCCATTTATAATCATCGCCATCATGTTTCCACTCGGATTTGCTTGAGAAAATAATATAAGTATATTTACTGTCTATGCTTGCGCTAAAAAGCTTACCGCCGTTTTTACCGGACTTACCCGTATCAGTCATACTTTTCAGACCGCCCGTATTTCCGCTTGAGCTATATGCATAGTAGTAAACTGCTGACATATCCTTCTTCCAACCATGAGAAGATCCATCTTTTCCTGTGGAGGATGTGTCAAAATACACAGTCACATCAGCAGCATTTACCAGTTTCAGACTGCTCAGTGCAGGCATTACCCCCGCCATCAGCAGCAATATACACAGTAAAAATATAACAAATTTAAACCTCAGATCGGTTCTTTTTATTGTCATAGAGCATCCTCTCCGTCCTTGTGTTAATAATATATAAATACGATAAAACCGCTTCATAAAAACTATGTAATTATTTTATCACACAATATATGCATTGTCAACAGTTTGTGCAAATCAAAAATTATTTTTTTATATCATCTATATACTATAAATTGACATAATAGGGCATTTTACACTTCTTTAGTTCGGTTTAACTTATTAAGTAGAGGTCAATCCAAGCTGTTGATTTCTACAAAAAAGCAGTGCTGTAAGTACCCCAAACGGGCACGAAAGCAGCAATAGAGTAAAAACATAGTAACACAATGTACATTAAGTGACAATCACAGCCAACCAACTTAACTAAATCAGCAACCAGAACATTGTACATTGAACATTGATACATTGCACATTTAGTACCCCACGCGGGCATAAAAGTATCTCTTAACCAGACAGAGCGAAACGGAGTGTAGCGAACCCCGCGTTATGGCTCCGGCGGCTCGCCGGGCGTTATGGGTCCAGCGTCACGCTGGGCGTTACGGGTCCGGCGTCACGCTGGCTGGTTGACAAATGGCGGGGATTGTATTACAATATAGAGTGTGAATTTGTGCTTGTTTCCGGAGGAAAGTATATGAAAATAAAAGAACTGTTTGTGGGAGATACGGATCATACGGGTATACAGTTTTTCAGAAGCCTTTTTGTGGGCGGTATAGCTACTATTGCAGATATGACCGTTATGATTTTAATTCGTGAGCTTTTTAAAGTACCCGAAGGTGTTGCGGCTGTGTTCGGATTTATTTTCGGTCTTGCAGTCAACTATATCATTTCAACCTATTGGGTATTTGCTAAGGCAAAGGTCAAAAACAGAGCAGCTGATTTTATTGCCTTCGGTGTTATCGGAATTATCGGTCTCGGTCTTACTCAGCTTATAATAGAGCCGTTCTCTGTAAAAGGAATGTTCGGTGAGGGTATCCTCGTTTCTCATGCGGTCTTCGGCTCACTTGTTCCTACCGACAAGTACTATATAATAGGTAAGGTAATTGCAGTTGTCCTTGTTTATATGTGGAATTTCTTTGCGAGAAAATTCTTCCTTTATAATAAAAGTGAAAAGGATAGCAGTACAGAGAAATCGGAATCAAAAAAATAAACGGAATACTCCGGATAGAAAAGAGGAAATGATTTGAAAAAAGTTATTATTATTGGCGCAGGTCCCGCCGGTCTTACGGCAGCTTATGAACTTATGTCACGTTCAAAGGATTATGAAGTGACAGTGTTTGAAGAAAGCAATACCTTCGGCGGTATTTCCCGTACCGTAAATTATAAGGGCAACAGAATGGATATGGGCGGTCACCGCTTCTTTTCCAAAGTCCCGGAGGTAAATGAGTGGTGGGAGAAAATGCTTCCGACTCAGGGCTCTCTTCCCTATGACGATATCGTTCTTGGCAGAGAGGCAACTGTGGCGCAGGGCGGCCCCGATCCCGAAAAAACCGACCGTGTAATGCTTAAAAGACACAGACTGTCAAGGATATTCTTTAAGCGTAAATTCTTTGATTATCCTATTTCTCTCAAATTCGATACCATTAAGAATATGGGCTTAGGTACGACCTTTGTTGTTGGATGCAGCTATATGAAAAGCTCGGTTTTCAAGCGCAAGGAAAAATCACTTGAGGATTTCTATATAAACCGCTTCGGAAAAAAGCTGTATTCAATGTTTTTTGAAAACTATACCGAAAACCTCTGGGGCAGACATCCGAGCGAAATATCTCCCGAATGGGGCGCTCAGAGAGTAAAGGGACTTTCTATTCTTGCAATAATGAAGGATATGTTCGGTAAGGTGTTCAAAAAGAAAAACCGCAAGGTTGAAACCTCTCTTATCGAGGAGTTTTCCTACCCTAAACTTGGCCCGGGTCAGCTTTGGGAGATAACGGCAGCTGAGTTTGAGAAAATGGGCGGCAAGATAATTAAAAATGCAAAGGTAACAAAGATCGTCAAGAATGATGATAACGTGCTGACAGGCATCGTTTATGAAAAGGACGGAAAAGAAACAAGCTTTGAGGGCGATTATGTTATTTCTTCAATGCCTGTCAAGGATCTTGTGGAGGGAATGAACGATGTTCCGGAGCAGTTCCGCACTATTGCAAGCGGTCTGCCGTACAGGGATTATATGACTGTAGGCGTTCTTGTTCCCCATATTAATCTCAAAAATGAAACAAAGACAAAGACGATAGGCAATATCGTTCCTGATGACTGGGTATATGTACATGACAGAAGCGTAAAAATGGGACGTTTTCAGGTATATAATAACTGGTCGCCGTATCTTGTCAAGGATATAGAAAATACTGTCTGGATAGGTCTTGAATATTTCTGCAATGAGGGCGATGAAATGTGGTCAATGACGGATGACGATTTCGGCAGGCTCGGAATAAGCGAAATGGTAAAGATGAAGCTTATCGACAGTGAAAGCGACGTTATTGATTATCATGTTGAACGTGTCAAGAAGGCATATCCCGCTTATTTTGATACATATGAGCATATGGATGAGCTGAGACAGTATCTTGACAGCGTTCCTAACCTTTATTGTGTGGGAAGAAACGGTCAGCACAGATATAATAATATCGACCATTCCATGTGTACAGCGTTTGAAACCGTAAACAATATTCTTTCCGGTAAAGAAACAAAGGATAATATCTGGAACGTAAATACCGAAAAAGAATATCATGAAACAAAATCATAAGGGGGCGTTAGTATCAGTAATATAAGATCAAAAGATAAGCCCTTTGCCTATTTTATATCTGAGATATTGCTTGAACATCCCTTTCTGCTGACGGCAGCCGCCTGTTTTTTCTGTATTACAACTATCAGCGCCGAAATATCATGGCTGGGCGGTATGATACCTGCTGCCGTAGTATTCATCTGCGGTCTGTTTGCATCTGTCGGGATATCAATGAATGTTCCCGAAAAAAGCAGGCAGACAATGAAACAAACATTATTTATCCTGTCTGGCTTTTTTGCTGTTCTGTATTACAATATGCTTCTTTCCGCACAGAAGCCCGAAATGGTTGTTCTGAATGTCGGACTGATACTTGTTGCTGCCGTTATCGTTTATATGATGATAACAAAAAAGCTTACAACAAAGCGCCTGATACTGCTGCTTTTTATCTTAGGCTTTTTTGTCCGTCTTGCATATATAATGGCGATAAGTGTGCGTACAAAGCAGCATGACGCAGGCAGCGTTGAGGATATGGAAGGACATCTCGGTTATATCGCATATCTTGCATATAATCTTAAACTTCCCGATATGGATGTAAGGGATGTTTACCAGTTCTATCATCCCCCGCTGCATCATATCATAGCGGCTGTATGGGTAAGAGTACAGAATGCTATGGGCATCTCGGAAGAAAATATCTGGGAGAATGTTCAGATACTTACCCTGTTTTATTCAAGCTGCTGCATGATACTTTCATATAAGATATTCCGCAGTCTTGGTCTGAAAGGGAAAGGACTTATAATAGCTTTTGCGATAGTTGCCTTTAATCCTACATTTTATATTTTGGCGGGCAGCATCAATAACGATATTCTTTCCGTGACCTTCATGCTTGGCGCTGTGCTGAATACTTTGTACTGGTACAAGAGCCGCAGCATGGGAAGGATAGTATGCATAGCTGTATGTGTAGGCTGTGCAATGATGGCAAAGCTTTCGGGCTGGATGGTCGCACCTGCTATTGCATTTATTTTCCTGTATGTATTCTTCAGGAATCTGAAGGAATGGAAAAAATATCTTGCCCAGTTCGGCGTATTCCTTGTTGTATGCGTTCCGCTTGCGTTGTGGTGGGGCATCAGGAATTATATCACCCATAAAGTTCCGATAACATATATCCTTGAATTGTCGAAGAGGTCTTCCCAGTACATAGGAGATATCCCTGTTACGAAAAGGCTGTTTGACTTTAATCCGAGTCAGTTTGCAGATGTCGGAGATCAGTTCAAAATGTATGACGGCGCATATAATGAGTATAACCCGCTTATTGCACTTTTCAAGACTTCAATGTTTGACGAGCTGTTTACGGTACATTATTATCCTAAGATTGCCGGCATCAATACTCTGCTTTTCTGGACGGCAGTTTTTCTGGGGATCGCAGGATTTGCGGCTATGATATATTTCTTCCTGAACGACAGCCGTGACAAAAAATTCGGCGGGGTGCAGAAGATATTCTTAGGTATCCTGTATTTTACATTCATGATATCTTATTATATTTTCTGCATAAAATTCCCACATGTATGCACAGAGAATATAAGGTATTGTGTACCTGTAATTGTGATCGGCGGTTATTTTGTCGGACGGTTTGCACAGCATATATGTTTGTACGTGTCGGAAAAGACCTATACGCTGAGAGTTATCATATTCAATATTCTGCTTTCAATAACCGTTTTATACAGTACGATGTCGATACTCATGTATGATATAGTGTTTATGGGTTTATAAATTAAAAAACTGCTCCGGTATTCGCATTTGAATTCCGGAGCATAATTTTTTTAGCTGTAAGCTTTTATTAAATTCTTGCCGAGCCTGATTTTTTTGCAGCGTCGATAACAGCCTGAGCGACAGTCTGACCTATACGCTTATCGAAAGCATAAGGGAGGATGTATTCCTCTTTGAGTTCATTTTCGTCAACGATAGAAGCGATGGCATAAGCGGCAGCGACCTTCATATCATCATTTATTTCCTTTGCACGGCAGTCAAGAGCGCCTCTGAAAATACCGGGGAAGCAGAGAACATTGTTGATCTGGTTGGGGAAGTCTGAACGGCCGGTACCGATAACTCTTGCGCCGGCAGCCTTTGCAAGATCGGGCATGATCTCAGGAGTCGGGTTAGACATTGCAAATACAATAGCGTCCTTGTTCATTGAGCGAACCATGTCCTCGCTTACAATATTCGGAGCAGAAACGCCGATAAAGACATCCTTGCCCTTCATAGCGTCTGCAAGAGTACCTGTAAGGTGTTCACGGTTTGTTACAGCCGCCATTTCAGCCTTTGCGCTGTTAAGTCTCGGGTCGCCTTCGCATATAATGCCTACACTGTCGCAGAGAGTAAGATCTTTTACACCCATTTTCATAATGAGCTTAGAGATAGCGATACCTGCGGAGCCTGCGCCGTTTACCACTACTTTAATATCGCCTATATTTTTTCCGACGACCTTGAGAGCATTTACAAGTGCAGCTGCAACAACAACAGCCGTACCGTGCTGATCGTCATGGAAAACGGGGATATCACATATCTCTTTAAGCTTTTTTTCAATTTCAAAGCATCTCGGTGCAGCGATATCCTCAAGATTTATTCCGCCGAAGCTTCCTGAGATAAGGTAAATTGTACGCACTATCTCATCAACATCCTTTGAGCGTATGCAAAGGGGGAATGCGTCAACGTCGCCGAATTCTTTAAAAAGGGCGCATTTGCCTTCCATTACAGGCATACCTGCTTCGGGGCCTATATCACCAAGACCGAGGACGGCTGTACCGTCAGTAATAACTGCAACGAGGTTATTTCTTCTTGTAAGCTTAAAGGATTTGTCGTAATCCTTCTGTATTTCAAGGCAGGGTTCTGCAACGCCGGGAGTATATGCAAGTGAAAGTTCCTCGGAATTTGTGATAGGCGCACGGGATACGACCTCGATCTTTCCATTCCATTTATAATGTTTTTCAAGTGACTGTTTTCTGATATCCATATTATTGTTCCTTTCTTTTTTCTGATTTCTTATTTCTTCTTAAATAATCTGCACAAAATGCAACTATATTATACTATCTCCCTTCCCCATTTGTCAACCAGCCAGCGCGCCGCCGGACCCGTAACGCCCAGCGTGACGCTGGACCCATAACGCCCGGCGAGCCGCCGGAGCCGTAACGCGGGGGTCGCTACATTACATTTCGCTCTGTTTGGTTAAGAGATGCTTTCATGCCCGCGTGGGGTACTAAATGTGCAATGTATCAATGTTCAATGTACAATGTACAATGTTCTGGTTGCTGATTGATTTAGTGTCAGTTGGTTGGCTGCGGCTTTTTACAGAAATTACGGAAATATCTTACACCTGTAAGGACAAGAAAGCAAGATATTATATCTAAATATTTGCTGATTTACACATGAAGTTTGTTGTATTATATGATTGTTTTTTTTCGTAAAATCCATTATACTTTATAATGGATATGTAAATTGGATTTACAGTATAATTTTGAAGGGAGGATGTGCCGATGCTCGGCAAAACGGTAACAATTGAAATATTCGGCACATTGTCCGAAAAAAAGCTTTATACGGGTCAGATAGTCGGAGGAAGAGATCTCCGTCAGGTCTATATTATTACAAATTCGGAGCTTCATGGAACAATAGAATGTATTGTTATTGCCGCTGCCGTAGGCGATGTCAGCAGCCGTACACGGCTTATCGCTTCACTGCCAGACGAAGTATTTTATGAACCTGAAATTATTAAACGGCTTAGCAGGACTTCTGTACAGTATAAAAAAATAACCTGCATTTATGAAAAATCCTGCGGCGCTGTTGTATACAGATATAACGAACGGAATGAACCAAGAATTCTTCTCGTCAAGAACCATAACGGAAGATGCTGGACATTTCCAAAGGGACATATTGAAGGCGATGAGATAGAAGAGGAAACCGCCCTCAGAGAGATCAAGGAGGAAACAGGGCTTAATGTTACGATAGTTCCCGGATTCCGCAGGATAAGTACATACCGCCCATACGGAAAAATAAGAAAAACCGCTGTTTTCTTTCTTGCAAAGGCTGAAAAAAGCATTGTAAGTATGCAGCAAAGCGAAATTGATTATTATTTATGGGTAAGCATTGATGACGCTCTTATTATGTGCCGTCATGAAAACGATATCAAAACGCTGGAGGATGTAAAAAGAATAATCAGCTGAACATATTTTTACAAAACCTTATTCCACTTTGAAATCAGAAACACGAACGGAGGTGTATTTCAGATATGAAAAAGCTTTTAACTCTGTTACTTATTGCAGGCGTAATGTTCTGCGCTGCGTTTTCTTCCGGATGCAGCGAAATATCTTCCGAACTGAATAATGCGTTGAATGATGTTCAGGATGCCGTAAGTGAGATATCCGAGACTGTCGGTGAAATACTCGATGAAGAGAACGGATCCTCATATCAGGAAAGCAAACCCAAAGAAAGCTCTGCAAAAACAAGCTCTGAAACCGATAATCAAAACAGTACCGATAATGATACAGCAGCCGAAAAAACCTATACCATGTCGGATGTTTACGCACTTGATAATACGGACATTTTCAGCAGCGGTGCGCTCGAGCACATTTTCGACGGTACGATAAACAAAAAAGGCAAGGCGACAGGATATCATTACACAATGATAACCGGAAGCAATGGCGAGATCATCGAAGGCACACGCAGCGATACTGATAACAATGGAGTTTTCACCGGAAAAGTCAAAGTAAACGGTGTAAAAAAGAACGGATTCAGCTCATTCTACCCTGAAAGCTGGACTCCGCAGCAGGTAGTTGACGCTATCAATACAGCATATAATGATGCCCTCAGCGATCCTGATAATCCGAGAGGCTCTTTATGGATAGGACATTGTGATTCGCTTGAAATAGATATGTATCTGGACAGCAGTAAAAAAATAACGACTGCATACCCTATCTACAAAGGAGAATAATAATGCGCTATAAGATCAGACTGACTAAAAAGAGTCCTGTAATGCCGGTTGTGACATTTGAAGATGAAAAGTACTCTCTTTTAGGAGAATTCCTGCTTGCAGAGCGGGGATTGCTCGGACATTTCAGCGAAAGACTGGATGAACTGACTGATGGTCCTGTTACGGAAGCCGAGGTAAGCGGAAATGTATTTACAATGACGGCTGACAATGAATATACGACCATAAGCAATGAAATAACCGGACAGGATATAACAGTCAACACTTCTGAATTCAAAGAACTGCTTCTGAAATATATTCTTAAACTGCATAATATGCCGAAGCAGTAGAAATCATTTGGTTTTTAACAGCATAATTATATAAGGGAGAGGTCGAAGAGGTCATTTCCTAAAGTTCTCTATATAGAATTTTTTATAAAATTTTTGCCTATAGCGACTTTTAGATATGACCTCACAGACCTCTCCCTATAAGTTCAGCTATGAGTGGTGTAGGTCGTGCAGGTCTATACATAAAGTTCTCTATAGAGTATTTTTTATAAAAATTTGCCCTAAAGGGGGTTTTTAGATATGACCTACACGACCTACACCCTATATTCCAAAACACTTTTTAGTTTTACGTCTGTTCTTCTTCCGGCTTGTTACAACTATACGCTACTGCACTCATAATCAAAAGAGGGAAACCAAAAGGGGTAAACCCCTTTAGTTTTCCCCCTTTTGAAAACCCCTTTCCTTAACCCCGTCAGATCTGCGCTGCGGTACGCCTGCGGCGTGTCCTCGCTTACTTTCTGATTTCTACCCCCGCTGTGGTGCTGCCGTTGGCAGCGTCCTCGCTTATTTTTTGATAGTTTGCAGCTTACTCTTGTGATTCGGAAGAAAGCAGCCTGAACATTGTACATTTAGTATCCCACGCGGGCAAGAAAGTACCCCTTAACCAAACAGAGCGGAACGGAGTGAAGCGAACCCCGCGTTATGGGTCCAGCGTCACGCTGGCGGCTCGCTGGCGTCACGCTGGATTGACGGGGGAAAGCTTGCTTTTTTCTTGATTAACGAGTATAATCATAGTGTTAATGATTGAAAATTGTATGGAGGTACTTTATGAAAAAAAATATTTTCCTTTTTCTTTTATCCGCATTGATCGCCCTGAGTGCGGGCGGATGCTCGGATCTTTTAAATATTGATGAACTGACTGAAACATATAAAAATACATCAGAACCCGAAAGTTCTCTATACGAACATACCGAAAATGATAAATCTACACAGGAAATTGTTTCTACCGGGTCGGAGGAAAGTTCCGACGTTTCTGTAGAACCATCTGTTGTAACTCAGGCGGAATCAGATTATGCCAGACTATATCTTTATGACTATATCGAATCAGCAGAAAAAAACGGTACTCAGAAGATCGTTGACTCTGATCATACCGTAAAATGGAAAATTCTGCAATATAAAATAGACGATTTTAATTTTGACGGCAGTCCCGAGCTTGTTATCCAGTATTCCTGTCAGGGACGTGATGATTGGGATGAACAGGGTATCGCCCTTGAGATCGTAAGATTTGAGGACGGCGACCTCGTTTCATATAAACGTACAAGCAATTTTTCCGATTATGTCCGTTTCGACGGCGCAGGATATATAAAGCATGAGATCGTTGACGAATTATATCTTGACGGCGCAGGCAATTTAGGCATACTTTCAACAAAACCGACCATCAACGATAATATCACTCTTACATATAATACATATACTCTTGAAAAGGGCTCTGTCCATCAGAAGCAGACATTAAGTATACGCCGTGAAAATTACCGTGGCAGAGATAATCTTGACAATCCTGTATACAGCTCCTTTGCCGTTATTGATAATGAATGCTTTGTATATTCATTTTTTACACGCACATCAGGCGCCCAGACTTCCTATATCAGCCGTGACAACGGTATCGCTATACAGCGTGAAATACTTAAATGCGAGCCGCTTTCGGACTTCGCCGTCCCCGATGCTATAGGTCATGAGCTTGAAACAAAGCATGACTATAATACCGGAAAAGTCGAATTCTGCGATATAGATGAAATTGATTCCGTTTACCTTGAAAAGGATGATAATTGATGAAAACCACTGCAAAAATCTTATCCGCTGTTCTGTCGGCAGGATTAATGTGCGCCGTGTTTTCGGCCTGCAATACCGATGAACTGCTGGATATGTCCGAATATTCCCGTATCCGTGAAGAAAACAGTGTCTATCAGGAAAGTCAGTTTTCTTCTTATATGATAATAGAAAACTCCCGTAAGGC
>Ga0326512_10002916_pt1 | contig 12643 bp, 15 predicted proteins | sample 1_2617_0518_D_FD_203652 | JGI IMG/M metagenome (GOLD analysis project Ga0326512, IMG submission 203652) | Bovine rumen microbial communities from UC Davis, California, United States - 1_2617_0518 | ecosystem: Host-associated > Mammals > Digestive system > Stomach > Rumen | place: USA... | reverse complement strand
AACAAGCTCCAGCCATTATTCAACAACGGCAAGAGATTCCTAATCGTTCAAGGCGGCATGCGCGCCGGCAAGACCTACCCCATCTTGATACTCATCACGAGCTGGTGCCAGCAGAACCCCGACCAAATCGCAACCATCGCCAGCATGAGCTACCCGCACCTGAGCCGGGGCGCGATTCGCGACTTTCAAAACATCATGAAAGCGGCCGAGATATGGGAACCCGAACGCTGGAACCAATCGAGCAAGATCGAAACATTCAGCAACGGGACCATCATGGAGTTTATAAGCGTGGACAACATGAGCGCACACGGCCCAGCCCGCAACCTGCTATTCGTGAATGAGGCCAACGACATGGACCGCGAAACCTTCGAGCAATTGGCAGCGCGCACCACGGGCAAAATCATCATCGATTACAACCCAACGCACGAATTCTGGGCCCACACATGGCTATTAAAAGAGCACGCGGACGAATGCGACTTCATCATCCTGACATACAAAGACAACGAAGCGCTCGCCCCCACCATCCGGCAATACATCGAGAGCAAGAAACCGAAACCGGGCGAGAAACCATCGAACTGGTGGACCGTTTACGGATTGGGCCAAATCGGCACATTAGAGGGCAACATATACGAGGGCTGGCGCAAGGCAACCCCCGAGGATTACAAAGACGCCAAGCTCATCAGATACGGCCTCGACTTCGGCTTCAGCAACGACGAAACGGGCATGGTGGCTATATACCAGACGGAAGACGGCCGCATCATCATCGAGCAAAAGCTCTACCAGACGGGCCTGCTCGGGAGCCAATACGGCGACAAATTGCGCGCCATCGGCATCGACCCGAACATCCTCATCGTGGCGGATTCCGCACGGCCCGAAATCATCGCGGAAATAAAGGCGCAGGGATTCCGCATCATTGGCGCGGATAAGAATGCCGGAAGCGTCCTGCGGGGCATCGATCGCGTAAAACAGCATCAAATCATATATGACGGCAAAGACATAGAGCGCGAATACTTGAGCTACCAATGGCGCACCCGAAGAAGCGGCGAAACATTAGACGAGCCCCAGGACGGGAACGATCACTTGATGGATGCGCTGAGATATGCCATCGACGACATGAACCGCAAACGCTTCGACTTTTAAGCGTTGGCGCGATATAATCGAAGCATAAAGGGAGCATAAAATGGCACAAAAGAAGAAAGGCATCAGCATCAGCGGAGCACTGCTCGGCGGGGCTGTAATCGGCGATGCGCTCGGGAAGAAAATCGCCAAGAGCATCAAGAGAATGAGCAACGTCAAAATTACGACCACGGGCGAAATAAAGACCAAAGGGCGCAAGAAAAAGGGGATCTTCGGATGAAAATCGGACTCCGCACCCCATCATTGAAGAAAAGCATCAGCGCCCGCACAAAGGGCAGATGGACGCGCGCCACGAAGCGGCTACTGAACCCATTCTACGGCCGGCGAGGCATGGGAATATTCCACCCGAAGCGCGCCATTAAAAGCAAGATATACAAAAAGACGACCATCGACCCATTAAAGAAGCTGAGATGACCGCAGAGCGCACGAGAGAGCCCCACAAGGGCTCTTTTTTATGCGCCATCCGTTGGAGCCATAGAATCGCGCCAAACATTAAAGGAGATATGAATGGCTCAGTTATCTTTCGATGGCCTCCAGCCCGTCGGATTCGGCGGACGAGAATGCAAGCCACGAATCGACGCGGAACTGCGGCTCCGCATCCAGAACATCAAGCAAGGCGCAGACGAGGCGCAAATAAACAACCTATTGGCGAAAGCCTTCCCGGATGACGAGGACTACGTCCGCGAATTCCTGGACAAGCAAATGACGCCATTCGAGAAACAACAGCTCCAGGCCTATCTGATCGCAGGGGCCGGCGGGATTCGCATGCTCGACCAGACCTTGGCCAACATGTTGACCGCCATCCAGGCCAAGAGCCAAGAACGCGCCGAGGCCGAAAAGGACGAGAAAGGGGCGACAAATGGCGAATAAAGAAATCCTCATCATATACCAGGACTGCTTCGCATGCGGCTCGCCCGAGAATTGGAGCGAAAAAGCTAAGAAGACCTTCGAAGCATGCAAAAAGGCCGGCATCACGCCCCGAAAAGTGAGCTGCTTCAGCCAAGAGGGCCAAGCGCACGCCATGGCCGCCATCCAGGCAGGCGTCACAAGCACGCCGTTCTTCACGGATGGCAAATCATACGCCGAAAGCATCGAAGACCTCGTACAAGCGGAATCAAAGCCCCAGACGGCCAAAAAACCAGCCAAGAAAATCAAAAAAGCAACAAAGGAATCCGAAAATGGGACTGATTCAACAAATTAAAGACGCACGGGAGCGAAACCGCCGCCAACGCGCCGAAGAAATCACGCAAGAATTCCGCAATGCATTATTCACGAGCCCGATCTGCAGCGATTACGAGAACGTATTCGCACAGGTCCGCCCATTGATTGATGCCATGGTAAGCGTCCGCCCGTATGGCGTCGGGCGCAACGGCGCGAGATTGGAGCCAGCCCGCACGCCAGAATTAAATGCATTGATGGCCCCAAATGACACCATGGGCGCCATCGAGTTCATGGACACCATGTTCGCAACATGGCTGACCGAGAACGCCTTATATATTCACGTCCACAAGCGCGGCAACAGCATCAAGGGGTTCACGCTCCTGCCACCCGACAGCAAAATCAATCTCGGGAACGGCGACTATTACTGGCAAATATCAACCACGCACGGCATCGAGAGGCTTTATTCGGATGAGGTCATGGAATTGCACTACTCTCGAAACCCGCGCAACCTGCAAGGCGTAAGCCCCGCCAGCGCCGTCCGCGTTTATGCGCAGATTGATGACTTATTGGCCCAATTCGAAAAGGCATATCTGGAGAATGGCGCAATCCCGGCATCCGTGACCATCATCCGCGCATCGACACAGCAGAAATTCAACGAAACCCGAGCGGACCTTGAGCGCCAATTAAAAGGCGCCAGGAACCGCAACAAGACGCTTTACTTATGGCGCCAATTCAACAATGACGACGGCACCGAGCGCGACCAGGTCGAGGTGAAGACCATCCAGGGCAACAACAACACGCTGGCCATCAAGGAATTGGCCGAAATAATCAGCGACCGATTGAACAAAGCCTACGGCGTGAGCAACTTCATCCTGGGCGACGATTCCAGCGCCAAATATGACAACGCGGAGCTTTCGGATTACCAATTCACACGCCGACGCGTAAAACCCGCATTGATAAAATTCTGGAGCCAATTCCAGCACGAATTAGACCGCATCACAGGCGGCCTGGGATACGCCATCAACTTCCACCTAGACATGCCAGAATTGACCGAACGCTACAAAGTCGAAGCCGAAACGGCCGAAAAGACCACACAAAACTTGATTCGCATCATCGAAGCAGGCGCACGCCCATCCGAAGCCTGCAAGGCATTGGACCTCAGCGTCGATAAATGGCTGAATACGGCGGTGGGCATATACACTCGGGTGCTGGCCGACCGCCAAGCCCAATCTGCCCTCGCAGGGATTGAAACGGCGGCAAAACAAAAAGACGAAGCCAAAAGCACACTCCACCGCTCCCATACGGGCCAGCACCACTGCCACAACCACACGGAGGACTACTACCAGCCATTCACGGATGAGGAAAAGACCGAAAAGAAAATCTTCGACAAATTGATGGCATTGGCCCGCTCCATATTCGCAGAGGACCCAACCCTGGACTTAGAAGAAATCCAGAACGAAATCTACGAATTGATCGAGGACGAAGCCAACCGCGGAGGCGAAGAAGCGCTCGAAATGATCGCCCAATTAGTCGATGACGAAACCGAAGAAAGCATCCGCAACATCATCAAGACCGGCGGCAACCAAATCTCGGAAGAATTGGGCCAGAGATTACATGAGCGAAGCAACCAAATCGTCGCAGGATATGAACAGCACACCCGGACATTGATGCGCGCGGTATTAGATACCGATGAGCCAATGACAGCCGAAGAAATCCGCGAGAAATTAGAAGCCATCATCCCCGAGGGGCGCGCGGCCACAATCGCCCGGAATGAAACCGTCTACGCATTCAAGAGCGGCTCGTTGGAATTAGACCAGCGCATCGCCGAAAGATACAACCTAACCCTCGAATTGACCTGGCACGCCCGCAAGGATTCCAAAACATGCGACACATGCGCGGCCATGGATGGCCAGAAGACCATGCTGGGCCAGAAATATGCCGACCAGATTCGCTTGGCATTGGGGACGAAATTGATCAACGGGAAAATCGTGGGCGAAGCACCAGATGGAGCCGACCCCGACGACTACACCGGGACGGACACCTTCGCATGGACCCAAGACGAATGGAACGACGACGGCACCATCCCAAGCGCCCACGTCAACTGCCGCTGCTTTTACACCGCCAAATTGATCAGGGAGGCGGAATAAATGGCAGGCGTTCGCATCAGCTGCCCAAATTGCGGGCGCATCCTCGGCGACACGGAACAAAGCATCGATGCCGTGCTGAATTGCAACGGATGCAAGAATCGCGTGCGCATTCGCATGACCGTGACCAACTTCAAAGATTACATTCGAACCATTAAACAGGAGCAAAAAAATGACAAATCCAAATAATGCCGTCGGCACAAATGCGGGATTCGGCGGACGCACCAGCCCGAACGCATTCAATGACAACCTGGCCCTATATTCGCGAGGAATCGCGAGCGGATGGGCATGCACACCCAAATCGGGCATGACGGTCCAAATCGGCGGCAATGGCGCAGACCGGGACGTGGCCATCGCAGAAGACAACGCGGGGAACCGCACGACCATCAACAACCGCAGCGGCCTGCCGATTGACGTGACCATATCAGGCGCACCAGCCACCGGGAACCGCATCGACAGCATCGTCGCATATGTTGAAAACCCATCCGCAGCCCAATCCACGGACGTAGACTACGCCCCAGCCGTTGGGTTGATTACGGTCAAGGGAACCGCATCCGGGACGCCAATCGCCCCGACCGAGAACCAAATCCGCAACGCCATCACGGCGGACGGCTCGACAGGCGCCACGGCGTACTACGTCGTCCTCGCCAACATTACCGTCGGCCAAGGCGTGACCACCATCGGTGCGGGCGTCATATCCGCCGGGGCCTCCGCCGCATTGCAGACCGAAATCCCACTGGACAGCATCGACCTATCCACCATCCAAGGCTCGGACTTAAACCCACTGACGACAACATCGCGACTCGACATTGGCCGCTGGCATTTTTACTACACGGCTTTCACAAATTCGACCGCGGGATGGGTTGAAAAAACCCTAACCGTGCCGGCCGAATTCGGAGGCAACATCAAGGACATCCACGTTTCCGCAACCTTTGGGAATTCCGGGAACAATTACGGCTGCACCTGGTTCGGGCAGGCCGCCGGATCAACATCCGTAAAGGTTCGATTCAATCAGACCACAGCCGGAAGCAATGGCTGGTTCGCGGTCATCCTCGCCATATATTAGACGGCACAATCGCCACCCCCATCCGTTCGGGACGTATAAAAAAGGCATGAATAAGCAAATCAGAGCGAAGCTCATCACGACAGACGCGAAGCCAGCGAACGCGCGGAGATTCCGCAACATCCTCGCCAATAGCGGCGACGTCATGGAATCGGGCGAGATTCGCGACATCAACAACCTCTACGTGATGGGATACGACGGCAAGCTATTCAAAATCGCCGATCTAAATCCCGACCCGGAGAAACAGACCGAAGAATATAGCGTAAAAGCCCAAGCCGACCATGGCGAATTCAAGCTGGGCCCAGACGGCGAAGCGGCCTTGGTGCCATCAATCGAGAAACAGTTCGGCTCCTGCCGCGTTTGGCTCGAAAAAGACGGCCTCCATGCCCGCATGTACTTCGCAGACAATGACAAATTGGCCGACCACGCCTACGCCATCAGCCAAGACGCCAGCTATTCGATTGGCGCCGACTGGTTCCCGGATGGATACTACGGCACCGGATACAGCATCGACGAACCCATCGGGATATTGCGCGAGATCTCGATGGTATTGACCGGAAACGACCCGCGCGCCAAGACAATCGATCACAAACCGACCGAAGCAGAGGCTCAAGGGAGCGCAGAGGCCGCAAGTGATACCAATCAACACCAATCAACAGGAGATTCAACAATGTCCAGAAAACTCGACGAATTGACCCCTGACGAGCGCGAAGCAATGCAGCGCGAGATGGCCGAAGTCATCAACCGCTTCACAGCAGACGTTCCAGAGGACGAAACCGAGCCAACAGCAGACGAAGCCCCAGAAGCCGAGGAAGCGACCAAAGAGGAAGCTCCAAAGGCCGAAGAAGCTGAGGAAGCAAAGGAAGAAGAATCCAAAGAAGAAACCAAGGACGGCATGCCGTTCCTAGTAATCAAGGAGAAAGACACCGTGAAACAAGAAGCAATCACGACCAACGACTGGCTCCACAGCGAAGCCGGCCACAAAGCCTTCGCGGATACGCTCAAAAGAGCTGGCCGCATGGGCGCAACATTCGACAACTTATGGAGAGCAGAGGCATCCAAGCACATGAGCCTAGACGGCATCACAGGCCTCCCGAATCCAGCACCGGTTGACCAATACTTCGTTGACGGCCTCGAAAAGAGCGACGGCATCATCAGCCACTTCCGCTGGGTAAGCGCCAAGAGCTTCCGCGTTCATATCTTGGCATCAGAATCACGTGCAGCCGGCCATAAGAAAGGCGACACCAAAGCCAACCAAGCCGTGACCGACACCGTCCGCGACCTACTCGTGAAGATGGTATACAAGCGCCTTGACCTCGATGCCACCGAATTATATGAAAACCCGTGGCTAATCGACTTCCGCTCCCAGGAATTAGTCGACGCAATCATTGCCGAAATCGAGCGCGCAGCAATCGTTGGCGATGGCCGCAGCGCAGGCACCCCAGACCTTCGCATGTTCGACGGCACCCGCGGCTTTTACAGCGTCGCAGCAGACTGCGCCGCCCAGAATGCCTTGGCCGATGAATATACAACCGCAGCCGGCGGCAATCTATACGACGGCGTGGTTGGCGCAAAGGGATTGATCCGCACAGAGGGCGCACAAATCCTCATCGCGAAATCCAGCGTCATCACGAGCATGCTCCAGGCCAAAGCAAACGGCCAATATTTAGTCGCCCCAGGCGCACGCATCGAGGACATCCTTGGCGTCGAGCGCGTCTACACCCCATCATGGATGGATGGCGAAACCGAGGACGCAATCCTATTGGTCAATAACGCTTACATCCACGGCGGCGAACAGGGCATCCGCGTCCGCCCAGACTTCGACACCAGCAACAACACCGACATCTTACTAGATGAAACCCCACGCTTCGGTTCATTGGCTGCCAAGAAATCTGCCGTCGCGATCACATTGACCGCCTAACAACAAAACACGAAAGGAATCGAGAAATGACGCAAGACGAATATAAGCTCTTTACAGGCGCAGACGCGAGCGCATACAGCGCGGAAGATTGGAGTCGCCTCGTAGCGGTCGCAGAATCGCGCCTGGCGTCATTCCTCTGCCTTCCGAATGGATTCCCAACCGCACCAGCCGACGACTTGAAAATGCTCCTGGCGAACTTCATCGCCGCGACCATCGAAAACGCCGCCGGCGCGGAGAAAATAGAATCCAAACACGTCCGCAATTTTACCATCAACTTTAAGACAACTGATGCCGCCAACGCTTTCGCAAGCATCGCGAGCCAATACCAGGACATCATCGACGCATACAGCAACTGCGGCAAGGCATACGCCGTCGAGGGCGACGCCCACTACTGCTGCGGGAGGATATAAATGACCGTCTTCGATGCATTCCCGAACGCAATCGAGCAAGGCTGGAAAATCGGCGCCATTACATATTCGAGCATCACAGGGAACACGATCGGCAACGCTGAGAGCATCGCCATCATCATCGACGATGGAAGCTCCAGCGATGCCAACCAGGCCCCGAACGCGGCCGGATTATATGCCGACACTTTGATATATGCCAAGCCCGAAGAAATGCCAACCACGGACACCAGCGCATTGGTCGCAGGATATGCCATCACGGACCCCCAGAATCGCACGTGGGAAATATTAGACGCGGGAATCGGCAAGAACCAAGACAACGGCCGAATCGAGCACATAGAGCTCAAAATCCGCCAAATCGGAGCCAACAATGGCTAACCCCTCCATCAGTTTCAAATGGAGCGGCCAGGCATTGAAAGACATCGAGCGCAACACCCTGCTGGGGATGTTCGACATGGCGCAAGACATCCGCACCCAGGCAAGGCTGAACGCCCCCTACCTAACGGGAGCCCTTTCAAATAGCATTCGCGTCGAGGAGGACGGATTCGTCGTTTATATCAAGGCCGGCGGGACCGTCGCCCAATCCACCCGAGGCCCGAAGCGCATCGACTACGCCCAGAAACGCGAGGACGGGCCGAACCGCGACCCAGCAACAGAGCACTACATGCGCAACGCCATGCAATCGACGATGAGCGGCGACTTCATGAAGAAATACTTCGGAGGAATTACCAAATGATCACAATCGCACTATTCAAACAGATGGCCGCCGAAGCGGTCGCCGGATTGACGGCCGACCAGGACTTCTTCAACGAAGAACTGCCCCTGCAAAAGGACGGCAAATATGCCGAGGGCACCTGGCTCGTTACCAGGGGAGGCTCGGCAACGAATACACCCCGCGGAATCAACCAGCACACCACCATCGACGTATACGTCGCATATAGCAACCGCGCCAAGGCCGAAAGCATCCAAAAGACCATCATGGATTGGATGCGCACAAATTCGACCATATGCGAGCTGAGCGGGACCGTTGGCGGCATCAGTTACAGCTTTAGAAACATCAGAATCCGCCCCACGACCACGCCCCAGAATATGGGCGCGACCACGAACGGCCTGCTGATCAAGATGGCATCAATGGACGTGACCTACGACATCAACCAATAACAAGGAGAACAAAATGGTCCTCAATATAACGCAAATGCGCCGCGTGATATTCCGCAAAAAGGCCACAGCCAGCGGAACATGGACGACGTTCGTCATCGACAAGGACGACCTCGGCCAGGACACCGTAGCGTCCGTGAACGTAGCACCGCGCAAGACATCACGCGCCAGCCAACAGGGCACCGTTGAAACCCCAATCGAGGGCACATTCGACGCCTTAGCGGCATCGATCACGTTCCTCATGGACAATTACAAGATTCTTGGCCAAGCACTCCAGAAATGGACCGCCGCATCATACACGGGCGCGGACCCGAATGCCGGCCAGATTCTATTCGGCGAAGACACCAGCACCTGCGGCGATGGCAGCTATTACAGCGTCATCTTGCAAGGCGTATGTGATGACGGGAGCGCTGCAGACGTGGAAATCACGCGCTGCATCCCATCATTAGATGATGACTTAGAGTTTGGCACCAGCGAAACCCCAGAGGTAACGCTCGCATTGAACCCAATCATCTACAACGCATCCCGCCACAGCGCCGACGGCTATCCACAATACACCGTCCGCATGGGCGAGAATGACCCAACCAAGAAGCAACGCCTGAACACCAGCACGGGCGCATACGCAGACGTTTAAAGGGTTCTGACAGGATGAAGAAGCGCGAAATCACACTCCAGACCGCGAGAGAATCGCTCAAGGATAAAGAGCAAGTCTTTCGCGCTTCCGACTTCCTGCCCGAGCGCAAAATCGAAGAATTACACGAAATCAACGCGAGAGGGCGCCGAATCGTCCGGCCATATGACGAAATAGACGCATTCGCGGCCGAGGTCCTCGCGAGATTCGGCTGGCATACTTACAGGGCATGGAAAACCATGGAACGGGATGCGGATGGCCAGCCATTGATGACGACCGACCAGCTGTTTAAATACATCGCCGCAGAACGCGCCAGAACGACCGCAGAGGGGCTTCCGCTCCAATATACGGTAGTCGGAGCCATGGCGGGCGCAAACCACCCCACAAAGCACAAAAACGCCCCGAAATCATTAAAGAACACGATCAGATTCCTAAAAGAACAACAAAAAAGAGCGAAAGGAGCCCAGTAAATGGCCACAGTTGGCGAAGCAACCATCAAGCTGAACTTTGACGGCAAATCATTAAAAGCATCGGCAGAAAAAGAAGTCCCCCAAATCACGGGCGCCCTTTCAAAGATTGGCGCCATCGCAAAGACCACCGGCAAAGTGGCCGCCGCGGGGATTGGCATCGGCATCACGGCAGCCAAAACCCTAACATTAGAGGCCACCAAAGCGGCCGTAAAGAGCTACGGCGACTATGAGCAATTGGCCGGAGGCATGCAGAAGATATTCGACCAGGTCGACTTCAACAAAATCTCCGCGGATGCACAGGACGCATTCAAGACGATGAACATCAGCGCGAGCGAATACATGAAGCAAATCTCGGGCGTCGGTTCTGTCTTCTCCCAGACCATGGGCGACCAAAAGGGCTACGACACCGCCAAAGCCGGCATGCAGGCCCTGGCGGATTATGCATCCGGCACCGGCAAGAACACCGAAGAATTGATGTCCAAATATCAGGCCATCACGCGCTCCACATCCAGCTACTTATCGATCGCGGACCAATTCGCGGGGTTATTGCCGCAGACCACGGACGGATTCTTAGAACAGGCCAAGGCCGCCGGATACCTAACGGGCAATTATACGAGATTGAACCAGGTCCCCGTCGCCGAATACCAGGAGGCGCTGACCAAAATGCTCGGCGATGGCGTCGAGAAAATGGGCCTGGCCAATAACACCGCCAACGAAACCGCAAAGACCATCACGGGCGCATTGGCCGGATTGAAATCATCATGGCAGAACCTAATCACAGGATTGGCCGACCCCAACGCGAATCTGGACCAATTGATTGGCAACGTGGTCAACATGGCCGAGAGCGTAATCAACAACATCGCGCCAACCATCGAGAAAATCCTGCCATCATTGGGCAAGTTCATATCAAACGGCCTCCCGAAATTATTAAAGACATTGATCGCGACGGTGAAGAAATATCTGCCCGCCATCACGAAAGCCGCCGTCGAGCTCTTCATGGAAATCGTAAAGGCTCTGCCGGATATTCTTCCCGCATTGGTCGATGGATTGATCGAGCTGGTCGTCCAATTGGTCCCATATATTCCCGCCATAATCGGGGCATTGATCGAGGCCATAATCCGCTCCATCGGCACATTATTCGACCGAATCGGCGCATTGATCGGCCCATGGCTTGGCGAAACATTGGCCAACATTGGGAACGCCATCGGCAACTGGTTCGCGAGCATATGGGAGAACATCGCGGCCTTCTTCGGCCGCATCGGCCAAGCATTCAACGGCTTCATCGAGGGATTCAAGCAAGGATTCCACCAGGCCATCGAGAACATCAAGAACTGGTTCGCAAGCATCCCCGAATTCTTCGGCAACATATTCAAGAAAATCACGGGCCTATTCAAGAGCGTGGGGACCAAAATCGGGGAGGTGGTCGGCGGCGCATTCAAGGCCGTAATAAATGGCGTGCTGGGCTTCATAGAGGGCGTCATAAATACGCCCGTCCGCGCCATAAACGCATTGATTGACACCATCAACGCCGTCCCAGGCATCGACCTGGGGCGATTGGATGAATTCCACCTGCCACGATTGGCGAAAGGCGGCGTGACCACCGGCTCGACCATCGCGAACATCGGCGAATCCGGAAAAGAGGCCGTAATCCCATTAGAGCGCAACACCGCCGAATGGGCCGGGCCATTGGCCAAGGCAATCGCCGACCAATTCGCAGAGCAGGGCCTCGGAGGGGCCGCAGGCGTCACGGTATACATGACGAACAACATCAACAGCAACCTGGACGCCGACGAAATCGGCCAAAGGCTAATGACGAGCATCAGGAGGGCCGCATAAATGAACCTAGACCAAATCACAACCAAATGCTGGATATTGGCATTATTCGAGCGCGACGACGGGGAGCGATTACTCCTCGGCGATGGCTGGTTCGACTTCAAGGACAGCCTCCAGCACTTCCAACCGAATACATTCGCGAATGACGTGATCGAATTGCAAGGCTCAGACGGCCAAATGTTGGCCGGCCAGGTCCGCAGAGGCGCGCCCCAAAGCTTCGATGGATACATCGGCGACCCAATCACGAACCGCCAGACCATAGAGCAGCACCGCCGCGAATTCCTGATGTTCTTCCGCAAGCGCCACCATTACAAGGTCGTTTATATATTCCCAGACGGCACCGCAATCCAGCGCAAGCAGGGTTACATCACGGACGCGCCAAGCGTGCCAGAGATTCGGCAACGATTCCCAGAATATCACGTGGCCCTGAACTTCGAGGACGTGAATTATTACGAATATGCCGAAAATGCGCAGGGCGAGGAAATCTTCTCGAACATTCGCAACATCAACATCAGCACCGCAGCCACCGGCGGATTGGTATGGGACAACCTTGGCGCCGTTTCGGACCAAATGGGCTGGAAAGACATCGCGACCGCCACGGGCCAAATGCTGACCATGACGAACCCCGAAAGCATAAAGGCCCCGATCGCATCGTTCGAGATGGACGGCAACATCGAGCAAACGACCTACACAGGGAAGAACCTGTTCAACATCAACGCTA
>Ga0326512_10002914_pt1 | contig 12645 bp, 18 predicted proteins | sample 1_2617_0518_D_FD_203652 | JGI IMG/M metagenome (GOLD analysis project Ga0326512, IMG submission 203652) | Bovine rumen microbial communities from UC Davis, California, United States - 1_2617_0518 | ecosystem: Host-associated > Mammals > Digestive system > Stomach > Rumen | place: USA... | reverse complement strand
TGAGGACAAAACTAATAACAAGATAATTGCTCAAGTACAACCTATGCTTCTGAATAATAATTATCTTCTAGATAAAAGTTAATTACATTCAAAGTCATCCATAAGAAATCTCGATTAAATCTTAGTTCATCATCTATTTTATTACATTGTCCGACTTGACTATTAAGTATTTCTCGAGCATTATACACATAACATCTCTTTAGATTATATGTATTAAATATTTTAAAGTTAGTTGTAGAAACTGTACTATAGTAAGTATATTCTCCAGTAGGAGTTGCGTTCCAATTTATAGTAACTAACGTTTCTATATCTACTTCATATATCTAATTTCCTGAATATTTAAATATTCTATAACCATCTGTTAAATATATGTTCTAATACATAGTAATTACGTCTGCTTTATCTTCCTCAGATAAAGTTTCAAACCAATTAACTGTTGGTATTACTAAATGTGATATTACATAAAATCCATCAACTTTCAAAGGAATATTAATAGAATCACTATTAGTCATATGATTTGAAAAATACGTATTTACTAATATTTCTTTCTCTGTACTAATATATTTTAAAACATCGACAGTATTTGTTTCTGAATATTTAAAACTACTCCAGCTTCTGATTTCACCATCTTCTTCTGGTAAATATTCACTCTTATCAATAATTGATACTGAGTTCCCCTAATCAGGAGTAATAATAGCATTGATTATCATATTAACTCATTTTAATTTTATCATTATAAGGATTGCCATCATGTAATTGTAGGAATTGTATCTCTGTTTTACGTTTATCATTTTCAGCTTGAGCGTCTTTATATTCTTTATCAGATCTAGCTTTAAACCATTGAATTTCAATGTCAGCTTTATTCTTCTATTGTTCTAATTGAAGTTTAGCTTCATTAAGACTTTCAACTTTAGATGATAATTGTTTAAGCTAATTCTATGCTTGTTGTAGTTGCTATTGCAATTCCTAATTCTATTGCATAGCTTGCTATAACTAATTATTTTCAGCTTTCTGTTTCTACATAGATTTATGAATCTACATTTTTAAATCGGAAACACTCTTAGTAGTAGCAGCCTCAACAATAATTTCAGGGTCGACAATATTAGCTTTAACAAATTCTGGAACAAGAGCACGTAATTGTTCAGTATCCTTTGTAATGTCTTGACTATTAGTAATATGTATATCGTAATCTGAAATTGTAAAATACTCAGGTAATGCTGTGAAAACTCTTTGTCGTCTATCTCCTAGAATTAGTGTTCCAGTTAATCCATTTTTAAATACTATTTTAGCTTCATTTAAAGCATCAAGTAGTATTTCTTCTACCATAGTATCCATTTGTTGATACCACTATTTAGAAATAATAAATGAATTATTTACAGATGTCTAAACATTAGTAACGGCATCACGTTGCTGAATACCATTAAGTCTTTCTCTGAATACACCTGTAATAGATGAACAAGTTTGTTCTATAGAATCTATTGCTAACTATATAGCCTAAATAGCAGGAGCTTTAACAGTGTCATCAAATCCATTAAAAGTAGTATTCATATTAGCACCACCTCCACCTAATCGACCTTCTTGAGAAGTATCAAATAAAGCAATACCTTGTTTTTTATAAGCAATAAATTTCTATATTTTTTCAGCAGCATCAGTACCTAAAAAATTAGGTAACATAGAAACATCAATCCAATCACCTGTAGTACCTGATGTAGCAATTAAATTATCACGATAAAAATGTAATACATCATACTTATCCTATAAAGAAGCACATGCTAGTACCATTGAATATGGTTCTGAACCTCTATTAGTAAAGTATAATCCATTAACTGATAAAGAGCAGTAATTTGGATTATCATGAGTACGCATTACTTCTGTATCTTTTCCAAATAAAATAAAAATACTATCACCAATACGTGTAGTTTTATAACGTTGCATTACAAAATCTTTATCAGTGTCTAACCATTCTACTTCATAAACTGGAATAAGACGATAATTAAATCTTACCTAATTATTACTTGGATAACCAGGAATACTAACTTCCTAACCAGCACGTAATCCTTCAGTAGCAGGCATACCTTCATTACTATAAGTTCTAACATAATATTCTGAACCATCAAAGGTATCATGCCAAGCTTCTTTTAAATTTTTAATATCTTCCTTAGATAATTGTGAACCATATTGATTTAAAATCTATGTAGCAGTCATCCATTTACGAACAACTACTCTATATGAATCTTTTACATAAGGTGATTCAGGATTTCTGTCAATAAAAGTATTTAAAGGATTAAGTACCTCAATTTTTACATTATTATTACCTACTGTTGGTTTTACCTAATAAAAAGCAAATCCAGTAATTAATAAATCTAATAAAAGCTATCTTAATTTATTTTTTAAATCTGTTTCTCTGGATTGTAATAAGTATTGTACTACATTCTATGCAGCAACTTCATACTAAGATTGGAATCCATAATTTAAATCTTCCTGTAAATCCTGCAAATCTTTTTTAATTGCAGGGTCTTCTACTTTTTCTTTTCCTTGATTAATAGATTCTAATATTTTACTTTTTAATCTCTACTAAAGAAATTGTAAAGTATCAGAAAATATTTTTAACTGCTTTTCTCTAGTTATTTTTGTAACTGTAGCAGAATCTTTACAAGTAACTTTTGGAAGAATTGGAGTTCCTAAATACTCACCAACTAAAGCATCAATATGTTTCCTTATTAAAGGAATAAACTCTACTGAAGTAGGATTACCAATACCGAAGTTCTCTTCTAGGTATCTAAACTACTCAGCATCTCTTCTACCATTATAGTAATTGTATGCTTTTTGAAGTTCATATTTAGGATACACTAATTCCGAAATTGTTTTATTTGTAAATTCTATTAATTCATTTTCCGTCATGGCATCCACATCTTGGGTCTACGTGAGTACATTCATCTGGGTATGTTTTATATCCTGAGAACCACCATGAAGTATTAAAATGCCTTGTTCTTAATTCTTCTTTAAAAAATTTAAGAAAAGCTTTATCTTCTAATTCAGCAGTTATATAAATAGGTTTATCATAGTTATTCATACCTAAACGAACTTGTAAACCTACAGGATTTAATCTTTTAATTTCTAAAGACCCTACATATTGCTTATTATACACGTCCATAATACAATCTCGGATCGCTTGTTCTATTTCGGCTATTGTCATATACAGATTCTGTATTTACTCTTGCTTGTCTCTACGGTTGATCTGGGATAACTCCAAAATGTTTGTATCCTTTTTCATCTGTATACCAACCAAGTAATTTAAATGATTTATCTTCTGGCGCTACAACTGATGGTGTTACACCTGACAATTCTTCGTCAGCTAATTCACACATGCCCATAGCCGCCACAATATCAAACTTACCTTTATTTTCATTACTGTAACGATTTAGCTACTCTAAAAATTCTGGAAACCAAATCTAGTCACAATAATCTTCTACATAATCTTTAATAAGGTCTGTTTGGTGTTCTATAATAGCAATAGTAGCTGGAGTACCATAAGTATTAGATGCTTTAATTTTTTCTTCAGGATAAGTTTTACGAGGACGTTTCATAAAATAATTTACCCAACCTCTATCTCTTGCCCAGTTAAGCATTGATAAACGAGTTGCCTCAATATTACATCTACAATTATAATACATTAATAATTTAATAGCTGTACGATAAGCATCACGTAAATCATCTGGACGAAACATGTAATATGCCACATATTGAGGAGGTTCTAAACCATAAGCTCTACGCTTAATTACAATACTAAATTTAGATGGGTCTTTTGTGTACTCTGAAGTTTGGTCTTGACCAATATCAATACCATCAATACCTGCAACATAAAGATTACGCATTTCTGACTTACTAATTACTTGACCATTTTCATCAGTCTTATTAATAAGCCATAAAGGATGCTCAATAATATGTACCAATCCTTTATTATCTTTAATCCATCTTACTCCATCTACATTTTCTGCAGTATGTTTACCATTTTTAAATATAAAATCTAATGTACCTAATTCCTCTACAGGAATTTGTCCATCATTTTTGTGCATTCTAATCCTAGCTAATTGATTAGTAATTAACACTTTATTGAATTTATTAGTACCTTCCAAAGCAAATGCTTCTTCTGCATTCCAACAATACTCAGCACAGTGGTCTACTAATGCTTTAGGACTACTTGCACGTTTACGACGTTCTGCTTCTAGGTGTGCTTTTGCTTTTACCTAATCACAGTAACCACGTTTATCTATAAACCCAGGTTGATACACAGCAATATATGCTGGAATAAAATATCCTGAATAAATAGTTTCACCATCCTATGTATAATTATGTTTAAATGGGAGAACATCATAAGTGTCTGGATAATAGTACATTTCATGTAATCCTTCCATTTGTGGACCTGCATCACCACCTGTTCCTCCAGCCATAATTATACCGAATTTATTACCACCAACACTTACTAAGGCTTCACCTTTAATAAATGACTTTCTTAAATTCTTATTATGTCCTGCTTCTTCAAATATTAGTAAGTCGGCACGGTCACCACGAATTTTAGAATCATCATCGGCTACAATACCCTCAATTTGGGACATCCAACCATCTTCTACTTGCTATCCATTTACCATTTTGAAAAAGGAAGCTCTTTTCTTAAATGCAGTATTAAGAGCTTGTCTTAATTTAAAAAAGCCTCCATCAGTTTTATTATTTAAGAAGTTTAAAGCATTCCAAACTTTTTCTAATGTTTTCTCAGTATAGTTCTAATTACTTGCAGTAATAATACACATACTATTTCTAAAACAACTATATTGATTAGCACAAATTGAAGCATTAATTTCACTAAAACCGATTCCTCGAGACTTCATTAGATTAACATTTTTACGACATATCTTACATAATTCAAAATAGTGAAAGAATTCATACTAATATACTAGAAAACTAGGAAATACAGGAGCACGACTAGTACCCGCACGTTCTGTATTAGTATCAGGTAATTGATAGTAATTAAGAAAGAAGTAATTATTTCCCGTTAAGGTATAACCATTTACAGTCATACCTGTTCTACAACGTACATATTCTTGTTGCCAAAAATCTCTATATAATTTAGACCCTGGCTAGAACTGGCAATAGTGTCCTGTTCTTAAAAAGTTATCACGAGCTTCAGTAAACCAACTTGGATTAAAATCTAAGCCATGTGTATCATCAATAGGTTTATAACCTGTAACTTCGTAAGATAAATTTTTATCAAAATAAGCAATTGGAGCACCAATAGGTATATCCCATTCTCCTTCTTTTTTCTTTATGATAGGTTCTTGTATTGCTTCTTTTGTTTCAGTTTCTTTGACAATATCTATAACACTCTAGACTTCGTCAGGAAGTTTAACTTTACGAGGTCTACCTCTTTTTCTTTTCTTAACTTCTTCCATTAGAATCCAGTAGGTAAAAAGCCATCAACAGCACCAGCACGTAATTGTGAAGACTCTTGCATTTCTTTTTTAACTTGTTGCTCTAAAGTTTTTAATTCATCATTTACTTTAGATAAGCTAGAAAGTTCTGCCATAATGTCTTTTACTTTATATATAGGCTTACCTGTCTATTCATCACGTTCTTGTGGGTCAATACTTCTAAAATAATCAACAAAACGATCTATTGTAGTTTGAGCAGCTTGAAGCATTCGTATACTTCTATTGCTATTTTGTATACTCTAATACTTTCTACAAGCTGCTCTAAACGTTGGGTCATTAAATTCTTCTTCAGTAAGTTCAGCATCTTTTAAGGCTGCTATGTGTCTTTCTTGTTCAGAATAATCTCTATAAAAAGATTCCCAATCAATAGCTAACCATATATATGTAAATTCACGATATGCTCGTAAATGCTTTTCTCCTGTAGGGTCTTCTTTACATACATTTCTCTTATTATTCATTAGAGATTTGAACTCACTTATTAACAATATATCACCCTTTTCCAATTCGACTTTACCAGTCGCATTATTATATTGAAATATATGTAACATTATTTATTTAATTACAAAATGCCACCAAAAGCATATTTTCTTTTAACTAATCTATTTTTAATTGAACCACCACATTTATAATACCCATTTGGGTTATGTAAGCGTTCCCATTCTGCTCTCTAAGCAGCTGTCCAATTTGCTGGATATTTACCACCTGGTAAAGTCTTTAAGTCTTTAGGATTAGGTGTGCTAGTAGTTTTAGGTTTCTTTGGAGTTGCTTTCTTTTTCTTTTGTTCAGCAATTTCTTTCTTAGCAGAATCAACAGTTCTAGAAATAGTCTTTTTTTGATTATCCAATTCCATACCCATAGCACCTTTTGCCACAGCTTTATTTCTTTCACAAACTGGGCATTTACCGCCCTATTTAAATACTAAATGACTACCTTCAGGACATTCATTTTTAAGACTTTTTAAATAATTTAGTTTAGCACCACGTCTAGCCATTTGAGCTTGACCCTATTGGATTTGAGCAATTACCTGTTCAACTTTTGGGGCTAGCTATTCTGGTGTAGCTCCCTGCTGTAAAGCCTATTTAATCTAATTAACAATTTCAGCAGGTAATATACCTCTCTATACTATTTCCTATTCTTGCCCATTTTGAATAGCCTGAATAAGTTGCATTCCAATTCCTTCTTCCATTATTTTGAAATTTTAATTAAATCCTTAGTATTAAAGATAGCTTCTTCTAAAGCACCATCTTTTGTAAACCATCTACATTTAATACCGATTAACACGGAATCCTTATCTTCATCTTTTAAATGTTTAAAGATTGTAGTCTGTTTTTTGACTACAATCATTACTGGCTTATTTGGCAAATCCTATTTAATAGTTACCACATCGCCTGGCATAAAATATATTTTCTCTTCCATATTACTTTTTAATTTCGTCAAAACGAGCCTGTAAGCTTTCGTTAACTACTGTCATAATACTATGTTCATTAACTTGAATAAGTCCTTGCTTATAAAATGGAATTGGGGTTTCTGAAGGTTTTCTCCAAAATACTATATCACCTTCCTTTACATACATACAAGAAGGACCTACTTCTACAACAGTTCCGACATGAATGAATTGTTCTTCTTCATGAAATTCACCATCCTCATTATGTTTAATAATAGGGGCTAAACCACCTGTATCTAAAATTAAACCAGAAGCTTCATCACGTTTAATACGTTGGAATGGATTCTGTGCAAATGGTTTAATTAGCACACCTTCATAAAGAGGTTTAATTTCTAACTTAGATATATCAAACTTTTCTTGATTTTCTGCTACTTCTTTAGCATGAGCATCAAGTTTTTCTTGATATTCATCTACTTTCTCATTAAATTTAGCAGCTGCCTGCTTCTTTACCATATCATCAACAATTTCTGCACTTCCCATTGTAAAATGTTTAGCACCACTCTCTAAGCCAGTTACGACTCTTGCAATTTTTTCATTGTCCGAACGGACTAGTCTTACATTACTCATATTACCATTTATTTGCTGGACAATTAGACTCAGGCGCACTTGTTTTAGCTTTAAGTCTACATCCACATCCTTTAAAATACCCATCTTTTTGTTCACGACTTACATCTCCAGTTTCAGGATTCAACCATAATCCAGGATTACATTGCTCTCCAATAAAATCTAATTTTCTCCATAGTGGACATTTATGACATATCTCAAGACGAGCTTCAGATAAATCTTTATTTAGTCCTAGGAACTCATTAACATGACCTCCTATTATATTTCCAATATTCACCATAATTAAAAGCAGAATAGAGTATTGTATAAGTTATTCTTGATTGAATGTTTAGTATATACATACTCTATTTATTTAGGTTTATAACTTGTTAATACTCTATTCTTTTATATTTACTTTCTTCGTCTTGATGTTTTAATTGCTTCTTATGCCAAAGAAGCATTTTTTGTACTTCTGTTTTAAGATAATCTAGATGATAAACAGTCTGTTTTCCTTTATGGTCAAAGTGTACTAATATTAAATCATCAATTACAAATTCAGGATGTAATTGTTGTAGCATCCAAGCATAAGTAGATAATTGCAAAGTATAATGATAAAAATTACAATCCTCTAATTTATTTAAAGGATATTTCATTTTAGCAGTAGACCTTGTTTTTGAATCAAAACCTGAATGCTGTTTAATTTCTTTATTAGTATTATGCGTGACAATCATTGTATGTCCTGCTAAATAAGTATGTGTTGGACTATCTACTTCTATACATTGTGTAGGAACAGTACCAACAGCTTCTACATATACAATATTTCTAAAACTATTTTTATCATTTATAGAAAATTCTATATCCTGATTTTTAATTAAAAATGGATTTAATCCATTTGTAGAAAAATGTATATACCAGTCAGAACATTCTCCATAATCAATAACAGATACTAATGGTTTAATACCTAATGACCCTAGTAACATCAGCATTGCTTCTAGTTGCCATTTTTGGTCAGTTACCATAGCAAATTCTTTTCCATTGGAATAATAATATCCATTAGTATCCATTAATCCTCTTAAAAGGTCTAATCTTTGTTTATATGACCCTCTTAGATATATATTTGGAATATGTTTATTATTTATTAAGTTTAAAGATTTAAGTATTGGATATATATCTAAAACATCATGTGCTTCACACTCGTTTTCTGAAGCTATATTATCTCCAATTTGATATCCTCTACATATTATCTCGTTCCAAATATCACTGTTATTATTAGTAATTACTTCGCATTGATTAGAGCCATCACCTAACCAACAACCTAAAACATATGGGTCTAGTGGAAGATTAGCCTCTTCTAGATTTAAAGGTTTAGCATTTTGAATTTTAGGAATGCTATATTCATTAATATTATCTTTAATAGAATTTAAATAACGGCTTAATTCTTCTGTAGTCATTACTTTTTCTATATAAGAATTATTTTTATTTTTAAATGATACTAACCACCTATGGTCTTTATCAGCGGTAATAGTTTCTGAATTATCAAAAGTTATTTTATAGCAAGGATTGTAATGAATACTAGACTTATGTAAAACTGTAACTATATTACCATCCTTATCAAAAACTTTATCACCTTCTTGTAAATCCTTCATAGTAGTCCATCCTTCAGGAGTTCCTATTGGAGTATCTAAAGGAAGACCTTTCCAATCCATAATAGTAATGTGATTTCCATTTTTAACAAGTAAGTCAATTTGTCCCGCCAAATTAAGATAACCATCTTTAGAAGAAACAGAAATCAAGTATTCTGGATAAACACCATTTTCCAAATCTAAATTTGTTCGTCCTTTATCACATATAAACTTTCCACCTATACCGAAGCGTTTTAAAGAAACATTATTACCTGCTGAATAAAATGAATTTTCTAATTCAGCATGAATTTTAGTACCTCGTTCACAAGATTCTTTATTTGTTTTTGCCCATTCATCTAAAACACCTTGTTGTGCTTTATTGAAATCTAATTCTGATATATTATATATTGATAAAATTTCTGAATCAAATTTATGCGTATTAAGTAAAGGTTTTCTTTCAATTTTCCAAGCATCTGCTGGTATAAGTTTTTCGAGGGCTTTATATGCACTCCAAAAGTCTGCATCGAAAGGTTGTGTAAACTTATCTATTAAAGTTGTAACTGAAACATACTTTCGATCATCTTTAGTATTCCAGTACTTATGGCATTCTTCATTAAAACATACTTCACCATTCTGTTTATCAATTTTCATAATTAATCGTCTAAATTTTCTTTTACATTAACATAATCAAGTATTATTGATAATCTCTGTATATAAGGTACTATATCTGCAGGATACTATCCGACTTTATAATGCTTTGGTTCTTTGTATAAAAGCAATAACATTCCTACAGGTTTTTCTACACCATCTATTACATAAAATGCAGCTGAACAAGCTCCACTAGTTTTAAGTTTTCTATAAAGTAAAGGAAAACGAGTTCTATAATCATCAATACAGTTCATGTGAAGAAATTCCTAAGTATGAATTGCACTAATTTCTTCAGCATAATCTATATAATTTAAATCATGCCAAATAAGTTTAATATCTACATCAATTTCTTTTGATGGACAATCAGTTAAACAATTTAAATACAAGTACTCAAATTCCTACCAACTTTTTGTGTTATTGTGGTAATTAAGTAATATTACATCGTAAGCTGCTGTATCTTTTTTAGCTATTGTTTTTAAACATCTTTTAATTTCTGGAGCCATTTGATATGTATATTTCTCCGACTAATCTTGTCTCTTTTGGCAGTATCTATAATAAGCACCTAAGCTTTGTTTAGATACATAATTTGTATACTACGTTGTAACGAGACCAAGTAATAGAACTATTACGATAGTTTTAACTACAGAGGGTAGCTTATCAATATAGTTCCACAATTTTTTTAAAAATTCTAAATTCATCTTACTTAATTATGTGAAGCCTAATAACTTCAAAAATGTGATTATAAATTTTAGATATTATTAAATATCTCATTGTTCTAAAATGCCCTCTATCATTTTGAACTTATCAAAAATAATAATATTTTTGTAAAAACCAAAATAATTATTAAGTTTAATACTTTATAAATACTTATGAAGATTTTTAGATTAAAACTTAGAGAAAACCTTTCTGAAGTTTTTAACTTCAGCCTTAATAAATTAATTAAAAAGAATAATAAATGACACTAGCGGAAGTAACACCACATATAAAGGAAGGGAAATGGGGTCTCTTACCTAACTACAAAGGATATTTTAAATGGGATTATTGTCACCAATGTGTCTATATGTAGAATGGAGATTATAAAAAATATAATTTACAAGATGAGAAATTAAGAACTGATTTTTTCTATATAATATGACTACTAAATCACAAAATAAAAGACTTGTAAAAAAGAGGCAAACAGCAGCTAAAAGCCCAATACATTATAGTAGAACAATGACTGCTGATAACCTATCCAAAGCTGCTAATACAGTTGGAGAATGGGTATTAACTGGATTAGGAAAAGCGGGACAAGCTTTTAATGAACTATTAACATCTGGAGCATCTACTGACTTTGGTTAGACCTCTCCATTTGTAATGTTAAAAGAAAGGCGAGCTATTCAAAAAGGTAAGTATAAGGCTTAGCAAAAGGCTAATGAAAAAATTGCACAAGGAATGACTTGGGTTAGTCCTCTTAATTATGGTGCTGCGGTATGGAATGGGCATGGTTTAAATGCTAAGAAAGGAGAAGAAGAAGTTGCTTCATGGTCTCCCGCATGGCAAGCAGTTGGAAGAGTAGGAGAACTTTATTTAGGTCCTAAAGCAGTAAAAGGAATTAAATCTACTCCTAAAGCAGTCGTAAATGTTGCTGCTAAAGCTGGGGTTAAACCAGCTAAAGCTGCTGTAGTTGCTAGAGAAATTAATAAAGGAACATATACTTATGAACCTGTAATTCCAGAAAAAAGAATAAATATTAATCCACCCACTAAATAGTATAGAGTTGTTTCAGAAAAAACATATCCTTGGTATAGAGGTAAACAACATTCAGTAAAAGAAGTTGTTAATCCTGATGGAACTGTTAATCCAAGGTAGGCTATGAGAATACAACATGAAGTTTCATAGCAATTCCCTGGCTCCTATAAAATGGAACATAGGCTTGAAAATCCTGAATGGCATCAAAATGATCCTACCACATATCATCATACTAAAAATGTAGCATAGAGTGCTTGGGGATTAGATACCCCTTATGGCTTTACTAAACATGATTAGATGGTAGCAGCTCTTGGGCATGATTTTGGAAAGATAGTAGCAGGAGATGGGCATGCTTAGATAGGAGCAGATCTTGCTAAACAAGTATTTCCTAATTTAACTGATGCACAATATACAGCTATTGCTGAACATATGGGAACTCCAAGGACTCCTCTTGGTAAAGCTACTAAAGCTGCTGACATTGATAATGGTAGGAGTGTTAAGCCTTTTAAATCAAAATAGCTTACAGAACATGTTCAAGGAGATGAGGCTGTTAAAATGTTTAAAGAATATGGTGGAGAACCTATTCCCGAAGGATCTATTAATGGAGAATAGTTAAGGAAATATGCTACTGAAGTTAGAGAACGTTATGGATTAACAAACAATAAAAATATAACAGACGAAGAAATTGCTCAAGCTTTATACAAACATTCTAAAGAACTTGGAGGAAATACTGCTGCTGTAAATGCTCAAGGAGAACCTTAGTTATTATTTAGAGGTGATACCAAAGCTTATACTGAATTAAGAAATGATCATCATAAATCAGGAGGATCAGAAGATAATATTTTAGGAACTTTATTTTTAGATCGTACAGGAATTGGTGAAGGATGGGGTCCTGATAGATATTTATATTTATCTAATAAAAATGGAGAGGTAATGGCTCCATATCGTTCAGGAATAGAAACAGCAAGTTTTTCTTTATTAAAACCTAAATTTAAAGATGATTATTTATATGATTGGGATGGTAAAGGTTATATAGATGATGAACAACTTTCTTACCCATATTGGAGTTATACTATGAAATCTGGTGAAACTATACAAGGAAATAAAATTGCACCCGATAATTTTGCAGATGGAACGGTAAATCATTTAAATGCGTTTGTTGTAAGAACTCCTT
>Ga0326512_10002913_pt1 | contig 12647 bp, 13 predicted proteins | sample 1_2617_0518_D_FD_203652 | JGI IMG/M metagenome (GOLD analysis project Ga0326512, IMG submission 203652) | Bovine rumen microbial communities from UC Davis, California, United States - 1_2617_0518 | ecosystem: Host-associated > Mammals > Digestive system > Stomach > Rumen | place: USA... | reverse complement strand
AAATGAAGAACTTGAAAAAGTAATAATGAACTATTACTATAAAGAGCAAGTTCATTATGTATTCTATGATACATTAAAAACTGATATTGAAAATATAGGAAATAGTGAAGAATTAAAGAAAACAGCAACAATTCTTTCAAATTTGGCACAAAATTATAAAATGTATATTGCATCAACATTGCAATTATCGGAAACAAATACAGATCCAATAAATTTAAGTGTAAATGATATGGCTGTAAGTAGAACGGTAAAAGAAGTATTGGATAATTTATGTTTATTTAAACAAATCCATAATGAAGATTTAAAAAGATATGAATATTCAAAAGATGAAACATTCAAAGAAACAAAGGATTTAAAAATAGAAGAAGATCCAAATATCAGATATTATACATGCGTAATAGATAAAAACAGAGCTGGCCCAAAACCAAAATTAATTTTTAAATTAAATTTGGCATATAATTACTGGGAAGAATTGGGATATTTAAGATTAAAATAACACTAATAATTGACAAATATTAAGAATGATATTATAATTTACAAAGTTTAAAGCTTATGGGTTAGCAAAAGAACTCAAATATAGTAATAAAGGAAATAAAAAATGGAAAAAGTATTAGTTTTAGGACATAAAAATCCAGATACAGATTCAATTTGTTCAAGTATAGTTATGGAAAAATTAGCTAAACATTTTGGATTAGATGCAGAAGCAGTAAGATTAGGAAAAGTTAGTAAAGAAAGTGAATACGTTTTAAATTACTTAGGAATTGAAGCTCAAAGAGAAATTTCAAGTGTTGAAGACGGACAAAAAATTATATTAGTAGATCATAATGAAGCAGCACAAAGTGTTGAAAATAGAGAAAAAGCTGAAGTGCTAGCAGTAGTTGATCACCACAGAATTTCAGATTTTCAAACTGTTACACCATTATATTACATTGCAAAACCATATGGATGTACATCAACAGTATTATTTGAAATGTTCAAACAAGAAGGAATTGAAATAGACAAAACAACAGCTATTTTAATGTTAAGTGCTATTATTTCAGACACATTATTATTAAAATCACCAACATGTACAGAAAAAGATATTAATGCATTCAATGAATTAGAAAAAATTGCTGGAATTGATGCAAAAGAATATGGATTAGCTATGTTAAAAGCAGGTACAGATATTAGCGCATTAAGTGCAAAAGAAATTATTGAATTAGATGCAAAAGAATTCAATGAAAAAGGAAAGAAATTTGTAGTAGCACAAGTTAATACAGCAGATATTAATGATGTATTCTCAAGAAAAGAAGACATTTCTTTCGCTATGGAAAAAGAAATTTCAGACAAAAACTTAGATTTATTCATGTTTGTAATCACAGATATTATAAATACAAATTCAAAAATTATTGCATTAGGAAAAGAAAAAGAATTAGTTGAAAAAGCTTTTGGAAAAGAGCTAGATCAAGATGATGCAATGATGTTAGAAGGAGTTGTTTCAAGAAAGAAACAAATAGCTCCACCATTATTAGCAAATTTATAATAATAATCAACCATTAGGGGTGAAGTGCCCCCTTTTAGGTTGCTTTTTTTGAAATTAACAGAGGGAAAAAAGGAGTAAAAATGGAAAAAGTTGTATTAGTAACAGGCGCTTCAAGAGGGATAGGTAGAGCCATAGCAAAATTATTAGCAGAAAATGATTTTAAGGTTGTAGCAAATTATCATAATTCAGAACAAGCTGCAATTGATTTGAAACAATATTTGCACAATGAAGGATATGAGATTGAAATATTTAAAGCAGATATTTCAAAAAGAGATGAAATTAAAAAAATGATTGATTTTACAATTGAAAAATTTGGAAGAATTGATGTGTTAGTTAATAATGCAGGAATAGATCAAGAAAAAATGTTCCAAGATATTAGTGATGAAGATTGGAAGAAAATTATTGATGTGGATTTATATTCAGTATTTGCTACAACACAAGAAGTTGTATCAAATATGATAAACAATAAATCTGGAGCAATAGTAAATATTTCATCATGCTATGGTGTTAATGGAGGATCATTTGCAGTAGCTTATTCAGCAGCAAAAGCTGGAGTAATAGGCTTAACAAAATCATTAGCAAAAGAATTAGGACCTTCAAACATTAGAGTAAATGCAATAGCACCAGGATGCATAAATACAGATATGAATGCACATTTAACAAAAGAAGAATTTGATCAAATAATAGATGATACACCTTTAGGTAGATTAGGTGAAGGAATTGATATTGCAAGATGTGTAAAGTGGCTTGCAGAAGATGAATTTACAACTGGACAAGTTATTTCAATAGATGGAGGATGGAGATAAAATCTCCATTCTTTTTTTATTTTGTTGTCTACAATAAAAAGTTTTGATATAATACAAACGAAATTAATGGATTGGAAATAATATAAATGAAGGAAGAGATATTAAAAATTTGCGAACAATTTACTGATTGCAAAGATAATTTAATACCAATATTGGGAGAAATACAAGAAAAATATAAATGCGTATCAAAAGAAGCACAACAAATAGTAGCGGAATATTTAAAAATACCAGTTGGAGAGGTATCAGGAATAATTAGATTGTATTCAAGATTTACTGAGGAACCAAAAGGTAAATATGATATTTCAATATGCATGGGGGCAACATGTATTGAGAATGGATCTGGTAAAATCTTAAAAAGAGCTAAGGAAAGATTGAACATAGAATTAGGACAAACAAGTAAAGATGGAAGATTTACTTTAACTACAAGCAGGTGTACAGGAAATTGCGGTTTAGCTCCGGTGGTAAGAATAAATGGTAAAGTATATGGTGATGTAACTGCAAAGAAATTAGATGACATTTTAGATAAATTAATAAAGGAATAAAATATGATATACGAATTTGAAGTAGAAGGAAAAATAGTAGGAAAAGAAAGACCTAGGATGAATATGAATACTGGAATGGTATATACACCAGGAAAGACAAAGGATTATGAATTTTTAGTACAACAATATTTTAAAATGAAATATCCAAGATTTGAAGAAATTCAAGGAAGAGTAAGCGTTGAAATTATTGCATACATGAGCATTCCAAAAACAACTAGCAAAAAGAATAGAGAACTAATGTTAAATAATGAAATTAGTCCAACCAAAAAGCCTGATGTTGATAATATAGCTAAATCAATATTAGATGCAATGAATCGATATATTTTGCATGATGATAATCAAGTAAGTAAAATAAGTGTTGAGAAAAGATTTGGCGAAATAGAAAAAGTTTGGATAAAAGTAGAAGAATATTAAAAATATGCGAAAAATAAAAAGCTGTTTAATAAACAGCTTTTTTCTATTGAATAAATCATAAAATCGTGATAAAATTCGACTTATAATTACAAAATACGACGAGGAGAAAAACTTAATGTTACAAGGAAAATTTGTTCATCTACACGTACATAGTGAGTACAGCTTACTTGATGGTGCTAACAGAATTAAAGATTTACCAGTTAGAGCAAAAGAGCTTGGAATGGATGCAATGGCAATTACTGATCATGGCGTTATGTTTGGAGTAATTGATTTTTATAAAGAATGTTTATCTAATGGTATTAAGCCTATTATTGGGTGCGAAGTTTATGTTGCTCCAAGAAAAATGTCTGATAAAGAAGCTGGATTAGATACAAAATATAATCACCTAATATTACTTTGTAAAAACATGCAAGGGTATCACAATTTGTGCAAACTTGTTTCATTAGGCTTTACAGATGGTTATTATTATAAACCTAGAATTGATAAAGATGTACTTGAAAAATACCATGAGGGATTAATTTGTTCAAGTGCTTGTTTAGCTGGTGAAGTTGCTTCTGATATTATGCAAGGTGACTATGAAGAAGCTAAAAAAGCTGCTTTATGGTTTAAAGAATTATTTGGTGAGGATTATTATTTAGAAATTCAAAATAATGGAATAAAGGAACAAGTTTTAGTAAACCAAAAGCTTATTCAAATGTCTAGAGAGACTGGAATTCCACTTGTTGCAACCAACGATTCACATTATTTGAAAAAAGAAGATGCATACAACCATGAAGTTTTATTATGCATACAAACTGGAAAGAAAATGTCCGATGAAGATAGAATGAAGTTTGGAAGTGATGAACTTTATATTAAATCTCCAGAAGAAATGATTGAATATTTTAAATCAGTCCCAGAAGCTATTGAAAATACAGTTAAAATTGCTGAGAAATGTAATGTTGAATTTGAATTTGGAAATACAATTCTTCCAAATTATGAGGTTCCAGAAGAATTTAAGACTCATTATGATTATTTTGAAAAACTATCATATGATGGAATTAGAGAAAGATATGGTGAAAATCCATCTCAAGAAATTTGGGATAGAGTTAAATATGAACTTGGCGTAATTAATAAAATGGGTTATGTTGATTATTACTTAATTGTTTGGGATTATATTCATTGGGCTAAAACACATGGCGTTCCCGTAGGACCAGGAAGAGGTTCAGGTGCTGGTTCAATTATTGCATACGCTATAGGAATTACAGATATTGATCCAATAAAATATGGACTTATTTTTGAAAGATTTTTAAATCCAGAGAGAGTAAGCATGCCCGATTTCGACGTTGATTTTGATTTTGAAAAAAGACAAGATGTTATTGATTATGTATCAAGAAAATATGGACAAGATCATGTAACACAGATTATTACTTTTGGAACAATGGCAGCAAAGATGGTTATTAGAGATGTTGCCAGAGTTTTAGATTTCCCATATGCAGAGTCAGATAGAATTGCAAAAATGATTCCAAATGAAATTCATATTACAATTGAAAAAGCAATTGAAATGAATAAGGAATTACGTGACTTATATGAAGGCAGCGAAGAGGTTCATAAATTATTGGATATAGCAAAAGCACTAGAAGGAATGCCAAGACAGGCTTCAACACATGCTTGTGGTGTTATTATTGCAAGGGATCCTGTTGTAAATTATGTTCCACTATATGCAAGAGATAATTTATTATCAACACAGTTTGTATATCCAACATTAGAGTCTTTAGGACTTTTAAAGATGGACTTTTTAGGACTTAGAACATTAACAGTTATTAGAGATGCTTGTGAACTTGTTAAGAAAAATAGAGGAATTGATGTTGTTTTCGATAATGAGATGGCAGATCCAAAAGTTTTTAAACAATGGCAAGATGGTGATTCTATTGGAATTTTCCAATTTGAATCTCAAGGAATGACAAACTTCATGAAGGAATTGAAACCAGATACTCTTGAAGATATTATAGCCGGAGTTTCATTGTATCGTCCAGGACCAATGGACCAAATTCCACGTTATATTGCTAATAAAAAAGATCCGGATCATGCTGTTTACACACACCCAAGTTTAAAGCCAATTTTAAAAGTTACTTATGGATGTATGGTTTATCAAGAGCAAGTTATGCAAATTGTTAGAGATTTAGCTGGATATTCATTAGGAAGAGCTGATTTAGTACGTCGTGCAATGGGTAAGAAAAAACTTGATGTAATGGCTAAAGAACGTGAAAATTTCGTACATGGCAAACTTGATGATAATGGAAATGTTGAAATTCAGGGCTGTATTAGAAATGGAATTGATGAGGCATCAGCTAATAAAATTTTTGATGAAATGGCTGAATTTGCTAAGTATGCTTTTAATAAATCTCATGCTGCTTGTTATGCAGTTGTTGCCTATAGAACAGCATATTTAAAAGCATATTATCCAGCAGAATTTATGGCTGCTATGTTAAACAGTTTCTTAGGAAATTTAGACAAAGTTCCAATTTATATAAATGAATGTAAGAGATTAAATATTGCAATTTTGAAACCAGAAATTAATAAAAGTTTCACTAAATTTACAGTTGAGGATAATAGTATTCGTTTTGGTATGGGTAGTATCAAAAATGTTGGATTAGTAGCTATAGAAAATATAGTTAGAGAAAGAACTGAGAATGGTGAATTTAAAGACTTTACAGATTTTTGTGAGAGAATTTATGGTGAACAGGTTAATAAAAAGTGTATTGAAAGTTTAATAAAAGCGGGAGCTTTCGATGAATTTGGAAAAACAAGAGCAACACTTTTAGAATCTTTTGAACAAATAATTGATACTATTTCAAATGAAAAGAGCAAAGAATTTACAAACCAAATTACAATGTTTGATATTTCAAATGATGAAGAAGACATTCAACAAATGAAATACGATTATGTTGAAAGAGAAGAATTCTCAGATAAAGAATTATTATCAATGGAAAAAGAAATGCTTGGTATATATATTTCAGGTCATCCTCTAGAAAAATATAGAGAACAAATTGAAAAACAGGCAAATCTAAATACAATGATGATTGAGGAAGCAAGAGCTGAAATTGAAGAAAATGGTGAATGCACAAATTTAAAAGATAATTCTAACGTAAAATTTGCAGGAATTATCACAGAAATTAAAAAGAAATTTACTAAAACAAATAAATTAATGGGATTTATAACTATTGAAGATTTATATGGTTCTTGTCAAGTACTAGCATTTGAAAATATTTTTAATAATGCAGGAGATATCTTAGTTGAAGAAAGTACAGTTATGGTTGAAGGAAGATTGAGCATAAGAGAAGATAAGCAAGATATAACAATTGTTGCTAATATAATTTCTGATTTAGCAAGTTATAAACCTACTGGTGAAGTTATAAGAAATGCTCAAAAGAAATTAGTTTTGGATATAACAAATTTGGATGAAGAACATAAAGCAAAATTAAGAGGAGCTATTAGATTTTATAAAAAAGAAAAAAATAATTTGCCGGTATTTGTAAAACAAGGAGAAAAAATAAGTAGTTGCGGATCAATTCAAGCTAACGAAAAAGTTATTAAACAATTTGAAGAAATAGTAGGTAAGGATAATCTTATTATTTAATAAAATTGACATTGTAGACATAATATGGTAAAATATGTTTAATTATTTTTGTAATTCTGCCAATGTAACACTAAACTAATGGAGGTGTCACATATGAAAAACAAAATTTCAGTAAATGCAATAGCAATTTTATTTGTAATCACATATGGAGTTTTAGCTATAGTAGGAATTGGATTAGCATGTCACTTTATAAAAGTTGCAATGCAAACTAATAACCCATGGTTAATAACATTATTGTCAATTGTTATCTTATTATGTTCAATTGTTACAGGTTTTTCTTTTTTGATTACAAGAGTAATAGTTAAAAGAGGACCATATAGTGAAGATTAAAAAAAATTGGCAGAATTATTTACAGTAATTATTGTAAATAGACTTTACTTTTTAAAATTATTTTAAAAAGTGGAGTCTTTTTTATTTTATTATATTGTGAAACATTAGTAAAATAGGCAAAATCTATTGCAAAATCATGCATAAATTGGTATACTAATAATATCTATTAACAAATGATTAGGAGGTATTTATGAGCGAAGAAAAAAAGAAAAAACAAAACATAGAAGTTGAAGCAAAAGCTGAAGAGGTTGTAGAAGAAACAGTTGAGAAAAATACAAATATTCAAATTTCAGATGATGTTATTGCATCAATTGCAGGAATGGCAGTTTCTGAAGTACCAGGAGTTGCAGATATGGCCGGTGGATTTGCTGGTGGAATATCAGAAGTATTAAGCGGTAGAAGAAATATGTCAAAAGGAATTAAAGTAAATGTTCAAGAGAAAGATGTTAAAGTTGATGTTAATATTATCGTTGAATATGGTACAAGAATTCCAGATGTAGCATTTGAAATTCAAAAGAGAGTTAAAACTTCAATTGAAAACATGACAGGTTTAACAGCATCAGAAGTTAACGTACATGTACAAGGAGTTGAAGCTCCAAGAGAAGTAAAAGAAGTAAAAGAAACAAAAAAAGAAGAGGATAAATAAGAAGCTTAAAAGCTTCTAAAAGAGGTGTGATATGAGATTTTTAGATAAAGTAGGACTAGCTATATTTTCAATGATAGTATTAATTATTTCTGTACTATTAATGTTAATGGGATTTAATTTTATTGAACCAACAGTATTTAGTGTATTGATTACAAAAGTTTTAATGTATCAACAAGCAACATATACTATGATAGGTGTTAGTGTTATTTTAATTTTATTATCAATAAAATGTCTTTTCTTTTCATCTGAATCAAAAGATAAAAAGAAATCATCAGAAGAAGGAATTTTAATGGAAAACTCTGATGGTAAATTATTAATTACAAGAAACACACTAGAAAATCTAGTAGATACAGTTGTTGAGCAATATGCAGATGTTAGAAAATATGATACAGATGTAATAATTGATAAGCAAAACAACGTTACAATTAATGTAGCTGTAGAAGTACTTGAGGGTTGTGTAATTAAAGAATTATCTTCAAGCTTACAAGAAAAAATCAAAACATGCGTAAAAGACGCAACTGATTTAGAATTAACAGCAGTGGACATTGAAATACATAAAGTTGAATTAAAAAAGGAAGAAGTAGGAAATGAATAGATCAAAAATCAGAGAAGAAACTTTTAAATTATTATATAGTTTACAATTAATCGACAATCCAGATTATAACGAACAATTAGAACTTTTTATGGAAGAGGAAGAAATTAAAGGCGAAGATGCTGCTGAGTACATGAAAACTATAATTGAAGGCGTTAGAGAGAATGATGATAATATTGAAGCTCAAATCAATAATAACATTAAGAAAGATTGGTCAATTTCAAGAATATCTAAAATTGATTTAACACTTTTAAAACTTGGAATATACGAACTTATTTATACAGATACACCATATAAAGTAGTAGTTAATGAAGTTGTTGAATTAGCTAAGAAATATGGCGACGACAATTCAAAAGGATTCGTTAATGGTGTTTTAGCAAGTATTATTAAACAAAATAATATTGCTGATACAAATGAGGAAGAGTAATTATTGATAATTTAGGAGGATTCGCAGGATCTATGGATATTACTCCAATAACAGTTGAAGAATTAAATAAATATATTAAAAATAAGGTTGATGGGGATGAATTTTTAAACAACGTTTATGTTAAAGGAGAAATCTCAAACTTTAAACTACATTATACAGGACATATGTATTTTACTTTAAAGGATGAGAAATCACTTATAAAATGCATAATGTTTAAAAGTTACACTCCACACCTTTCTTTTATGCCTAAAGATGGAATGAAAGTAAATATTTTTGGAACAGTTTCTGTATTTGAAAGAGATGGTGTATACCAAATTTATTGTAAGGCTATGAAACAGGATGGTATGGGCTCACTTTTTGAAGCTTATGAAAAAATGAAGGCAAAACTTGAAGCTGAAGGTTTGTTTGATGAAATTCATAAAAAACCAATTCCACAGTTTCCAAAGACTATTGGTGTTTTAACTGCATCAACAGGAGCAGTAATTAGAGATATAATAAATGTATCATCTAGAAGAAATCCTAATGTACACATTAAATTGTTACCTGTTCCAGTTCAAGGACCAACAGCTGCAGCACAAATTGTTCAAGGCATAAAAAGAATGAATGACGAACATTTAGCAGATGTTATTATTTTAGGAAGAGGTGGTGGATCTTTAGAAGATCTATGGCCATTCAATGAGGAAATAGTAGCACGTGCTATTTATGAATCAGAACTTCCAATTATATCTGCAGTTGGACATGAAACTGATTTCTCAATATCGGACTTTGTTGCTGATTTAAGAGCACCAACTCCTTCAGCAGCTGCAGAACTAGCAGTACCAAATATTTCAGATGTTTTGTACACAATAGATGGCTATGAAAATAGATTCAAAGTTTCATTGAAGAAAAAGGTTGAACTTATGAAAATGCGTTATGAAAAATGCATGACAAGAAGAGTTTTTAAAGAACCACTACAGGGAATCAATGAAAAGCGTATGATATTAGACGCATTTATAAAGCAAACAATTACAGGTGCAACTAGAAATCTTGAAAATAATAAATCAAAATTTGCAAATTTAGTAACAAAATTAGATGCTTTAAGTCCATTAAAAACACTTACTAGAGGCTATTCAATCACTGAAAAGGATGGAAAGATAATTAAAAGTGTAAAAGATGTTTCAAAAGGCGATATTATTGAAATTAAATATGCTGATGGCTCAGCTAATGCAGAAATTAAGTAAAGAGGTATAATATGGAAGAATTAAAATTTGAAGATGCTATGAAAAAATTAGAAGAGATAGCAAATGAATTAGAAAACTCTGATTTATCATTAGATGAATCAGTTAAGAAATTTCAAGAAGGAATGAATCTTTCAAAACAATGTAAAGATACACTTGATAAAGCAGAAAAACAAATAACTATATTAGTGGATGGACAAGAAAAAGAATTTGATCCAAACCAAGAATAATGAAAGGTACTAATAATGATTGCATTTTATGATAGATTTAAATTTTTAATTGTACCATTTATAGTATGGACTGGAATACAAATTTTTAAAGTTGTGTATGACAGAGTTACAACAAAGAAATGGCATTTGAAAAGATTTTTTGGAGCAGGTGGAATGCCAAGTGCACATTCTGCAACAATAATGACAATTACAATAATGATAGCAAAAAAATATGGAATTGATTCACCTATTTTTGCTTTGAGTGGTATATTTGCATTTATAGTAATGTATGATGCTGCTGGAGTAAGAAGAGAAGTAGGAAATCAAGCAAAAGTTTTAAATGATATAATTCAAGATCATAATATGACTAATGCTAAAAAACTTCAAGAAATGACAGGACATACACCAGTTCAAGTTATGATGGGAGCAATAATTGGTTTTATAGCTGGATTAATTGGATAATTTTAAGGGGGTGTTTACAATGGATGATATAGAAATTGCAAGAAATACTAATTTAAAAAAGATAAATGAGATAACAGAAAGCTTAGAAATTCCAGAGGAATATGTTGAACAATATGGAAAATATAAGGCTAAAATTTCATTAGATTATTTTGAAAAATTAAAAGAAAAACAAAATGGAAAGTTAATCTTAGTAACTTCTATTAATCCAACACCATTAGGCGAAGGAAAAACTACTGCAGCAATAGGTTTGACTGATGGATTAAACAAAATTAATAAAAAAACAATATTAGCTTTAAGAGAACCATCACTTGGTCCTGTATTTGGAATTAAAGGTGGAGCAACAGGTGGAGGACATTCTCAAGTAGCACCTATGGAAGACATAAATTTACATTTTACTGGAGATATTCACGCAATAACAGCTGCTAACAATTTGTTAAGTGCATTAATAGATAATCATATTTTCCAAGGAAATGAATTAGAAATTAAAAAAATAACATGGAAAAGATGTGTAGATTTAAATGACAGAGAACTAAGAAAAGTTGAAGTTGGTTTATCTGGTGAAAATAATATGGTTTCTAGAGAAGATGGATTTGATATCACAGTAGCATCTGAAATAATGGCTATACTATGTTTAGCGAGTGATTTAAAAGATTTGAAACGTAGACTAGGAAATATAGTTATAGGATATAATTATGAAGGCAAGCCAGTAACTTGTAGAGATTTAAAAGCAGATGGCAGTTTAGCAGTTTTATTAAAAGATGCTATCAAACCTAATATAGTTCAAACACTAGAAGGTAATCCTGTATTAATTCATGGTGGCCCATTTGCAAATATAGCTCACGGATGTAATAGTTTGATTGCAACAAAAATGGCAATGAAAATGGCTGATTATACAGTTACTGAAGCTGGATTCGGAGCAGATTTAGGTGGTGAAAAATTCTTAAATATTAAATGTAGAAATTTAGGAGTATCACCGGACTGTGTTGTAATTGTAGCAACTTTAAAAGCTTTAAAATATCATGGTGGTGCAACAAAAGAAGATTCATCAAATAAGAATTTAGAGGCTTTAAGAAAAGGAATAAATAATTTAAGAAAACATATTGAAAATATAAAAATGTTTGGATTGAATCCTATTGTTGCAATAAATAAATTTAGTAATGATTCACAAGAAGAACTTGAAACATTACAAAGTGAATTATATGGAGTCTGTGAATGTAGCTTATTGGAAAATTGGGAAAAAGGTTCTGAAGGTGCATTGGATTTAGCAAGTAAAGTAGTTGAAATATGTAAAACACCTCATTCTTTAACAAACACTTATAGCTTGGAAGATGATACATATACTAAAATAAAAAAAGTGGCTAAAAATATTTATGGAGCTGAAGATGTTGACTTTACTGAAGAATCAAAGGCACAAATAGATAAAATAGGAAATGTTCATTATCCAATATGCATTGCAAAAACACAATATTCATTATCAGATGATCCAAAAAATCTTTTATGTGAAGAACCATTTAATCTTCATGTATCATCAGTAGAATTAAAAAATGGAGCTGAATTTATAGTAGTAAAAACGGGAAAAATTATGACAATGCCTGGACTACCAAAGAAACCAGCCGCAGAAAATATAGATTTAGATGAAAATGGAAATATAATAGGAATTTTTTAGAATAATAAAACCTCTTTTGGAAACAATATTCCAAGAGAGGTATTTTTATGAAAATTTGGAAAAAATTGATTATATTATTTGGAATTCTGGGAGTGTTGTCTATTGTATATTTTACAATATTAAGATGCCAAGTAGTACAAGCAACATCAAGATATGGTTCAAGAGGAGATGAAGTAAAACAAATACAAACAAAACTAA
>Ga0326512_10002911_pt1 | contig 12649 bp, 20 predicted proteins | sample 1_2617_0518_D_FD_203652 | JGI IMG/M metagenome (GOLD analysis project Ga0326512, IMG submission 203652) | Bovine rumen microbial communities from UC Davis, California, United States - 1_2617_0518 | ecosystem: Host-associated > Mammals > Digestive system > Stomach > Rumen | place: USA... | reverse complement strand
CCGTCCTGTTCGACTTCAAGGGCTGTCCGCCGTGCGGTCTCAAGACCGCGGAGGAAACCCTCAAATTCTGCGTCTTTCTTGCTCATGCCTTAATCTCCTCTATCTCCGTCACATGCAGGATATGCAGTCCCTGCTTGATCTCCTCGCAGTCCCAATTAGTCTGAATGCCGGTCTCGGCTAATTCGTACATCGTGCGAATCATGTCATCGAGGTCTTTGCATTTGACCGTATCGCCGATTTTTAGATTTTCTTTCATGCCGTCACCTCTTAGCCCAAAGAAGTAAATTAGCGAGCGCCAAGGCACCATTTGCGAGCGCCAGCGTAGAATTTCCGGCTTCTATGCTTGATATGCACGCACAGAAGCATATAACGAATGCAACTAAACTAATATTTTCCATGTTCACATCCTCACGTCGAATCCGCCCTTGATGACGTCGGTCTTTAACGCCTCGAATTCGTTCCAGCTGAACTTCCGCCCTGCCTCATATGCAATGCCGGCGATTTTCAGCATCTTGTTCCGGTATTCAACCTTGTCAATCTCGATCAGCTCGCGGATGGCCTTGATCTGCGCCTCGGTGATTGCACCGTTCGCGCCATCCATATCGTCAAGCACTTCACCGATATTGTTGTAGTGGATCCGCTTGCTCTCTGTGATTTTGACTTTGCCCTTATGTCTTGAAATCATTGTCTTAACCTCTCCTTTCCTCGTTCTGCCAAATTTCTATGACGTCAAATATGATTTTCTTAAAAACCTCGTGCCTGTTCGTGATGACCGCGGCGTCATGCATGAGCATGTCCCAGTCCCTGGGAGATTCGTTATGCTTTTTGATGAACTTCCATATGTCGTTTATGAACTCCCACCATTTACGGACTGCCATCATTCCACCTCTTCAATCTCGATATAGATCCCGGGGACGCTCGCCCAGAACTTCTCGACCAGCTCACTGCACACGAGTGCGTCGTCTTTCCAGAAATGCAGATCCGTCATAACATCCTTAAGCATCTTCTGCAGGTTGTCCGTATCCGGCTTCGATGTCCGGTACTCGCCGTGCTTGTGGTTCCCGCTCAGCGGAAAGCACCACCGCACGATCAGCCGGATCCCGTCCTCATACGGCACGTCCGGCCTGTGCTTTGCAAGATGCGCTTCGAGTTTCGCCCTGGCATCCTTCAGCTCCGGAGGCTCGTAGAAGATCGGTTTCCTGTTTTTCACATTGACCTGCTTCTCCTGATATGTGGCGGTCGGCGGGATCATTGCCACAAAAAATCTATCGCTCATGTCACACCTCGAATAAGTCCGTCATCATCTCCACGTAGTCAAAGAAATCGGAAACGTCCTGCATGCTGATTGAATCGTCCTCATCGATGTTCTGTTCAAAACACCAGTCTTTGAAAAGTCGTTCAAGTTCTTCTTTCATTTTTTCTTCTCTCTTTCCATCCACATTGCCGCCGCATGTGTAGGTGGGTCCCCTTTTGGAACAAAGGGGCGGACTCAGAGCCCCCTTTGTCCAAAGGGTACCAACACATGCATATGTGGCTACATATACCCCCCGTAGGGGGGTAGGGTTATTCATATTTAATGAAATAGGGTTGCATTTTCCTTTCTCATTAACACTTAACGAAATAGGAGTAACGCTCCTTTTTCATTAAGATGTGATGAAGTGTCTCAAACTCCTTTTTCATTGTTTATTTAAGGTTCTTTTTTTATGATGAGCTTGCCCTGCTTTTCGTACTTTTCCTTGTTAGCGTTAAACCAATTTTTACTGAAAAATGTGCTCGAGGGCATTGGCTCACCATTCTTGCCAAGGGCTTTCAGAAGGTCTTCTATGTTGACCATCCCCCTATCTTCGATATCGAGCATGTCGAACATTTGCTCAAGTTCTTCGTTTCGGTCTTGCTGTAGCTCTTCCTTTGTCTTCGCCCGCTTTCCGGACTGCTTCAGGTTTCGGTTGCTCCGCGATCTGCCTTCTTCGTCCGGCTTTATGTCCTGCAGCATCCCGGTCGTATCCACCTCGTGAATTGGGAACTTGAACCAGATATCTACCGGCTTGAACCGTTTGAATTCTCGAAGCGTACCGTCTACCCGAAGACCGGAATAAGCGTCCGCTTCCTCTTCCGCGGCAAGCATGACATTGAGGAAATCGCCAAGCCATTCCGTGATGCCCGTCCTGTCTTTTACTGCGTTGTAGTAGTCTTCCGGCATGTTGAAATCGTATGCCTGCGGGAGCTCTGCCCATATGTCTTTGTGATTTGCCTTCAGCCATTCGCTTCCGGCTTCCAGAGCCGCATTTCTTACGGCCTGACGCTTTGCATCTTCCGTCAGCGGAAGCTCGATCAGGTCAAGGAGTGCATCGGGATCACGTCCGAAGACGCCGGATCCGGAAGCTCTGTCCATGGACTTCTTACCGCCCTGAGCTCCCTTGCTGTGATGGTGGACGTATACGACAGCTGCTCCTGTCTCCGTTGCGATGCGGTCGAACTGATTGCAGAACTTGGCCATCTGCTCTGCGGAATTCTCGTCGCCGGTAAGGACCTTGTAAATCGGGTCTATTACGATGACCTTGTAACTGTGCTTTTTCGCACGCCTCACGAGCTTCGGAACGAGCTTGTCGATGCTCTCTGTCCGTCCTCTTAAGTTCCATATGTCAAGGTGCCTGAAAGCCTCTCTCGGTGTTCCTGTCGCCTCACATACGTCCTTGAATCGGTGCAGACAGCTGCTCCGGTCAAGCTCAAGATTCACATACAATACGCGCCCTTTCGCACACTGCCATCCAATCCACGTCCTGCCTGATGCAACTGCCAGACAGAACTCGATGAGCAGATAGGACTTGCCCGTCTTGGATCCGCCGACAATCAGCATCTTGTGTCCTTCTCTCAGTACGCCCTCGACCAGCTCAGGCGCTTTCGGCGGCAGATTGTCGATGATGTCGTAGATGTTCTCAAAATCCGGCAGGTCATCGTTCACGGATTCGATGTATTCTTTCCATTCATCCCATGACTTCTTACCGATGTTCGTATCTACGATATACTGTTTCTGTTTTCCCCGGATACATCCCGGGAGCCTTGAAAGCCTTGACGGATTCTTGTTCTGACGGTCGATCTCCATGCCGTTCTTCTGGCATATCTTGTAGAGGAAATCCACCCTCTTCTGATACTCTGCGTAGTTCGGAGCGTCGATCCTGACGATAGCGTGCAGGCTTTTTCCGCCCGAATGCACGAGGACCGCGACCGGAAGCTCAAGCTCCCGGATCAGCGCGTTCTGCTTCTCGATGGCGAGCGTGTCCGACTCTACCAGAGCGTAGCGGTATTCCGTCACATTGGCGTTTTTGGCGCCGTTTCCGTCGAGCGGGTTGAATCGTACCCATGCCCCCGCATCCTTGCTGTAATCGCCGATGGCGGCTCCGATGTCATCTTTGCATGTGGCAAGGCGTTCTAATATGTCACTGACAAGGAAGGAGTTTCCCGCGTTCTTAGGGATATACTTCTTCTTCTCGTCATCCATCCGGCTCTGCACGACGATACCGACCGTCTCTGACGGCTCGAAGAGCGTTTCGAGGTACCGTTTTACTTCTCGTGCCGGATGCCATCTGTCAGGCTGCTTTATTTCTTTGTCTTCCACCCATCCCGGGTCTATGATCTTCCCATCCGCGATGAACTCCGAATCCCAGTCCATAAAACCGCTCTGGATCTCTTTTGTCGGGTCCCATCCATGATCTATGGCCAGCTGATAGATTGTCCCGCCCGTGACGGGCTCCGCGGATCCGTGGAAGGTTTCCCACTTCCGGAGGCACTCTCCTTCGTGGTATCTCGACCGGTCTCTTGAACTCCACGCCTCCCAATCCGAAGCGGAATAGCCTTCATGCTTCAAGGCCATTCCGACTTCTGTCCATTCGGTGTAGTCGCAGGATCCCGGGTCAAGATGTCTTAATATCTCTCTCAAATCATCCATTAAACATTACCTGCTGTTGTGATGGTGGGATGTATTCCACCGGATAGATGCTCTGCGGAATCCGCCAGCCGTTACCGGCTATCCTGTCGATCATTCGCCGTGCTTCGTCAAACTGCCATGTGCCGACATGCTTGAATCCTTTGTTCTCCAGGAATCGAATCTGCTTCGGTGTGGTCAGTCCTTCCATGCGTCTTGCATGCAGCCTGTCGAGGATTTTAGCGGCCTTGCCGGCGTTCTCGATTTCCTCCGGAAAAATCCCGAACTTTTCAAGCGCCTGTTTCTGCTTGTCACTTGCGGGTGCCATCTCCCAACCGAAGGACGGGACATAGCCGGATAAATCCTCTGCCTGTATGGACATTTCGAACTGAAGCGGGTCAACGAGTTTTCGTTTCCGTGTCCGCATGGCTGCAAGCTCTTTTGCAAGGGCTTCTTCTCTCTGTGCGACAACATCCTCGCTTGCCTTCTTTTCGGTCTCTTCCAGCTCCATCTCTTCCCCGGCGTTCTCTTCAAGGATCTTCGTCATCTGCTCCGCTACGTCCGCAGAATCGCAGATGAGCGACGCAGGACGGCAAAGCTCGTGCTTTTCCGTCATCCAGAGGAAGTCAAGCAGAAGAAGGTGGTCTTTCCCCGGGGAAAGCCTCGTCCCACGCCCCACCATCTGGCAGTAAAGCCCTCTTACCTTTGTCGGTCTTAAGACCACGATGCAGTCCACCGAGGGACAGTCCCAACCTTCCGTTAGAAGCATGGAATTGCAAAGGACGTTGTATTTCCCGGCTTCGAAATCCGCAAGGATTTCTGCCCTGTCTTCGCTGTCTCCGTTCACTTCCGCCGCCCTGAATCCGCGCTTTTCCAGAATGTCCCTGAACTTCTGCGATGTCGCTATAAGCGGAAGGAACACGACTGTTTTCCTGTCCATGCAGTGCTCCGCCATCTGGTCGGCTATCTGATCAAGGTACGGGTCGAGTGCCGTTCCTACTTCGCCGGCCTTGTAATCACCGGCCGCTATGCCTACGCCCGAAAGGTCGAGCTTCAGCGGAATGGTGAGCGCCTTTATCTTGCAGAGATAGCCCTGCTTTATTGCCTGTGTGATGCGGTATTCGTAGGCTAAGCTGTCGAATACTTCGCCCAGGTTCTTCATATCGCCCCTGTCAGGCGTTGCCGTCACACCGAGCACCTTCGCACCGTCGAAGTAGTCTATGACGTTCCTGTAAGATGGTGATAGGGCGTGGTGTGCCTCGTCGATGATGATGGTGCCAAAGTGATCCGGCTTGAATCTGTCAAGCCTTGACTGCCTCATGAGTGTCTGCACGCTTCCGACCGTTATCCGGTAGAAACTGTCGAGGCAGGATTCCTCAGCCTTCTCTACGGAGCATCCGAGTCCCGTTGATTTGGCTATCTTGTCTCTTGCCTGGTCGAGCAGCTCTCCCCGATGGGCGAGGATGAGCACCCTGTCGCCCATCCTCACGCGGTCTTCAGTTACCTTTGCAAAACAGATCGTTTTTCCTGTTCCTGTCGGGAGCACGAGGAGCGTTCTCTTGACGCCTTTTCTCCATTCATCTTCAATGGCGTTTACGGCTTCTTTCTGATAGGGTCTCAGCTCCATCTTTGCCATTTAAAATCCTCTCTTCCATGCCGGAGCAGTTGCAGAAGGATCGCAGAAGCGGTCGATCTGGTTGCTCTGTCCCTTGGATCCGTCTCTCTTCGTGTACTCGTTCACGCTGACTTCGCACTGTCCGCCTCTTGTGATCAGTTCAGGCCACAAGTTCATGCGCAGCTGTTCGCCCTGCTTGACAAGACCTACGGAAATGAAAAGCTGTGAAATCTTCCATTTGAACTTCTGGTGCAGGATGAAGTTCTCATGACGGGTGACTTCGATCTCTTCACCGTCATCTGCTTTTCCGGTGATGCGGAAGGTCACATTTGCCATCGGGCAGCCTGCATACTTGCTGACGCTTCCGTCACTCTTCTTCTGATCGGATACATACGTGCGTTCTACTTCCTCAACCACAAACGGATACGTCCCTTTGGGGAGCACCTTCCATTCCGGAGCTGTGGCGTCCGCTTCAAATGTTTCTTCCCATGTCATAAAATCGTCTTTGTAATTGTTATCTGCCATTTCAAGTCCTCCTTACTTAGTTGAATGGTATTTCTGCTTTGTTTCTTGCTTCTTTCGCCATAGCCGCGACCTTGTCAAAGTACGGAATGAGCCATCCGTCCACGAAATCATCCGGATACGTACTGACGGCCTGGTCAGGCGGGAAGTAACCCTTCGTCGATACGACATTCTGAATGTCCCACTCATCCGTGTCGTACTGCCTCATGAGCCTTGCGACCTTCTCGGGGATTGCGGGATCAATCTCAAGCTCCCGTGCTTCTTCCTTCGGTTCTGCTTTCGCCGCGGCCTGCTTCGCCTTATGCTCCGCCACCTTCTTCTCGGCGAATGCGGTCTGCTGCGGGCTTGCGTCTTCCTTCGGCTTGTCACCGAGAACAGACTTTGCATCATACTCACGCTTCGTAATTTCCTTTGCGTCCCGAAGAGCATCTTCAGTCGGGATCGGCTCGCCCTTCTCCACCTTCCAGAACTTGTCGCCTGTCACGAAATAGTGCGTCTTCTTTGCGACTTCGACCTTCGGTGCAGGTGCGGGTGCTTCCGGAACAGTAGGCTTGTTCATGGCGAACATCTCCTCCTCGATGATTCCCCTGATGCCTTCATAGGAGAAATCCATCTCTGACGGGAGACCGTAGCGATTCTTCGCATCCCAACACGGATGATGTTCCGTATACATGACGCGCCGGCCGCCTTTGCCCTTGCCCTTGCCCTGCTTGTCCTTGTCTGTAACGATCGTCTTGTAATTGGCGAAGAGAACCATGTCTCCCCATTCCTTAACGGTCGCGCAGATGTTGGCCTTCGGACTGTTCTGGAGCTTCAGCTCCCACCTGTCATAGCTTCCGGCCTCGTCCGGCTGTTCGAACTTCCGCATCATGGCGTGTGCAGTGATGACGATGTTGAATCCTTTATCCGCAGCCTCAGAGAGCAGATTCAGGAGCTTGCCGAACTCTTCCCATGCTACACGGTAGCCCGTACCGTAACCGGGTGATGAAATGCTGTCCCAATGATTCTGAGCACAGACATGGTCAGCGCACATCTTCTCCGCCCAGTCAGCCGTATCAACTACGATGGTCCTGCAGGGGACATCAATATTTCCGTTTATGATTTCCTTGATATCACTGAGCATCTCCATCCATGACAGCGGTTCGATTCTCGCTACATCCATGGATGCGGTACTTCCTTCGGTATCGAGGAATACCGGATCGGGAAACTGTGCTGCAAATGTGCTCTTGCCGATTCCTTCCGGACCGTAAAGCACGACCTTCTTTGCTTTGGGAATTCTCCCCTTTGAAACTTTGATCATTTATGTCCTCCTTAAAACTCTCCCGGTGTCCATGCCTTAGCCTGGAATGTCTTCGGTGCTTCCTTCTTCGGTACGCCCTTCTTCGGTGCCTCTGCGATAGTGCCGTCCTCGATGATGATGGAGCATTCGTCGCCGGTGCTGACGCGGGTGGCAATGACCTGTAATCCTTCGGCTTCAAGCCATTCGCCGAACTCTGCGAGCGTGTCCGTATCCATCTGCTCAAGCTTGTCCATGAGCACAAATCCGCATTCCGGATTGAGCTTGCGAACGATGGCAGTTGCCACGATCAGCTGCTCCGCACTGGACATGTCCGACCACTGCTGACCTTTGTACACGAGAGCGCCTTCGCTGACGGAAAGCCCTTCAAGCGGAAGGTCCGCGGAATCGAGCAGGGCCTTGCGCTGACTTCTTACGGCTTCCAGTTCTCCGGTCATCTTGTCGTACTCGTTCCGGAGCTGTTCTGCTTCATCGACAGCATTGGCCTTTGTGAAATTTGCTCTGACGCGGCGATTGATTTCTTCGATATTAGCGATGCTCTCTTCGATCTCCGCCGTGTTTTCATCCTCAAGCTGGGCGGCGTCCTTTATGGCGATGGCTTCATCCTCGGCGGTCTTCTCATAAGCCTTTTTGCGCTCTTCCAGTCTTGCAGTAAGTTCTGCAATCTGATTTTCAAGCCGCTGAGCCTCGTCAAAGATACGATGCTTTTCAAACGTGATTTCCTTTACCCGGTCACGCTTGCGCTGATTCTCGCCGTTTCTGGCCAGAATCTCCTGCTGCTGTTTGATCAGATCGGAAGCACTGACCAGCTCTTCCGGTGCATCCGGATAGTATTCCAGAGCTTCCGCAAGCTTGCTCTTCTTGTCCGCGTCCCGTCCGACGAGCGTGCGTTCGCTGTAGATGAAGTTTTCCTTCTTATCCAGTTCGGCAAGTTCCTCACCAACGCCGATAATCTGCAGCAGTGTCTCGCCCTTTTCCTTGTCGGAAGCGTTCATGAACTTCGGCAGATTGAGCGCAAGCGGTTCGATGAACTCGTTAAGGAGCTTCTGACCGCCCTTGCGTCCGCTCGGATCCGTGACCTTGAGCGAGGCATTCTTACCGGATCTCTCTACAATGATGCCGTTACTGAGTTCAATTTTGATTTTTCCGGGCACCGCAGAACCTTCCCGGTTGAAGTTCTTCGGACGGTTCTTCTCACCACCCAATGCGTACACGATGCCGTCCAGAACGCTTGTCTTGCCGTTGGCGTTCTTTCCCCCGATGATGGTCAGCCCATCCTCTGACGGAGTGAACTGTACCGCCTTGATGCGCTTCACGTTTTCTGCTTCAAATGATGTGATTTTTACTGACATGAATCTCCTTTCCGTGATATAATCACTATGTCTTAATCTCTGAGCCGTTTAGGAATCCCTCACTCCTTGCGGCTCATTTTTTGCGTGCTTTGCCTTCTTCAATCAGCTCATAAAAGAGCTTTGTGTGATTCTTCCGCACACGGCTTATTGCGGAACTGACGTCCTTTCTCGTCATCCCGTTTATCCCGCCGATTTCTTTTGGTGTATATCCCTCACCGAGCAGCCGCACGATTTCTTTTGTCTTCTCGGCAATAGGTCTGGTTTGTTTGTGGAATACTACGGGTCTTGACGGGTCATCTCCGCAGGACGGCTTGTTGATGGGAGTCCACATATCAATCCCTGACCGCTTGCGGTTCTGGAGCAGACAAAGCGCATTCACGATGTCCCATGTATTGGGCTTGTGGAATCGCTTCGATAACTGATCGTAGGTGTATTTCGGTTTTCTCTCGTATCTGAGACGCCACAGCTCCTTGAGCTCGGCTGATGTCCATGTTCCGCAGAATCCGCTTTTATCGTTGTGCATGTCGGTTCTTAAAAGGTTCTGGTTGAGCGTGTCCTGTCTGCTCTGCCTTGCATCGTTGCTGTAGGTCTTTTTCCAGTATGTCTCCGCGCCGTGTTGGAAGTTCTCCCATCCTGCCGGCTTGTAAGCCTTGTACGGCACGGCAGTCACGGCGCTCACGGGTTTCCCTCCGTTACCTCGATAGCGGGCTTTTCATATTCCGCTACAAGCTCGGCGTAGCGGTCGGGATTCTCTTTCTTGAAGATGCTGATATTTGAAGAAATTGTTGCGTTCTTTACTCCGCATTTCTCCGCAATTGCCTTTGGCAACATCCCCGCCAACCGCATCCTCACTTGCTCTTCGACGGAATAAGAAAGCTTCTCGGGCTTCGTCTCGGGCTCATCTTCGGGCAGGTCGGCGGGTTCTGCTTCTCTACCTTCAGAATCTCCGGCTTCACATACGGTCTCTTCCGCCTCTTCGCTTCCGCCTGTTTCCAGTCCGCTACAATCTTCTCCATGCTGTGCATTCAACTTGCCCCCTTCCATCCAGTCACTCAGCTCATCCGTGCATTTCGGGCATAAATCCCGCGGACTTCCAACCGTAGCCGCTCCGTACATCCACCAGATACCAGACACTTCGCCGGCTTCCGGAGTGTCATAAAATGTTCCGCACCGGTCACATTTCCTTGCTACTGCCATCGGCTTCATCCTCCAAATCTTCTTTAATCAGTTCCACGACAGTCTTGTATGCTTTGACAACTTCTTTCAGTCTGAATATTTCTCTATCTTGCAACTCTGCACGTCTCCGCGCGGCTTTTAATGCCTCTGTGAGTTCGGACTGTTTCGTGTCCATCTTGTGCAGATGTTCCGCAACTGCTTCGGCGCGTTCTGCAAAATTCGGCATAAAAAAGCGACATCCCTCACAAGTCTTCTGCGACGTCATTTTGCATGGTTTTTTTGAATTGAACTTATCGTAATATGTGCAACCCGTTTCTTTCTGATTCATAGCTTTGAGCATCAGCCGTGAATCAATAAACTGCTGTGCCGTTTTCGGAATAGCAGTGTTCCTTTGCGGTGTTCTTATCGCCATTTCTTCTCCCCTCTCTCAGTTGAATGTGAACATTACCGGAATGAGCAACACGGCAAGCACGAACGCGATTGTCGCGCATCCCATTCCCATTGCGATCCCTTCAAAGAATCTATTTTTCAGTTCTTCGTCATACTCCTCAAACATTGTCTTTTGCCTCCTCGATCAGCTCCCTGAGCCGCTTTTTCTCGTGTTCGGTTAAGTCATGTCTGGCTCCGTCCAGAAAATAAAACGGATGCTCGGAAAACGGATCCTTGATAGCTGCCTGATATACATCGCCCGTTCCGATGACATATGTGTTCAACGTCGCCCGAATCCCATTGCCAACTCTCTCAATCTTGATGCTGATTGTCTTCATGCCGGTTTTCTCCTTCTTCCGAAGATCCTTCGCCTCATCGACCGCTTGACTGTCTCGGATAAGTTGTTCTGCCTCAGGTTGAATCTTTCGATCCAGCTCGGCAGGTCATCGACATAGACGAGCCATTTCCCGCCTCCGGGCGTCTTGTAGCCGGGGAAGTCTTCTTCCTGGGAATAGCGCTTCAGCTGCTCCTTGGAATACCCAATGCCCACGAGCTGTGTGAAGCTCATTACCTGTTTCATGTCTTAATCTCTCCTTTCATGTGATTTGTTCCAACACATCCTTAATCATTGCAATGCCGCTGTCGGCAGTTACGTCAACTCTTTTGGTGTATCCGCTCGCCCATATGATGTCTACATGTGCGTCATCGGTATGATCGTTGCCGAAATACTCGATGTCTACGACATCTGCTCCGGCCCTCGTAGCCTGCACCAGCTTCAACAGGCGCTGACAAAGGATGAATGTATTTTCTTTCATGTCTTAATCTCCTCTCTGTTTACATCTGTCGACTATTTGTCGACTCATTGGGCAAAAAAATATCATCTGTTGAGAATCCGGTGATACTGCAGAACGCGATAAAATATGCCGCCTTCATATCCGCCTTTCCGGACTCCCATGCATGGTAGGTCTGTCTTGCGACTCCCAGCTTTTCAGCCATTTCCTCTTGCGTCAACTTTGCATTTACCCTCGCTGCCGCAAGACTGATTTTTGACATCCACCTCACTCCTTTCGTTGTTTATTTTCTGTCGACTGCCCGCCGACAATCATTATAATAGTAGACATTTAGTCAACTGTCAATACCATTTTGTAAATTTATATTACTTTTTTTCGCAGATGTGTTATTATGAATCTAAAGAAGTAGACTTAAATGAAACGAGGTGTTTACCATGACGAATCTGGACAAAAGCGCAAAAAGAATAGGTCGGAACATCACCAACCTATTAATAGAAAATGAAAAGTCTCAGCAGGAGCTCGCTGATGCTATTGGCGTGAGTAAGTCCACGGTTTCCACATGGACTAACGGTAAACGTATACCTCGCATGGATAAAGTAGATAAGATGTGCCAATTCTTCGGAGTGCCGCGTTCTGCCATTCTGGAAGACGCAGATGGAGTAACCCGCTTTGTTGATGAATCAACAAAGAAGCTATCTCAACTGCCGATGTGGCAAAAATCAGAAGAGGATTTCAAAAAGAAGGTTCTGGAAATAGTGAACGAATCTAAAGACAATTCAGAGCAGGAATATTATGATGACGAAGTTGTCCAGATAATAACCGATCGTCTCCGCACCAATCCCGAATACGGTCTGCTCTTCAAGGCAGCGGCCGACCTGAAACCGGAGGACATAGAACTTGTACAGAAATTTATTGAAAGAATGTCGGATTAAGAATATCAGAGTATATACCGTTGTCATGCCGGCACGTATCAAATCGTATGTCGTGCGGAAAGATGACTGGTATACGATATGTATTAATGAGTGTTTGTGCTATAAGAAGAAGCTCGAAGCGTGCGGTCATGAGGTCGACCACATAAACCGCGGCGATTTTGATTCAAGCGATCCAACCGGCCTGATTGAAATCAGAGCCCACAGAAGAGAAAAGGAGTAAATAAAAAAATACCTGCCCCGCGCCGTCACTCGCAAGACAGGTATGTTGTCAATGGGCATTGCGCACCATCAACCGACCACGCTGATAGTATATCACAATGCCCTTCTTAAAGTCACCATTTAAGGAGGTTATTTTTATGGCAAAAGCGAAGTATAAGAGACGCGCAGACGGTCGTAAGGAAGCCACGATCCGGATTGACGGAAAACGGATCCATGTCTACGGCTACACTGATTTGGAGATTGATCTCCAGAAAGAAGAACTTATCAAGGCATCCCATGACGGGACACTGTATGTCGACAAGGTAACAACATTCCGGGAATGGTCCGGGAAGTGGCTGGAGCTGACAAGGCCTAACAGATCAGTCAATACAATGAAGATGTATGACAGCGCCGT
>Ga0326512_10002910_pt1 | contig 12651 bp, 15 predicted proteins | sample 1_2617_0518_D_FD_203652 | JGI IMG/M metagenome (GOLD analysis project Ga0326512, IMG submission 203652) | Bovine rumen microbial communities from UC Davis, California, United States - 1_2617_0518 | ecosystem: Host-associated > Mammals > Digestive system > Stomach > Rumen | place: USA... | reverse complement strand
ATAAACTTGTGCGGATTGCATTGGATAACTCAATCCAAATCGGTCAATATGCCGTGTTAGGCAATGGAGAGCAATTCAGGATTGACCATTGTTCACCTGTACAAGATATCAACGAGAGAACAAAGATAGTGAATTCCAAATATTACAGACAACCGAGAATTATTGGTTTAAAGATGACGGAATTGACATTATCGAGATTGGAGTCCAATTATGATGTCGCAACTGACTAAAATCAGAGATGCTTTAACCTCTATCGAAGGTCTTAAAGTTTATCATTATTGGCATCCTAGATTGACTGCACCGTACTGCATATGGGCAGAAGAGGGCGAGGGTGATTCCTTATGGACATCCAACCACAAACAAGAACAGATAATAACAGGAACAATCGATTATTTTACAAAAACAGATTTAGATCCAATGGTTGATACCATTCAAAATGCTTTAAATGAGGTCGAGAATCTAGGATGGAATTTAGATGCCGTCCTATATGAAGATGAAACCGGTCTTATCCATTTTTCATGGAATTGGGAGATCGCATGAGATACCGATTCAAAGGCATGAAGGAGTATGTCGAGAAGCTGAAAAGGTTATCTAATCCCTACAATACGGAAATGTGCATTGACATTGCCGTAGACAAAGGGTCGAAAGTTGTTGCTGAATACACTTTGAGGGAATTAGAAGCCATGCCTGTCGATAATAGACCTTATGTAAAAGATGGAATGAGAAAGGGTGTTACCCAAAAGGTTAAAAACGAACTGATTAAATCATTCGGTGTTACACCATTGGCAAACTATAACGGATTTATCAATAAAAAGACAGGTGTTGATTACGGTTATAACGGTGTCGCAACAAGGAAATATCCAAAAGGACAACCAAACATTGTCATTGCAAGATCCTTGGAAAAAGGTACATCGTTTATGCCTAAAAACCCTGTTTTTTCTAGGGCATCTCGCAAGGCAAGAAAACCATGTCTTGAAGAAATGGAAAAAAGTCTTAACGAGAGCATTGAAGCAATATGCTTAAACAATTTAAGAAGGAGTCGAGTTAAATAATGGCTAATGGAAAAGTAATCACAGGTTACTCAAAACCGTTCGTTGCTCTGTATAACAACAATGAAGGCGCAATCACTTACAGTTCCGGTATGCCTTTAGCGAGAGGTGTAGATGTTTCTGTTGAAGCCGAAACAGGCGATGCAGTAAACTTCTATGCTGACAACGTAATGGCTGAATCCGTTGGTGGTGTCTTCACCGGTGCTACCATCACGATGACCGTTGACGGCTTAAAAGATGCTGCAAGAAAACTCATCATGGGTCTTCCTAATGCAGAGCCGCTTACCGTAGGCAGCGATAGTGTGGATATCTACACTTATGATGACAGACAGAACATTCCTAACGTAGGTATTGGTTTTGTTGTCCGTTATATGGAAAGTGGTGTTACTACTTATCAGCCGGTTGTTTTCACAAAAGCATCCTTCTCTGTTGATGGTTTAGATGCAGCTACTCAAGAAGAAGAAATCGAGTTCCAAACTACAGAACTTGAAGCATCCTTAATGAGAGATGATTCTGAACATCATGCATGGAGAAAGATCGGTGCTGATCAGACAACAGAAGCCGCTGCGGTAAATGTTGTCAAAGCATTACTGAACATCAACTAAACGGAGCATAAGATGGAAATAAATGGGAGAGAAATCAAGTTCTTACGAACTGTAAAAGCAACTGCCGACATTGCTAAACTTTGTCCTGATGGAAACATCGAGAAATTAAACGAACTGTTTAGCGGTGACCTGTCTACAACATTGGAAACAGGTGCAAAAATGATCCATTACCTCAATGAAGGTTATGAAATGAACAAGCATTTCATGGATCGCAAATATCAGCCGAATATTATCGGTGTAGATGAAATTATGTATTTAGATGACCAAACATTCACGGAACTGATGAAGTCAGCAATGGAAGGATTGGGTGTCGGTGCAGAAACTACCGTAGAGGTAGAAGAACCCAAAAAAAAAGAAAATCCAGGAAAGGAAACAGATTAAACCTATCCTGGTTTCTTTTTTATGGTAGGAAACTTGGCATGAGCAAGGAAGAAATCCTATGTACACCAATCGGTGAAATGTTGGATATGCTTTCTTGCCTTGCCATTTATGAAGGTGGTGCAAAGGAAAAAGCACCAAAAATGAAAATGGAAGACTTTCTTAAATTGAAATAAACGGAAGGAGTGTTATGGCAACTAAAACACAAATTGGTGCAGTAATAGGCATCGAAGGTGCGAGAGAGTATGCGAATCAGTTAAAAATGCTCACTCAATACACCAAAGAGTGGAAAAGCGAAACAGATGCATTAACTTCTTCTTTTGATAAAAACTTCAAGTCAATGGCTGATGTCAACAAACATCACAAGGCATTGCAAAACGAAGCCGATGCATTGACAAAGAAGTTAGAGTTACAGAAAAACAGATGGGCAGAGTTATCCGGTTCGATGTCAACGATGCCTACGGACAAGGAACAACAGGAATTTTCCAAACTCCGTACCGAGATCAACAAAACTCAAACAGAACTTAACAATGTCAAAAGGGCGATGGATGATTTACCGGCAGATAACTTCACCGGCAAAATCAGACTCATTCAGGATAACATTAAAAACTGTGATAATGACTTAAAATTTTGGGGTGATACGCTGACGGACATCGGTGGGAAGATGACCAAAGCGTTCACTCTTCCAATTGTTGCCGGTTTTGGTGCAAGTGTTAAGGCAGCTACCGATTGGGAGTCAGCTTTGAACGGTGTCCGCAAGACAACTGACATGGATGAAGAATCCCTTAATCAGTTAGCGGATGAATTACAGAAACAAGCCTTAAATACAACGTATTCATCTAACGAATTGGCAAATCTTGCACAGATTGCCGGTCAGTTAGGTGTTAGAGGTGTTGATGACCTTTCTAAATTTGTCGGCATCGTATCAGATTTAGGTATTTCTACTGATTTGTCGGCAGAGGATGCTGCTACGGCATTAGCAAGGATCTTCAATATCACGGAAGGTGGCAATTTAGACAATCTTTCCAAGGTTGGCGATGTCATAGTTCATTTAGGCAACAACATGGCTACTACAGAGCCTGAAATCGTTGCTATGGCAAACAGAATGGCATCAGCCGGTCACTCTGCCGGTCTTGTCACAACAGATATATTTGCCTTGTCAGCAGCTTTGACCTCTGTTGGTATCACGGCAGAAGCCGGTGGATCTACAGTAGGGCAAGTATTAAAGACAATTCAAAAGGATGTTGCTGAATGGTCTTCTACAGGCGAAGGTGATTTATTAAGATTAGCCGAGATTTCCGGCATGAGTGCGGAAGAATTCGCTAGTGTATGGAGAGATAAGCCTATCAAGGCATTTGAAGCATTCGTAACCGGTTTAGGAAACCTCAAAGAGGGCGATGATGATCTTGTCCTTATCCTTGATGATTTGGATATGGCAGGTATCAGACAGTCAAATATGTTACAAGCCTTGGCAGCTGCCCAGGAAGAGGGAACTGATACAACACAGTTATTCACAAGAGCATTGGAGTTGACCGATCAAGCCTATAAAGGTGTCAACGAGGACGGTGAAACATTTAGTGCATTGCAACAAGAAGCCAATGTCCGTAAAGAAGAAAGCAAAACATCGTTTGAAAACCTTGCCGAAGCCGTCAATCAGTTAGGACAAGCCTTTGGCGATGTGTTATTGCCGGTTGTAATCCCTGTTGTTGAGGGATTGACCAACATGATATCAGCGTTCTCTAACCTCGATCAGCCTACAAAGGTGTTTATCACTACACTTTTAGGTTTAATCGCAGCCGTAGGTCCGGCTTTGTCAATTGCCGGTCAGGGATTGCTCTTATTCAACAATTTAAGCATCGCAGCTACCACGTTGGGAACTACCACAAGTGCTTTACTGTTAGGCATGGGCAAGTGGGTTTTAATCGGTGCTGCGGTTGTCCTTGCTATTGCCGGTATTATTAAGGCTATTCAATGGTTAAGAGATCATTCAGAGCAGATTGTGATATTTTGGCAAGGTGCAAGTGAGGGTTTCCAAATGATTTGGGAAGTTGTCAAGTTTGCATTTGAAGAAGGTGTCAATCTGATCGGTGAAAAATTCAACCAATTCAAGGCATGGGTCGAAGAATTAAGGAATAAAGTCGATAACGGCTTTAGGAACATGGTTCAGGGAGTCAAAGACAAGCTGAACAACATGAAAACTGCCGTTGAAAACGTTAGAAACCGTATCGATGAAACGTTTAGAAACCTCGTTTCCAATGCATGGAATTGGGGCAAGGATCTTATCGGCAACATGGTGAGCGGAATTATGTCAAAGGTCGGTAATCTGATCAGTTCCGTCAAAAATGTCGCATCCACAATATGGTCATATCTTCACTTTAGTGAACCGGAAAAGGGCAAATTGGCAGATTTCAATACATGGATGCCTGACATGATGATGGGATTGGCAAAAGGAATCAACGATAATCTCTATTTAGTCGATAGAGCAGCTGAAAATGTCGCAAATTCATTAGGAATGGGTGGCACATCGTACAACTATGGCGGTGTTGTCATCAATTTGAATGTTCCGCAAGGAGCAAACGGCTATCAGATGGTCGATGAAATAGAAAATGCTCTCGCACAGAGAACCATGAGAAGAAAGGCGGTATTCAATTAATGGATGTCTTAACTTTCAATGGGCAATCATTTGCCGACTTTCATACGTTTTGGGATGGAAAAGACCTCTTCGTAACACCCGAAAAGGATGTCACATTCTATGAAATCCCTGGAAGAAACGGTGAAGTTTCCGTTTCCAATGACAGATTCAAGGCAAAAGAGATCTCCATCAACTGTTTCATCAAGAATGATTTCAGAAAATACTATGCTGCTCTCATCAATTTCCTTTATTCACAAGACGGATATGGAAGACTAGAGAACAGTAAAGAGCCTGATATCTTTCAAAAGGCTTGTTTTGTAAGCCAAATAGAGCCGAATACAGGGGCGTTTCTTAAATATGGGGATTTTACCTTAACGTTCAAGGTTTATCCCCAAAAGTGGCTTAAATTAGGGGAGAATGCAATTCAAATCTCAAACACCAAGTCCATTCTTAATCCAACCTCTTTTGATGCATTCCCTCTAATCGAAGTAGTAGGCACAGGGTCTATCACCATAAATTCAAGTGTACTCACTCTATCCCAAAACACCTCAACCACATTCATTGATTGCGAGATCGAGGACGTGTGGGAAGATAGTATCAATCGCAACGGTGATCTTTCCGTGGTTGGTGGATTCCCTGTGCTTACTGCCACTAATAACATTACTGTTTCCGGTTTCAGTTCAGTTAAGTTATATCCAAGGTGGTGGAGATTATGAAGATCCTCGACAACACTAAATCCTTATCAACATTAGTTAGTGACAATAGCAATGGTCTAGGGCAAATACAACCATTAACTTGTACAGTTACCGAAGAACTAAACGGAATTTATGAGTTAGACTTTACTGTTAATGTAAACGATAAACACTACAATGATTTAAAAAACAGTGGTTTAGTTAAGGTAACAGTAGGCGATGGGTCGGAGCAGATTTTTAGAATTTACAAAATCGATGAACCTATCAACATGATTTCATCGGTTCATTGCCAACACATTACTTATGATTTAAGTAAAGTAGTAGTCAAACCATTTACTGCGACAGGTGCGGCCAATATCAAGAACCAACTTGTAAGTAATATGCTAGGTTCTTATCCATTTTCAACATGGACAGACATCACCAATACAACAAGTACATTCACAAATGACATTCCTAGATATTTCCGTGAGTGTCTTGGTGGTTACGAAGGTTCTGTGTTAGATGTATTAAGACCTGAATACGAATGGGACAATTTAACAGTTAAACTTCATGCGAGAAGAGGTGCAGATAACGGAGTTAGAATTTCTTACGGCAAAAATCTAATTGACTACTCGCAAGAACAGAACAATGAAAATGTCTATGATGGGGTCTATGGTTATGCCGTTGTCGATGAAGTTACATACAAAGCCGATTCCTACTACAATAAAACAGGTGCGACCTATCCAAGAATACTAAACGTAGATTTCTCTAGCGACTATGAAAGTGGGCAAGTGCCGACAAGTGCGGAGTTATTACAGAAAGCAACCACTTATGCCCAAAATAACTCCATTGAAGTCCCATCTATCAATATTAAGATAGACTTCATTCCACTTTGGCAGACCGAAGAATACAAAAACATTCTTCCGTTGGAAAGAGTCAGCCTAGGCGATACTGTCCATGTTTACTTTGACAAATTGAATGTCGAAGCATCTTCTAGGGTCATTAAAACCCAATGGAACGTATTAACGAATAAGTATGATTCGATTGAACTAGGCGATGCGAAAGCAAACCTAAATACAATTATCAATGATTCAGTTTCTACTGCCGTAGATGATGCCGTTTCTCAATTAGACATAGATACTTCCTACATAGAATCAAAACTAGACAACATTACAAGCCTTATAGCGAATGGATTAGGATTGAGAGTATCAACAGACAGTCAAGGAAGAATCATTCTACACAACGAGGAAACGATCGCTAATTCGCAATATCAGTACATGATAACATCGCAAGGTTTCATGATGTCCAACGATTACGGACAGACATGGAATAGTGGTTGGACAACGAGCGGTGATGCAGTAGTCAATTCGTTAGCAACTATTGTCTTGGATGCGTTAGAGATTCATGGTTCTACCATTACAGGTTCTGTTATCAATTTCGGTGATTTAACTGATAAATACATAACTGCTCAACCATACACAAACGGAATAACGTTTGATGGCACAGGCACGATAAGGATGCAACCACAAGAAGCATTCTACATCAACAACCTCACAAGTGATGGCACACATTACTACAACAGAGTGATGATGAATAAAAATGGTAGTGTGCAAAACAACTACATTGAATTTATCAACTATGATGATTTGCAGAACTACTCAATAGCAAACTTCATCGAATTGGATGCCCACTATTATCAATCATCCACAAGTGAGTACATGAACAGAACGATCTTTCATAACTACTCTACGGCAAGTGGAACATGGTATGAAGGAAACTATGTCGGTCTATTTTCATATAGCGATAGAAGTTTCATGTATTTCTACAATTACAAACCGAACGTATCTCCTGACAGTAGCACAAAACTAATAGCGAACTATTGGCAGTTTACGGCAAATTCATCAACAAACGGAACGTATCTGTATAACTATCAGTTAGGGTCAAACAATCAAGCCAACAGATACCAAATGACTTCAACTAATACGCAAAACAACGTTTTGATAATAAACAATAAACTGTCATCGAATATAATGGCGAATCAGGTTTCTTTGCAAACTATTTCAAGTGGCAACTATATGAGTTTCGCAAATTTAAAATCTGCAACAGAAGTTACAACAAACCCAGGTGAAGCAGATTACGGAAACAGGATAGCAATGCAAGCAACATCGACATCAAATGCCATGTATATCAGTAATTACAGACCTACTGTTGACTCTACGTTATTGGCTAATAGAATGACATTCACAGGAACACCGACAGGTGGTGGTAGCACCAATTCAGTTGCCATTTATAACTACGATGTTGATGGACCGAACCTTGCTAACAGTTTTTCTATGTCTAAATCATCTAGCACAAACAACGTAACCATCAACGTAAACAGAGGTGGGCAAAATGTTGCATTTATCACAATGATGAAGTCATCATCGAATGTTGTTAGTGTGGATATTGGAACAACAACTGTTCCATCATATGAATATAAAGGGGCACAGATTCATTTTAGGTCGGATGGAGTTATCAACATTTCCGGCGTTAAAGTGCAGTTCAACGGAACAGACAAGTGGGCATAAAGGAGAATCTATGAAAACATCACAAGCAGAAAACTTACTTATCAATCTCGATTCACTTACAGAATGTAAAGGTTCAATAGGCTTCAAGATTGCCTACAACATCCGTAAATTGAGCGATGAATTGAGAGAGTATGTTCAATTCAAACAAGAGTTATTCAAGAAGTACGGAGAAGAAGTCGAGGGAAATTTAGTGATCAATAAGGAGAGCGAAAATTTCCCTTTATTCGTTAAGGAATTGAATGAACTTGACCAAGAAATAGAAATCCCACTAATGAAATTCAATGAAAAGGATTTAGTGGAAAGTGGTTTAACTGCCAAGGAAATGGCAAAAGTGTGGGAGATAGTCGAATGAAAGTAAATATGACACCGAATCCTTTGGATGTTGTAACAATTCATGCATCACAAGGTGATAGTGAAGCAAGGCAATGGGAATTTGAACTTCATAATAATGGCGAACTGATCGATACAAGCGATGTAACGGAACAGATGTTTTTTAAGGCTTATAAAGGTGGCACGGAACAGATTTTACCTGAAAACACAAGCACACCTACAACATCTCCGTTTTTAGGTGATATCCGTTATCCTCAAGGATTACTTACAGACCAAGAGTTCACTTATAGACAGAGTCCAACGGAAGAAGATGGACTTGCGAAGGTTACTGATATAAAAGGGAATACGTTAGTTTGGAATCAGTTAATACCTACTAACTGGGCTTCTAGTGGGAATAGAAATGGTGTAACATTTACAAACAATGGTGATGGTTCTTATACATTTAATGGAACATCAACAGGTATAGCATTTATTCCAAGGTCTGTTGTTGTTAGTGCAAAAGCTAATCATAAATATTTTGTTAATGTAGGGAATGATTCTAATACAGGGTTAAATATTACAATAAATGGTTTAGCAGAAGAATCCTATGTAAAAACAAAAGCTATTATTTCATCGCCTATTGATAATAATTTTGTTCTGTTTTATCAGAGTGGTGCCTCTTTTAATAATTTAAAAGTATGGCCACAAATCATCGACCTCACTCAAATGGGTCTTGATTCTCTTACTGTTGAACAATTCACCTCACTCTTTCCTCTTTCCTATTATTCCTACAATCAAGGTTCTCTATTATCATTCAATGGAACTGGATTGAAAACAGTAGGGTTTAACCAATGGGATGAAGAGTGGGAAGTCGGTGGATTGAGCATACTGAATGGTGTTCCCGTTGCAGGTTCTACTCAAATCCGTTCTAAAAACTTTTGTCCGCTTATCGGTGGTAAAACATATTATTCGACTTGCGGTAAGACGGACGGCGGTTCACAGAATCGTTACTATCTTGCTATTTGTTTCTATGATGCTGAACAGGAATTCATTTCAGCCGTATATTCAAATAACTTAACATTTGTTGCGCCATCAAATGCTAGCTATTTCAAGATATGCACTAATTCCTCAACAGTAGTCTATGGCAACACCTACAACAATGACATATGTGTCAATATCTCATCAAGCAGAAATGGAGAATATGAGCCTTACACCTCATCTACCTTATCCTTACCTATATCTACATACTTTCCAAGTGGTATGAAGAGTGCCGGAAATGTATATGATGAATTAACAGAGAGTAAGGCGATAACAAGAATAGGTGCAGTGGATTTAGGAACGCTAAATTATATCAACGATAATTCGGGCGTTTACGGAAGATTCTACACAACAGAGTTGAGCAGTTTGATTTCAAAAGCAGTTGACGGAAATTTAAATATTATGTGTCCTTGCTTTGTTGCAGTAAGTACATTGGATATAATATACAATAACGCAAGTGGAATGATGTTTTTATCAATACAAGGAAATATATCATTCACGAAAAACGGCTACTCAACAGTACAAGAATTTAAGAACAGTCTGCAAGGCATATATCTCTATTATGAACTGGCAACACCAACCGAAACCTCATTCACTACTGCATCATTAGTCACAGAGAATGCCGAAATTCCTTTGTCTAATAATGATGGCACATTGATCGGCAAATGCACCGAACAGTTAAGCGAGAATCCTGGATTCATCGATGCCAAAATCAAATTAACTGATAGCGATGGCACTTGCTACTCTAATAAACTTCAGCTTCATGTCGAAAGGAAACCATCATGAAATCACTGTTGGTAATTGATACACCGAAGGATTGTGGCGAATGCCGACTTAATTCCCATACAGAATACGATTTCGATGTCTGTTGGGTAACTCAAGGAAAAGGTGGGTGTCCTTTAAGACCATTGCCTGAAAGAAAGAAGTTTATAAAACATGGCGATTCATGTGATGATGGTTTTTATACAGGCTTTAATTCTTGTCTTGATGAAATCTTGGGAGATTCAAAATGATAACTAACACATATAATCTAAACATGATTCCTAATAGGGTCTTACCATTAGTTATGGTTTCCCAATACGATTCTGCTAGAAGAATCGTTTTTAATTTGTTCAATGGAACAGAAGAATATCAACCGACATCTGCGAAAGTCCTCATAGGAACGAATCAGTATGAAGGAACTGTCAACGGCAATCAAGTTACCTTTAACGTACCGAGTGAATTAACCCAAACTGCTCAATATCTTTTCGGTGAAATTGTTGCTACTGATTCCAACGGCAAGATGAGTTCATTAAACTTCAAATTTAAGGTCGATTCAACTCCGTTAGAAGTTATCCAAACAAATACACTTTCTATGGCGAAACCTTTGTCAAACGGCTTAAAAACGGCTTTAGATTTGAAACTAGAGCCAACGGAAGAGCAAAAGGATGAACCGATAGAAGAACCTATCGAAGAGCCAACCGAAGAAGAAGCAGAAGAACCGATAGAGGAAGAAACAGAACCGATTGAGGAAACAGAAGAACCGATAGAGGAGAACGAAGATGAATTGGTCAACGATAATTCTAACGATTGAAAAAGCCGTTCAGGAGAATTTAGAAACGATAGTTCTAATGTTGATCGTAGTGGGTTCTCTTAATGCAATCAATATCGTATTAGGAACGATTATTGGAACATTCACCGATAAATTCGATGCCAAGAAATTCTTCTTTGGAATTTTAAAAGCCATCGTTATAGGTCTGTGTATCTTCGCATTCTGCTACACCTTAAATCTGTTCGCTCTTACACTTCAATTAACAAAGGACATCACTATTTCAACTGACTTTATTAGTACTGTCGAGGTGTTTACCATTCTTATAGTTTGGGCAATCGACATAGGGAAAGATGTCATCGCAAAAATAAAGTCCATGAAAGAGTTAAAGTACATTAAATACGAAGATGTCCAAATCAACGTACAGAATCAAAGTGAGGTAGGGTGATGTTCAAGATTAGGACAGAGCCTGTCGCAGCAGGAACAGAGCCATACAGATGGAATATCGAAAGCCAATATCAATGCACATGGTATGGGTATTACCGAGCCATCGAGTGTGGCTTTACTCCACCTACTTATTGGGATAGAGCAACAAAGACAGGCAGTTATCCCAATGCGAAAGATTGGCTACAAGAATATAGAGATCCATGGATTCCTATTACGGATAAAACGTATAAACCGATTGCCGGAGATATTCTTGTGTATGGTGGTTCTCGTTCTGTTTACGGACATATCATTTTCTGTGAAACAGATGTGATGACGAGCGAATACAGAAGTGGTGACCCAAATTCATTCATGAATGCGAAGATAGGCGATTATAACGGAGAATTATTAGGTGTCTTGCATTATCCTTATGATTCCGTTCAGCCTGTTCCTAGGAATACTTCCGTGAATCAAATCGAATGCACAGATGAAACTTTACGGATAAGAACTAAACCGAGTCTGTCAGCAGATATAGTCGGTCATGTATCAAAAGGGTACTACAATGTATTAAACACAAAAGAAGCTGATGGATATAAGTGGTACAAAATAGCAAATGATCGTTGGTGTGCAGACATAGGAATTATCTACTATCCTGTCGCAGAAGATTTTGTGAAACAGTTAGAGGAATTCTTAAATGTAACTAGAGGCAAAATAAACGCGTTACAGAGCGAAAACGAAGATATGAGGAATGATATGAAGACTATGAAAAATATCGCAGAAAGGTGGTCTATATGAGCCAAGAAACGATACTAGCCGTTATTGGAGCAGTATTAGGAAGTGGACTTATTCAATTTCTAATAACTCGCCATGACAATAACAAATCTAATCCAATCGAGCAGAAAATCGATAAAATTCTTGAGGAACAGAAGAAGAGCGAAAAGGATAATCTCCGTACTCAATTGTTAGTCATGATGAACCTTATGAGCGATAACAAAGAAGAGATCATGACCTGTGCCGAGAGATATTTTAAGGAATTAAAGGGCGATTGGTTCTATTCCTCGTTATTCAAGAAATGGCTCAAGGACAACAACGTAGAACCACCTATTTGGTTCATTGAAAAGTAGTATAATTGTAGGTGAAAGGAGAATGAGCATTCTTCTTTTGCCAGTAAGCAGAGTAACATCTGCTTTTTTTATTGAGAGATCATGAGCGTGAATTCGGCTTGTGATTTTCTCCTGTTTATTGGGATGCTTCGGCATCCCTTTTTTTGTTATAATAAATTTGTAATCACGTTAGCTATCTAGCACAAGGAAGTAGTGAGTTGAACCACTACTTTTTTGTTATAATAGTTATGTTCCAAGACAACAAAACGGCAATGCCCGATTGGTCCCGGGCAAACCCAAAAGAAAAGCAGTAATCCGTATCTTACTGCTTTTTTTCTTTCATATACT
>Ga0326512_10002908_pt1 | contig 12655 bp, 23 predicted proteins | sample 1_2617_0518_D_FD_203652 | JGI IMG/M metagenome (GOLD analysis project Ga0326512, IMG submission 203652) | Bovine rumen microbial communities from UC Davis, California, United States - 1_2617_0518 | ecosystem: Host-associated > Mammals > Digestive system > Stomach > Rumen | place: USA... | reverse complement strand
GCATTGTCGTCGGCCACAACCACCTTTCCCAGATCGATGTTGATCTTCAGGCCGATGGCGGCGGCGTCGATGTTCGTGGCAAGCATAGCCTTGAGCGTGGTCTGAAGGGTCGTGTCCAACTTGTGACGCATTTCGTCGAACTCCGTGTTGTACAGGGTTACCCGCTTGGAGGGGTCAATCTTAATCTTCATAGTGATCTCCTTTCTCAATCAGGGCCTCGGTGCCCCTGTAGGCGAGGATGAAGAAGGCCAGCATCATGGCGAGCAATCCCGCCAGCATGAGCACGTCGCCCATGGCGGTGAGTATCCACCAGATGGCCGGCTCTCCTCAAATCGTGGTCGCTGCGGACAGCCGGTAGTTTCTCGCCTTGTCCCGTCCGATGGCCATGCAGTAATCCCGGCTACGCTCTGAAATCCTGCTGCCCGTGGCTTCGTCAATGTCCGCCAGTTCGCCGATCTGCCATTCGCAGGAAATGATGGTGGGCAGTTTGTTGATGTAGCGGTAGTTGATGATCTCAAAGGCCATCTTTACATCAGCTGCGGTTGGCCGCATCTTCTGGCCGTCGTCACCGATTACCGGCTTGAACAGATCGTCGATGTACAGCACGTCGGTGGTCTCCACCTTGCCGATTTCCCGCTCGTACTCCTCAGCCTCGTACATGATGGCCTTCAGCTTCTTGCTGATCTGCGGCCAGACCACATACAGCAGCGGTTTCTCGTAGAGCAGTTTCCCGGCCACTGCGGTGCAGACGTGGGTCTTGCCGCATCCGGGCTGACCGCCGATGAACAGCCAGCGGCCATCCTTCACACCCTCGGCCAGGTATCTGCGCGCCATGTCCACCATCTTCTGCTGCCATGGTTCCCGGACGTTGAACCGCTTGAAGGTGTAGTCCTTAATGCTGTTCTCAAGCCCGGATGCTTTCATGCGCAGGATGCTCCGACGAATCGCCATGCAGCTGCATTCCGGATAACGTGGGTGGATGGTATCGCCCTCAATGTCCAGGAAGCCGATGCTGCCTCGGTTCTTGCACTTCGGGCAGTCGTAGCCGTCCGTTTCGTTCAGGTGCCCTGGCTCTGCGTTGTAGCGCTCGATCTTGCGGGCTTCAGCATCCCGAAGGGCGATAAACCGTTCAGCGGACGTCATGGATGCCGCAGCCTTCATCTGGTCAGACAACAGTCTCGCCATCGAAGTACTGCTTGTATCCAGCGCCTTGGTCAGGGCTTCTCCGATTGGTTCCATTGCGGCCTCCTTTCTTGCTGGCGTTGTTCTGCTCCCGAATCAGCCAGTTTGTGATGAATCTCTTGACACCGCCGCGCGTCTTTCGGTTGTTCCCGGCATCCCGGCTCCAACCTTCCATGTTCCGAAGCTGCTGCTCTATGTCCACGCCGGGATAGAGCTTCTTGTAGTACTCGATGTTCTCCAATGGCACGTTGTAGAAGCTGCCGTCCTGGAGCATGATGTTGAACTCGCTCGGTGTCGGTTCCTCCTGCTTCTTTTTCTGCGTAGAGCGCCCGGAATCGGGCGACTCTGCGCAAGAAGCTATCTTTCCCTCTATCTCATGGTTATCTGCCTCTATAGAGGTATCAGGAATATCTCTGTTATCTGTATCTGATCTCTTATCTCTACTCTCTAATCTCTTATCTCTTATATCTATATCTGTGGGGACATTTGGGGACACATCATCGGACACATTGTGTCCACCTTCCGGGAGAGCCGCCTGCTGCCTTGCGCGTATGCGGCGGTTCTTCTCTGCGTAATCTGTCTCGCTGCCGACCATGCTTTCGTGATCGGCCAGCACCATCGTCCCGTCCACATCCTCATAGATCAAACCCAGGGCCTTGTAGAGATTGAGAGCAACACGGACGGTATCAGCTGAGAACCACTTGCAATCGCGCTGAATCTTCTCCACGTCGTAGGGAATCAGGCATTCACCGATCTTCCGGGAGAGCCTGCCGCCCGTGTTGATGGTTTTGAGACAGAGCATCTGATACAGGACAACGTAGTTGGCTCCGTCCTTCTGGGACATCAGGAAGTCAACGGTGTCGCTCGTCATGAACGAATCCCGAAGCTTTATCCAGAAGTAGCGCTTGCCTGTTGCCATGCTCGATCACTCCTTAGAAGGGCAACTCGTCGTCGTCCTCGACTTCCTGAAAGCCCTGACCGGACATGTCCATCCGCTGCTGCTCGTTGCGCTGCTGGGGCTGCTGCCTCTGCTGCGCCGGGGACGGGCTTCCGTAGCTGCTGCCGCTGTCCTGTCGCGGGGCGACAAACTCCACGTTTTCCACGATGACCTCGGTAACGTACCGCTTGGTGCCGTCCTGGGCGTCGTAGCTGCGGGTTTGGAGGGTGCCGACCAGACCAATCTTGTTGCCCTTGATGAAGTAGCGGTTGATGAAGTCGGCGGTCTGCCGCCAGGCCACGCAGTTGATGAAGTCTGCATCATACTGGCCCTGCGCGTTCTTGAATTTACGCTGACAGGCGACGGTGAACTGGCAGCAGGTGACGCCGCTTTGCAGCGTCCGATACTCAGGATCGCGGCAGATATTGCCGACCAGCTGCACTTGATTCATTCAGCATCCTCCTTGTCGGGGGCGGGAGCGCTCTGCGTCACCGGCTGTGCGTCGGTCTCCGATTCGGGCTTGCCGAGGTCGAGGATTTCCTTCAGGATGTCAGCCTTGTTGTAGGACGGGATGCTGTCGGCCCCGACAATCCGTTCCACTACCCGCAGGATGGTGGATTCGGCGATCAGCTCGTCGTATTCCTCGCGGGGGACCACGACCACGTCATCGTCGGTCTCGTCGATGTAGCCGTCCAGGAAGAAATTCAGTTCCTTCTCGTTCAGGGCTTCCTTGATGTTGTTCTCGCACTTATCGTTGTTGCACATGATTTCATCCTCCTTGATGATTGTTCCAGAGGTCTTCCATCGACCTCAGCTCGTCGGGCGGCAGCGTCTCGATGTCGAGGGCCTTTGCCTCGCTGACGGTGCCGTCTATCAGGTGCGACATTTCCTTGCTGTCCATGTCGCGGGTGCGCTTGTAGAACAGATAGCAGTTGCACGTCTTGCCGTTCTGCTCCACGGTCTTGTAGCAGCGGGTGTAGGGGTAGAACCTGTCGATGTCTGCCGAGGCCGGGAGCATGGCGCCGTAGGCGTTGCCGTACTCGTCGGTTTCCAGCGTCCCGTACTTGACCACCAGCTGCTTCTTCACTTCCTCGTCGGAGGTACCGAGCACCGTGGCGATCTTGTTCACCAGGACGTGGAAGTAGGCGTTGGCATCCATCGACCGGGGCTTGCGATATACCTTGATTTCCGCGCTGATCTCCTTCTCATGCAGCCGGTCATATTCACCCCGGAAATCGTCCTCGGTTTCAATGGTGATGCGCTGCCGGCCACCGGCCAACAGCAGATGATCGACAAGCCTGCCCCTGATTTTCATGGCAACACCCACTTCTCTCTGTACAGATCCAGAAGCCCCATTCCGCGAACGGAACCGATGAAGTCGTGAATGAACTCGCTGATGTGTCGGCTCTGCTCGCGCTGGTACGTCTCGATGTACACGTCCTCGCCATCGGACACGAGGTATTGGAACTCCCGCGCCTCGGGCACGAGGTAGAAGTAGACCGGATGCTGGGAGCAATTCAGGTATTTGCCGTACAGGTCGACGCCGTTCATGCTCTTGTTCAGGAACTTCACGTCGTAGATCACGCCGGCCTTCAGCGCGTCGAGGATGCCGTCCAGCTCGAAGACCATGCCGTCGACCTCGATGTCCTTTTTGAACCGGACCTGAATCTGTGCCCCACGGATGATGTCGGCGACGGCCAGCGCGCCTTTGCGCCACTTGGCGTCGCTGCGGATGGTCTCGCCATTGGCGGCGCGGTAAACCCTGTCCTCAAAGGTGCGCCCGTTCAACATGGCCTCGGTTTCCTCGACGCCCTGGCGGTTGAGGGTGCGAATGAAGTCCTCCATGGCGCTTTCCTCGCAGCCCTCGAAGCAGTCATACACGTACTGCCACGATTCCAGCAGGGTCTTGGTCATGTGGTACCGCTCCATCACTGTCCACCATCCTTGGGAACATATCCGCCTGTCTCCTTGGAATACTTCAGGCCCAGCTCCTTGCACTTGGCGTTCAGCATGGCGCCGGATTCCTTCTTGGAGGTCAGTGCGTGTTCCAGATTGGAGATCAGGTCAAGCGCCTGGTTCGCCGTCTCCTGATCCTTCACACTATCCACCAAGGCGCGAACGTCGCCCATGACGTCCTCATACTTGGCTTTCAGCGGACCGTAGGCCTCGTTCTCGGCGATGATGCTCTGCCGGGCCTTGTCGAACAGCTTCGTCATGAAGTCGTTCGGGGTGCTGTCGTTCAGCACGGGGATGGGCATTTCGCCGGTGATGCCGTGGGTGCCCTTGGCGAAGTATTCCTGGGTGGGCGAGAAGCAGATCATGCGCTTATTGCCGATCATCTGCACGTAGCCGCCGAAGTCGCAGGGATTCCAGACGGTGTTGCGGCAGCTGCCCTCGCACATCAGGCGCTGGATGGGGTTGCCGTCCTTGTCGGCCTGCTCCACGCTGTGGAAGACGTATATCACGTTCTTCTTCAGCACGGTTTTGATCTTGTCGGTGAAGGAGGCGAACTCGCTCTTGACGTAGCCGAAGCCCTTCAGGCTGTTGAACTGGCCGGCCTTGGTCTTGGCGTCGGTCTTGGTGCGGAATGCCCAGTCCTTCAGGAAGGTCACGAACGACCCGCCAGTGTCGATGATGATGGTGTCGAACTCCTTCATCTCCGGGGAGTCGATGTCGGTCAGCACTTCCTCGTAGGTGTTGCAGACAATGGTCGGGGCGCGGTGGGAAGCCCGGACGCGGGACACGCCATCGTCGAAGTCGATCAGCACCGGGTTCGGTGCGGACAGGGCCAGGGTGGTCTTGCCGACGCCGGGGGAGCCGTAGATGATTGCGGAGAAGGTCTGCTTGCTGAAGTCCATGCTTTCGGGTCTGATGATTGCCATAGGTTACTCTCCTTTCAGTGCCGTGGCGTACTGCCACAGCTCGTCCTCGATGACATACAGTGCGTTCAACTGTCGGGCCATGGGAACCGCGGCATTCGCCTTGATCAGGGCTCGGATTGCCTGCCGTACCCGGTGCTGGGCCCGTTCGACGCCGGCCTGGTCAACAGGCGGCAGCTTGGCGGTTTTACTGTGCTTGCTCATGTGGCCCTCCTATTCCACGAAGCTGTAGTTGCAGTGGGGGCAGCTGGTGATCATGATCCTGCCGGCGACCTCGACGCTGATGCCGTAGGTCTTGTTCTCATGCCCCCGGTAGGTGATGGGGTCGTAGATGTTCCTGCCGCACCGGTAGCAGATACCGTTTGCCGGGGCGTACATCGGAACCTCGTTTCTATCACAGTAGGCCTCCTGTGCCTTTGCCGCCTCGGTGGGGTCGAAGATCAGGTCGTTCATGTGACCACCTCCGAGATCAGGCTTTCGTGCTCGCAGGTCTGCGACAGCCATTCGGCCATGCTGGTGACACAGGGGTCATCATCACCGGGCGCCGGGCACTTGCCGCCGTGCTTCTTCTTGCAATCCTGGCACTTGAATTCACCAAGCACCTCCGGGAGGTCGGATTCTCGGCTGAGAATCATCCGGTCAAAGGTATCGTCGTTGAGGGCATCCAGCTCTTCCATCAGAGCCTCGCGGTTCGTCAGGGCGTGAACGCCGATCATCTCCAAGAACTTTCCCACTGTTTCAACTCCTCTCTGTGGGCCTGTAAGTCTGCCAGTATCAGCGCCTCTATGTAGTCCTGGACGCTCTGGCCTGTCTGCTGTAGGCGCCGTTGCAACGCCTTGAATACTGCATCCGTCACCCGGCATACACACCGGTTCGGCTTCGCCCTGCGGTGCTCCGGGCTGGCCTGCCTGCCGTCCTCGCGGAAGTGAAGCACCAGCACCTTCAGCGCATCGTCCCGCAGCCTTGCGCCGGTTTCCTCGCCGTGAATGCATTTGCTCAGCAGCGACTTGTCGCAACGGGGGTAAATGGTCTGAACCACCTCCAACATGTCCATCAACGGAATGTGCCGCCGCTTCACGAAATCCCGCAGCACCTTGACATCCGGGGGCAGTTTGGTTACAATGGGCATGGGTTGAGTGGATGCCGATTCCCCGCCCATCTGCGGTTCCTGCTGTTCCAGCAGCAGGGCCGCGCTTTCTTTGCTCACTTCGAGCCTCCTTTCTGCGCCTTGCGCTTCTTGTACTCAGCCACCCGCTCCTGAAAGCGCCGCGCTGCTACGGGGTTGTCAATGAGCGACCTCTTGAAGGAGAGGAACGCTTCATATCCCGCCTTGCCTATGTCCTCGGCCACATGCTGTGGAATCAGGCTGGTGTCGATGATTGGCTGCCGGGTTGCTGTCGTGACGTCCGTTGTACTCACCTCCCTTTTGTTAAAAGTCGCATGTCATGCGACATACTGGGTAAAAAAAATCTCCGTGGCCTCTTTTGCCGTCAGATTCAATGCTCTGACGATCGCGTTGACCTCGCCGATCAGAAGCCCAGCGCCATTGTCTTTGAGCTTCCGGTACATCGTTGCGCGGTCTATTCCAATCATTTCTGCCAGATTGGTGAGGTTCAGACCACGCTCAACCAGCTTGGCCTTCAGGAGATTCACGTTGACGCCGCCCATATTCTGCCTCCTTTCTGTCGCATCTCGTGCGACATGTACATAATACAACACAAAAACGACATTGTCAATACTTTTTTCGCGTTTTATGCGACAAAATTTTAGTTTCTATTTATACGCTGTTGCAATTTTGCGACAAACGTGCTATAATACCCAGCGTAAAGGAGTTGAACGCAATGGTGACAGGACGGCGTATCAAAGAGCGGAGGCTTGCCCTTGGCATGTCTGCGGATGATCTTGCCGAGAAGCTGGGCAAGAACAGAGCCACCATATACCGCTATGAAGGGGACGAGATTGAGAACTTCCCCGTGTCAATCATTGAGCCGCTGGCCGAAGTGCTGCTTACGACGCCGGCATATTTGATGGGATGGACGGATGATCCTTCTGCTGCACGAATCGAGCCCGCCCATGAGGACGAGCCCGAACGCAAAGAATTCAACCGTCTGTTTGACACTCTGTCTGACGGGAACCGTCGTCGGATTCTTGATCTGATGCAAGCGCTCGCAGCAGGCCAAGAACAAAACGACGATTCGAAGGGGTAAGCCTATCGAATAGCTCCTGGGGATTTGCTTTCGTGCTGGTATCCATAAGTACACCCTCCTTGCTTTTTTATTTGCTTGGAGATATTAACAAACAAATACAACATGACAATGACTTTGAAATATTCTTCCGAAAATCGAAATTAAAGGGGAACCGGCATATGAAAAGAACAATCGCTTTCGGATTTTTGTTACTTCTCCTGTTCAGCTTTTTTGCGTATGCTGAAAAGACATTTGAAGATCTTGATCGAGAGTACGATCAGCTGATGGATAAAATTTCGGAATGCAACAAAATTATAAGCGCATGCCAGGAATACCTCGATATCAAGGCAGAAACCCATCTTGACACACCAGAGCTAAAATCTGCTCGTGCAAAACTACAACTGCTGGATGTTATTCCATACAAGAAGTATGCTCCAGAAATCAGTTATGTTGAATCGGCGCTCGAAATTGAGAATATGAAACTTGAAATGTATATGGAAGAAGCAAAAACAAATCTATTACAACAAGCTGAATGTCTTGCAAAGGCAGCAGAAGAGATAGATACATCCGTTGAGGAGTGATTGAATGGCAAAGAAGCTGACGCCGGCGCCGATCACAGCCGCCATCTATGCCAGGTATTCCTCGACGGCCCAGAACGACGCCAGCATTGAGCAGCAGATCAAGGAATGCACAGAGTATGCCCAGGAGAATCACCTGATCGTCGTGGCAACGTTCGAGGACCGGGCGATCTCCGGAAAGAAGGACAACCGTCCAGGCTTCCAGAAGATGCTCCGGGCAGCTGACCGCCATGAATTTCAAGTGCTGCTGGCCTACAAATCCAACCGCATCTCCCGGAATATGAGAAACGCCCTCTGTTACGAGGAACGACTGTTCCAGGCCGGCGTGAAGGTGATCTACTGCAAGGAGGAATTCGGGGACAATGCCACTGGCCGGTTCATGTTGCGCATGATGATGAACATGAACCAGTTCTACTCGGAGAACATGGCCGAGGATATACGGCGCGGACTCCTGGACAGCGCATCGAAGGGGAAGGTGCTGGGCACGATTCCTTACGGCTACAAAAAAGGCGAGGACGGAAAGTATGCCATCGACGAGCAGGCCGCGGTTGTCGTCCAGGAGATATTCCGGGACTTCCTCAATGACAAGTCCTATGCGGAAATAGCCAGGAGCCTGAACGAGCGGGGCATATTGACGAAGCAGGGGAAACCATGGGGGAAGAACTCCTTCCACGCGATCCTGGTCAACGAGCGATATACGGGGCTGTACAAGTATGCTGAAATGCAGATCGAGGACGGCATGCCCCAGATCATAGAGAGGAGCGTGTTTGAATTGGCTCAACGGAAACTGGACAGCCAGAAGCAGACGCGGGCCAGACACAGGGACAACGAGGATTACCTGCTGACCGGCAAGCTGTTCTGCGGGACGTGCCTGGCACCGATGGTCGGTTGCTCTGGACGCGGCCGCTGGGGACACGATTATTTCTATTACAGTTGCCAGACGAAGCGCGTCCAGAAGTCATGCTGCAGGAAGAACGTCCGGAAAGAAGCCATCGAGGAAGACGTGACGCGGGCCGTTCTCGATGCAGTGCTGGAGGACGAGACGATCGAGTGGATCGCGGACCGCATCATGGACATAGCTCGGCAGACCAACGAGGAATCGCAACTGGCTTATTACGAAAAGCGCCTGGGCGAGACCAAGCGCCAGATCGCGAACATCGTCCATGCTGTTGAGGTCGGTCTGCTGTACGAAGAATTCAAGGAAAGGATGGAGCAGCTGCAGGAGGACAAGAAAGAATTGACCGGCCTGATCGAGGTGGAGAAGGCCAGCACCATGAAGGTGGAGCGAGACGAGGTCGTCGGATTTCTCATAGGCATACGTGAGGGCGATCCGAAGGACAAGAAGTTCCAGCGGCGAATCATCCGTGATTTCGTCCGCGCTGTCTATGTGTACGACGATCACTTCAAGCTGTCCGTCGATTTCACTGGCAAGGACAAGGTTTTCACGATCCCCTTCAAGACAAAAACTGGAAATGATGTAACGGCAAATACTGTGATCGAGGGTTTGTATAAGGGTGAAAATGGTGTACCATTACATTCTTATACGAACCCCGACCCGAGGAACAGAGTTTACTTCACCGGGACGGGGTTCGTCATTGAATGGTATTTCAAGACGGATTCATAAAAGGGAGCCACTATGCCAAATTCTGGTGTAGTGGCTCCCTTTTTCGTTGCGCATATCGAAACAGAATTACAGAATGTTATATGCCGTTACTCATTTCAAAATATTCTTTCATTAACCGGATTTCCGTCCGGAAATTTGGTAATATTTTCCAGAAAGGAGTATCGGCATGATACGAATTCGAATCAGGCTTTCTACGCTGCTGGGCGAGCGGCGTATGAAGCAAAAGGAACTCGCTGATCTCACGGGAATTGGCGCAGCGACCATCAACCATTACTACAACGAGAACATCGACAGGATCAGCCTCAATCACTTCGAGGCCATCTGCGAGGTTCTGAAGTGCAAGCTGAACGAGCTGCTGGTGATGGAAGTCATTGACGACGACATATCTGCTGTAGCCGATCTCCGCTGGGAACGTGAGACACGCAGGAAAACCGTCAAACCGAGGAAAGACAAGAAGTGACCGACCAGGCTCCGGGCTTAATCGCTCGGAGCCATTTCTTTGTTTGCTGGCGGGTCCAGGAAGATGGTTGTACCATCCGGGAGGATGAAGCCTACCTTCGCCCCGACGAACTCGGCCACCCGTGCCAAGTCATCTGCCGGCCAGCTGTCGCGCATCATCTTCGTGTTCAGGTTCTGCTTCCGCATGCCGAGGTATTCCGCAAGATCGACCTGTTTCTTCCCGCAGCAGGACAGCACAGCCTTTACCTTATCCGATGTACTCATGTGATCGCCCTCCTTCGTCGTGATATATAGTAACACATTCTGTATCAAAAGTCATGTAAAACGTATGTTAAACTGACAGATTCCTCTTGCAAAGTAACTCAATATGTGTTACTATACATACAAGAACAAACGACACCCCACCGACCACGAAAGAGAGGAAAACACCATGAAGCATACCGAAATCGAAGCCATCTTCACCGCCAAGGTCACCGAGTACATCATGAAGGGATACATCATCAACGCCAACACCATGAGCGGCCATCAGGGCGAGGTCGTGAAGGTAGACCTCCGCAAGGGCGACGACCTCATCCGCATCATGCTCGACGACACCGCCGAGTGGGATGACGACCATCGCCGCGAGCTGGTCGCCCTGACGGTGGGACGCAGCATCGAGCAGATCAGAGACGATGGCCCCTTCAGCACCATGGGGCGTACCTTCTGGAACAACAAGCAGGAGATCATCGAGGAACGGAAGTTCTACCTGATCGACAATCGCGCTGACTACTACATCGAAGACGTCGAAGCCTACGACGCAATGAAGCACAAGCACTATCAGCGCTACCGCAACCATGATGATCGCCGTGGACGCAAGGAGCTCCCCGAAGCGGCCCGCAAGATCGCCAAGAGTTTCATCAAGCGGAAGACCGGCAAGGCCCGCGTCAGCAGCAAGGAGATCAAGGTCATCAAGCTGGACGCCACCAAGACCGAACGCCCTGTTTACTACGCCGAGTACCGCGGCAAGACCTACAAGATCGGCTAATCGATCAGCAGAGAGAAGGAGGACAAACACCATGATGATTCAGGAATTCGAAGAGCTGACTGGCCTGCACCCCACCATGATGGAGTACGCCGTCATCGAGGATCTGTACTACGACTTCAACGGCGATAAGCGGGAGTTCTGCAAGACGTTCACCGCCGCGAAAGACGCTCTGCTGAATGTGGCCCGGATGGTCGCCAGCGAAACGAAAGCCGACCTCGACAAGACGCAGGAGACCGCCGCCCAGGAGAAGGCCGACCTCGAAGCCAAGATCAAGCGGCTGGAAGCCCAGCTCGAACGAGAGCAGGAATGGAAGCCCTGGACGAACAAGGACGCTGTCAAGCAGGAGGATTACGACCACCTCCGCAGGTGTGGTCACGAGATGACCGACGACGAAGCCAAGGATTGGATCGCCAGCGAGTGGGGCTTCGACCCTTCGAAGATTCGCATCTGCCGCAAGATGAAGACCTTCGAGAGGAACCGCCACTCCCAGCTCCGTCAGGTCGGAGAGATCGACCGCGCCCCCTACTACGACGCCACGGATTGGTACTACGTCTTCTTCCAGGTGTGCGGGATGGAGTACGAAGCCTACAACGGAAGCCTTAACCAGCTGTAGCGAAACAACGCCGAGCCGGGGCGGCAAATCCCCGGCAGAAAGGAAGATACCATGAAGCTGATTATCGAAGCCAACCGCGAGGGATACGCAATCGACCAGATTCGAAGGACCATGACAGTGGGCGAGCTGATCTCCATGCTGGAGCAGTACGATGAGGACACGCCGGTGTACCTGGGGCACGATCGCCAGAGCTACGGATTCTACACCTACGGCGGTATCACCGAGGGCTGCTTCAACGAGGAAGAGGACGAGGAAACCTGGTACGTCGTCAAGGACGGCGAGGTGATCTTCAGCGGAACAGAGGAAGAGTGCAACGAAATGATCGAGAACGACATGACCGGCCTGCTGGAGATGTACCCGGAAAGCGGCCGGTGCGCATAAAGGAGGTAATCACCATGACTGAGATGTACGACATCAAGGCTTCCGACGCCATCAACCATCTGATCGAAGATGTCATCTCCGATCAGGAGCAGTTAGGAGTGAAGATCACCAAGGCAAAGGCAAAGGTTCTGGTGCTGAACGCACTGATGTACAACGTGGTTTCCTGTGAGGTCTGCAACCAGGTCCGCTACTTCTGCGATCAGGAAATCGACTGATGGACGACACCCGCCCCGGAGGTCACGAGGGCAGAAAGGAGTTCCCCGAATGTTCGCTTACTACATGACGCAGCGTCCACCGATGCCGGGGGCACAGCCGAGAAACGACCTGGTTGAGATCGAAGAATTGGACCCGACCAAGCCGATTGAAGGCGTCGGCAGGGCATACGCCAAGCTGATCTACTCAAGGCCGCTGACGGATGCGGAAATCTCCGATTTCGAGCTGATGCCCGATACTGACAGCCTCCGCAAGAACGAGGAGCACTACAAGGGCATGACGATCAGGTTCAACCCAATCCTCAACCTTTGGGACGTGTGGGAAGGCGAGGAGCTGGTGGCCAGCGTCGGAAGCATTGAAGAAGCCAAGGCTGGAATTGACAGCCTGTAACGACATCCCACCGCGGAGGTTACGACGGTAGAAAGGAATTACGATGAAGATCAAAGAAGTCCGCCTGCTCGCACCGTTCAAACTCCGTTCCCTCTGCATCAAGCAGAACTGGTACACGAAAGGCACCAACCCCGAATACGACCACCTGCTCCGCGATCTGACACACAACGGCAAGGAGCATATGACAAC
>Ga0326512_10002907_pt1 | contig 12657 bp, 15 predicted proteins | sample 1_2617_0518_D_FD_203652 | JGI IMG/M metagenome (GOLD analysis project Ga0326512, IMG submission 203652) | Bovine rumen microbial communities from UC Davis, California, United States - 1_2617_0518 | ecosystem: Host-associated > Mammals > Digestive system > Stomach > Rumen | place: USA... | reverse complement strand
GATTAACTACACACCCTATGTGGATAACTTATATCTTTTTTTATATCACACTTAAGTGTACAATAAATGGGACACATTATCATGTCCCATAAATTGTACTGTATCAATTAGAGTATAACACCCTCACTAATAGCTGCTATAATCATCTCACGTTCATTCTCTGGACAATCAACCTCGAGCATAGGCATCTCAGCCGATACAAACCCATGCAGATTACCCAGCTTAGTAATAAGATTAGTTGGCCGGCCATATGTTACCTCTAAGTTATTAGGCTTTATGCTCAATGTCTCAGTAATAGTAAGATATGGATATAATACATCATTCTCGGCACAACCATTAGCAAACGCTCCTACTATTTGCTTTTTCGGCTCACGTTTCTCGGCTTCTAGTGTTGAGTATATACCACCTGCAGCATTTATAGCACCTATACCTACTGCAACCGGATTAGCTGTAGCTAAGCCAGTTGCTACTGATATACCAGCACTAGTTAAACTCATTACATCCTGCCTCATTTCTCTAGCTTTACCTGCAGCATCATTTCCTAGTATAGCTATTTGCTTACCAAATGATGCATCTATAAACCTATATACTACTGAGTTAATAATGATATAGTATCTAATCTGTAAATTATATGGATCTACTGTAGCCTTAATAGTTAGCAGTTTACCCATTATTTCACTAGGCTCTAGCATAATAGGATTGCTAAATGGTAAATGTAATTCGTATTGCAAGTTATCATAGTCTCTAAAATCGTTGTAAATTGGATTAATTAGAGTACTACCCAGTGCTACTATCTTACCATAATTCTTAACTATATTAACACCAGATGTACTAACCGTATGACTACCTAACTTAAAACCGGACGTTGACTCAGTAGATATAAATGGATCTATATCAATAGGACTATGATGTACACTGATTAATGAGTTTATAGGGCTCTCACCATATATTTTAAGTGCATCCAATAAAGTAGATGATGCAGTGTATAACTCATTCCCTAACTGTATTAATGCACCTGATGATGATTGATATAGAGTAATTAATCCAGTAGCTCCATCATGTGTTTGCGATATTAAATCACTCTCAGTATCAACATTATTACCAGTATCTAATGGATTAGGTGTTAAGTTTAAATCATTAGGATTTATAGGTAGTACGCTCTCAGGATTATCTATACTCATCTCTGCATCTTCTTTATTTGCATAGATGTAGATGTTAGTATCCCACCATCCACCTTTAACATATCCTGACCTACCATATCTTTTATACTGATTATAGGTATTATAATTATTAGCTAATGATGAGTTATTAAATGTATCAGCATCTCCACTATATGTATTACCATTTATATCAGTCCATGTCATACTATTACTACCATCAGCTAGTAACTTAATGTTGTAATAATCTCCCTCATGTAAATAACCTCTAATAGTATTACCATTAGCAAAAATATCTAGTCTATGTTTATCATTATCATGACCTACATAGTTTTTATACTGGTTATATTCATAAGTCCATGATCTGATATAGTAGCTTGTATCTATTTGCTCAAAATCAGCAGCATCATTAAAACAAGTATTTTCTTGTATTTCTCCCGTTTCTATATAATGACGTGCAGCACTCTCATTAATAAAAATAGGTATAGCAGCATCGATTACCAGTGATGTAGGATAAGAGCCTCTACCGCTTATGTAACACTGTATATTACTAATAGGTGAGCTAGAAGAAAATCCAGGACTTACATCACTATGATTAGACCATGTAGCATCCTCTAAAGTACTACCACTATAATTGGTATCATAAATAGTAAAAGTATTATTATCATTTCTTATTTGTATAAGGTTAGTATTATCATCATTTCCATTAAATATACTTATACCAGCTCTACCTACTAACCAGTCAGGGCTCCCCTCCTGAATATCTAGATATGGCACTTCCTGACCGTTTATTAATTCTGTTTTAAAATTCCATAGGTAGCAGCATATACGCTGTTTAGTATCATCTACACGCTCTAAATAATCCTGATAAGTAGGACTACCAAAAGTATTATAATGTGAAATAAATTCATCTGTTAATTCATAACCTACAGTACCTATAACTATCTTAGCCTCTGTAGGCTCTAGTACTGTTGCTGGTGTCTGAAAACATAAAGGAAATTCTGATAAAATTTGCTCCATGTTATCAGGTTTAAAATATATACGTCTACTAGCCATACTAACCTCCTATCAATACATAATATTTATTAGCTCTAGTAAAGCCATTACCTATTTTACGCTGGCTAATCTTATTATTTACCTTATTAATAATCATATTATCAGGTATCATAGTATCATAATTGCTACTTGATCTAATAACGTGAGCAGTACAGTTTCTGATAGCTGTAGCGTATGTTTTCCTTGGATCTATTTTAAGAGATATTATCATCTCATGTCCAATAGTAACATCTGGTGCAGATTTAAAGTAATAATATCTACCATATTCAGGAATATAAGCATAATTATAAGAAGATAATGCAGCATTATAATTAACTTTTAATACTGGCTCTGATATATTTAATGTTTCTTTAACCTGCATAGCTGACATAGTAACCTGATTAGTAAGTACTTTATCTACTACCTTATCTTTACTACTGGTCTTATAAAATTTAACTGTAATAGCCATATTTACACCTCCCATACTGGTATAGAGATTACATCCGCTATTGATTTAAAGTAAAAATCATAAAAATTAAATGATTTCCACAGTGCAAGCTCCTCCGTTATCAACTTGACTGTAGACACAGTACCAATATTACCTCCTCTAGTAAATGTATCTGTAACTGTATCTGTTCCACTTTCTGTATTGGTATCCTTACCGCCAGTAGTGCTCTTAGTCTTACCTGCATTAGATGTTCCTTTTAATTTACCTGCATTAGTCTCATTTTTAGCTGTAGGGTTAAAAGTATTACTATCATATGGTGCTACATAGTCAGTAGATACTGCATCTGTTAACTGTTCAGTAATAGATGTGCCATCTACTAACTGCTCATTAGTAACATTACTATCCTTTTCCATCTTTAGTACTTTACCATACTCGGTTTCAATAACTCTAACCTCTGTACCGTCTACATTCCATAAAGCGTTATACTGTGCCTGCCACATTTTGAGATAATGTACCCATTTTTCCTTTGCTACCTTTTTAATAGTATTTGCAAACTCATCTACTGTAATATCTTCCCTTATATAATCAGATAAAATATCATCAGCAACTAAATTACCCACCTGCTGCTTAAATAGGATATACATAGCAGCATCATCTGTATCCGGCCATAATTCAACATTAACAGTAACATCTGTATTATTAACTCTATCTACATAGTTAAATGATTTTAACTTATGCAGTAGGCTCTGTAGATCCATCTCCCTCAGTTTCATTATTATTACCTCCCTCTGTAGTTTCCTCTAACTCCTCATCAGTTTCTTTAAACTCATCATCCATATTAGCAAGTCTACTCATCCAGCATTCACTAAATGATACATCTGCATTAGCAAAAAGCTCCGGTTGTTTCTTCTTAGCCTGCTCTATAAATGCCTGCCTACATCTAAGCATATCATGAGGTATTATCATAGCTGCATTAGTATCCTGATTAACCTCATCTACTGTTTGCTGTGCTAATTTGCTTGAGCCTTGTGAGTTCATACCGTATAAGCTATAAAACCATCTAAATAAATCATCACGATATTTACATAGATATTGGATATTCTGAGACTTCTGCACATCTGTTAGATTAATTAAATCTATACCGCTAGGATTTTCCATAGCATCCGCTAGTACTCTCTCATCAAGTATAGTACATCCATCTTTAATCTTGCCTATTAACATATTACTAATAGCCTTATTAATAGCCTCCTGAGTTTTCTTATCCTTAGCTACTGGTATTGGATAAAATCTACTAAATAACACATTTAGCTTTATAGATGTTTCATTCTCAGTGAACATATCACTAAAGCGGCCAATATTCATATCAGGCATTTTAATTGAGTTATTCCATAAAACAATAACATCATTATTATTTTCCCAATCCTCAAAAGTTTTAACAGTTCCATCAAACGCAGAACATATTATATCCTTACCTATTCCATATGGATTAGGACTGCCACTAGTGCCAGCCTCGGATGCTATCCATCCATAAGTAGGATGCTCCCATACTGCAGCTACACCCCTTAATATAGAAAACATCTCTAAAAATCCCTGATCTATAGTCTCAGGAATATTATCATATGTAAACATAGTAGAGATACTATTTAAAAGTATCTCATCATATGCAGCTATTCTATATGCTTTCTGATTTTTCTCAGATAGCTGATTAAATATATTAAATGGTATTATATTATTTTCCATTTTTACCTCCTATAAATTTACTTTTATACACTTATTTTCAAATTTTTTATAAGCATCTAAGTACATTTCCTTTTTATCTCCGTTATAAGTTAACTCATAGTACATACCGTCAGTAAGAGTAGTACTTACTAAAGCTTTCCAGTTTTGTAAAGCCTTACAGAACCAGACTATATATACATTAAAATCTATATTACCGTTTGTTATATCTAAATGAGCTTTTACATACTCTCTTACAGTATCCTTACATAACTGTATAAATATCTCATCTGTCATTTTATTAAGCCTCCTATAAAATAAGGGAGGCTAATGCCTCCCTCATAACTTTTAATCATTACTCAAGAGTAAATACAATAGTATTCTCTCTAGTATCGCAGTAGTAAGTAGCTGGGATACGCCTGAAATAATTTGTAAAATCACCCTTTGCATTATAATGGCTAGTTACTTTTTCACCATGTGAAGTAATACCAGCAGCATACTTATCATAAACGATAGCTACTACTTTCTCTACATGAGTAGTTACTGCACTTTCTCCAGTTCCTACTGTTTCGATTACATCACCGTTAATAGCGATATCAGGGATAATAGATGTTCCTGAGTTTTGGAGGAAGTTGAGTTCCTCATAATCTCCAATGTCTACAAGCTCTTTATTGAATACGTCTGATGTCATATTAAACTTGATATCAGTAGCAAATTTAGAAAGCATGATAACATCAATATCCTCTTTAGGTGAGTATGTAGTAACTGTACCATCATTACCCTTAGCAGAAATATCTGTTAAAGCCTTTTTAATAAGTACAATCTGTTCGCTAGCCCATCTGAGGAATGTTGCATCTGTCTCAGCCTCTGCTGCTGTAATTGGTGTAGCTCCCTCGCCTGAGTTAAAAGTATTATTATAAATAGTTACAAGCTTAATTCTATTAGCGGCGTGAGTAAGTACCATCTTACGTACTACTGCAAGCTGGATAGCAAAAATGTTAGCTCTAACTGTCTGCTCTGCTCTGTTTCCGATATAGCCTACTAACTTCATAAGCTCAGCAGGTGAAGAAAATGCAACTTTCCACATATTATTAGGGATAGACCAGTCAAGCTCAAAGCCGGCCTGCTGTGTGTATACCTTATTATCCATATCAAAGCCAATAAACTTATCCTGCTGGTATACTGTACCATGCTCAAGGTTAGTAGATACATCATCTGTAACCTCCATAAGTCCTGACTTAACACGCTGGATAATACCACCAAACTCATAATAATCTCTATAAAGTCTATTAACCTGCTTAGAAAATACTCTCTCATCAAGCCATAACTTAACTACAGCTCCTACAAAGTCGCCAGTATAATCCTTAAGCTGCTCTGCTGTGATATTTTCAATCTTTGTACCAAGATCGATGAATGTAGTTTGTTCATCTGTGATAGTATACTCCTCACCTAACATATTAGGGACAAGTACATCATTTAATATAGTTGCAATCTGTTCATATTTCATGTTATTTTTTCCTCCTATTATGATATTTATTTTATTACTCCTCTGTTGGCTTAGTATACTCAATTACAATATGTAATAATTGTGAACTAAAATTACCTACTGTTCGCCCTTTCAAATCTGTACCATCGAGCCATACTGTAATAGGACTAATACCCTCTGTTCCATTATCGGCAATACATCTAGCATCTATAATATTTGATATATAATTAATGCCACTAGATAATGTTGTTGCCGTAGTACTCAAAGCACCTGTATAGTCAATTATCTTTTCGTAGATGTCCTTACCATCTATCCACTTTCTACCTATTTTATGTTCAGTAGTAGAATATGCTACACCACTAATAGCACCGTCAGCATCTACTGACATACCACTATCTGCAGGAACTTTAATTCCTCCAACAGTATCGCTACTCGCAATAGGGATATTGCCAATACCTCCCTTACCGGATGCAGCCTTTATCCTACTGTTCATAATGTAGGGATGAGTACTCTCTGCATTAAAGCTCATTTTATTTACCTCCTCTCAATAATATATTTACTTTATGTTGCACTGCAGCATAATTAGTACCTAGTAATTTCTTACGTGTTTCACCATTTCCATACTTACCTTTAAGTACTTTCCTGGCTAGCTTATCAATATCATCCATCTCCAGCTCTACTATATTAGTAGACTCTGACTTAACAATATCAATATTACCCATTACGTAAGATTTATAAATTTTTATACAGCTCTCGCTATAATTTGGATCAGTGGCATACCCAGCACTTGCAATAGCTTTAAGAGTATCCTCTACAGTCTTTTTATCTAAGCAGGCCTTATATCTTTTACTTGATACCAGCTTAAAATAATCTCTAATACTATCGGTTACAGTATCATAGGCTTTAAATACTGCAGATACAGTCTGTTCTATTCCACTGTATACCTCTTTAGTTTTAGAGCTATATACCTTGCCTTTATAAGACTTAGTAGCCTTAATACCAAACAGTGCATGAGCTTTAACCATTAATGCACTTGAGCCATATCCGGTTTCTAGTGCTGCCTGACATAGACAAGCTATTCTAACATTTACTGGTATATTTTTCTCTGTTCCTACCTTATTAATAGTAGGCCATAATGCATTAATAAAATCATTAGGTTTCATTAATTATATCCCTCCTTAGATTTTATAGCGTTCGATAGTTCATTCATAGCTATAGTATTGTTGCATAGGGCCTCTACTACTTTATCATGATCCTCTGCATATAACTTACGCATCTCTTTAATTTCTGCTTTAATAGCTCCCATCTGTTTAACTACAAACCATCCCATACCTATACAGGCTGCTATAGGAAAACCTACGTTTGCTATTAGTGCTACATAATCAGACATTTTTTCTCACCTCCCTTACTTATAATATTGACTAAATAAGTCAATTTGTCAATGCAAAAATAGTAGAGCCTGCAAGCTCTACTATCTTTGTCTCAAAGTCAGAAAGGAACAAAAATATAAATAATTGAAAAGTATTTAACGCTCATAGATATAATATCATCTATTTACTCATCTGTCTACAATTTTTAACATAGGATGCTACTACTGCACCAGTCTCATTATCTGAGTAATACCATAGGTTACGCTGGTATAATTTCCATATTAGCTGGCAGAATTTACCATATCCAAACCCCCACTTTTGGCTAGGCTCAGTTATATCTTCTAGTGTTAGATATCTAGTATCATCATATGTAGTAGTGGATGGATGGCAGTATACTACTAACATACCGTTATCCTTTTTAACTAGTTCTATCTGTAACATCTCATCATTAAAGATTAATCTATATGATCTATCTAGATATACATCCTTATCATTATAATTTATATGTGGTACATGGGCAAAACTCCAAGCATTACCCGTATCTATCAGGTGGGCAAATTTAGGATTGTTAAGGGCAAAACCAAAGAAACGCTTTACGATATTAATATCATTGTTCGTGAGTTTAGTAGTAATATATTCTAGGTAGAATACTGTATCATTTACTACTATCTTTTTATGTTCTCCCTCTTTAACAGTTTTAGCCTCTTTAGATAGCATTAAATCCTTAAACCATATGTTGTTAACATCTGTAGTATTGGCTAGCATAATAATCTTACAGCATAATCTTTTACGCTGGATAGTTCTAAATAGATCCATAAAATTTACACAGCTATCTATTCTGTTATGACTACTAATAAACTCATCCAGTATTATTAAATCTCCTCTAGGTGCGTTGTATCCTGATTTATAATCCTCATGTAAATCATATGATAAGAATGTTAAAAAGTTCTCTGTATCCGTCTCAACTCTTTTACCCTCCTCATCTATATAACACAGATAACACTTTTTCCACCTATAATAAATAGAATTATATTTGCCTCCGGTCATTTCTCTAATATATCTACCATGATCGTAATTTTTAATAACCTTAAATATATCCTCAATAATAGATGGCTTTATCTCATTAGCACTAGCTCTGACATACTGAATAACACTGCCATACATTAGATACATAATCATACCTATTAATAACCATGCAGTAGTTTTACCCTTACTACGCTTAGAGATACCTACCATATAATCTATATTATTAATAGGTACATGTGTAGGCTCGTAGCAATCATCCGGGCATTTTAGTTTACGAAAATAGGAATATATCTTATTCCAATCGTACACAATCCCTAGTGTTTCCTTATCATTAATAAATTTTATATTTTCTTTAGTTACCATTAATACCTCCTAGCTCCAGCTAAATATACTATCATCTGCATTTAGCTCACTCTTTAAAGTTTTTTCTGTTTCCTTTATTATAGCAGCACTAGCCACTTCTACCTCGTGACCGTCTATAGTTACTATATCAGGTCTACGATTAATATAACTGCAGGAAGTACCACCACAATCTATAAACTTCTTACCCTGCTCTAGTTCGTCTATAGTACCTAGCTCTTTAACTCGATTATTATTGTTTCTTCCTTTTTTCTTAACTCCGGCTATAGTAGTATGTAGTTTATTATCGCTGGTTACGTATGCATAACATTTAGCATGTAAAAATCTAAATTTTACTATATCCTCATCCTCTAGATCAAACTGATGATAATATACTTTTTTACCCTCATATACTATATACTGTTTTTCTCTATCAGCTATATCTCTCCATTTCTTATTTAATGCCTCTATCTTAGCCTCTATCTCATCATTAGATAGATAGAATATACTATCTGTATCACAGTATAAGAAATGCTCATAGCCTATTAACTCTACAAAAGTTAAAAGCTCATCTCTAGCACTTGATGTAGTCCAGCATCCGAGCTCGTAATTCATAAAGTTACCCTCTGAGTTATAAAAATCTTTTAACTTTTTCTCTATATCCTCATCATTTAAAGTAGTATGATACCAATTTCCTTGCTCATCCTCATCATAGGATATTCTAATTGGATCAGTGGCAGTGCAACCATATATCCCATTTAACATACCCTTATTAATCATTAATAATTTATGATTAGCTACATAATCAGGTGATATATCAGATATACCTGCTTTATCCATCTGATGTTCAATAAATTTATACTTGGTTTTACCTAGCATAAATTTATCTACACTGTCTCTAATATATTTAGGATATTTACCCTTAGATGCAGTATATACACTATAAATAAGATAATCAAAATTATATTGCTTATAAATCCATTTTAAATCGTACTCGTTAACTGTAATAGTTGATAAGCCACTACACATTTTAAGGATGCGGCCATTATCCTCTATTAAATCTAATGATTTTATATCTCCTATCCTACCGGCCTTTACTTTGCTAGATTGTAAAATAGGACACGTTACACCCTCTTTTATTTCTACATTAGATATCATTAATGTAACTAGTACACATCTACGTTGACCTAGCTTTAATACTTCCTTAATATCTAGTGTGTTATTCTCATTAAATTTATAATATTCACTAAACTTACTAGTAGGTGCTTTATTAGCTCGCTGCTGACTAGGAAAATGTGATACAAAATCTCTATGCCTGATAGTATAGCCTTTATACTTACCCTTTAAAACTGATATAGTTTTATTAGCAAAATAACGATTTCCATGTGTCAGTCCACCGGCATACTCGCTGCGGAGTAATTTATAGGTAGTAACTGATAATTCTTTATCCTTAAACTCTCTACGGTATCTAGGTTTACTATTAAACTCCCTCCTAAGTTCCCTGCGAACATATCCAGTAATAGTAAGTGGGATAGTTTTATTGTTATCGTGATGCATCTGCATCTGTTCTATTAATGCCTCATCCAGCGTTATTACATCTCTAAACATATATAACCAGTCATTTTTATATAATGGAGTATCCTGATATCTAGTAATATTATAATCTACTGCTCCTACTAACTTTTTATGCTTAGTATTCATCTCTTTAGCCCATGCATCTAAACCCATGTTAGTAAGTCTAAAAGAACATTTAAACCATAAACCCATAATCTCAAATGTTAGTATCTTCTTATTATCAATAGCTAGCATATGCCTACGCTTTATTATTTTCTCCTCGGAGTAAAACTGCTTTAAGTACTGGATAAGATAGTCCTTAAAATAGAAATAGTCATAACTTAAATTATGGATAAATATAGGTAATTGATAGTTATGATATGCTAGCTTATTTACTTCTATAATTTTTATAAGTGCCTCGGCTAGCTCTGACGGTCTCCGGCCATATACTAAAAGTCTACTATCTTTTATTATAGATGGATAACTAAAGCACCATTGATACATCCATGCATCCGTTAGATCATCTGTTTTGGATGTTTCTGTATCCAGTGATATAAAATCCCTACATATAAATCTAGGTATTGGAGTATTGCCCTCCTGCCTCACAAAGCGTAATTTGTGAGGCTTAAAGTCCTTAAAGTGAGTATAAATATATTGCATTATAAATCCCATCCCTCATAAGTCATATTATCAGATGTAAAATTCATTTCATATGCTGCAGCATCATCCTCATTAGTAGACTTTTTAAGTCTATCATAGTAATTAATAACTGCTCCTATAAAATCAAATGGTGTAGCAGGATATGTGCTAGTACTATTTAAGAATTTTTCTATCAGATCAAGTGCAGCACCATCTGATAGATTTAAGCTACCGGTTATACCGTCTATGATCTCGTCTACATAGTCAGAGCCATATAGCTCTATAAGTCTATCTATTACCTCAGAATTAAAGAATGATGATAACATATCATCCCTATCCTTAATATTATTATCCTCTGCAAATTGATTAACTTTATCCAGTAGGCCCTGATGTTTTTCCTCTAATGCCTTAAATGCCTCATTTACCTTTTTCTTATTAACTTCCTTAGTACCGGATACAGTAGAGGTTTTAGTGTTAAATAAAAATTGATGTAACTGATATAGCATCTCTATAGCATCCTCATTATCAAGTGATCTACTGGATGTTTTAAATCTATTTTTAGCTGTAGCAAACTCAAAGCCACTATATGAGGCTTTACGGATATAACGATATGCAGCAGAGCTTTTAGTTAGCTCTGCTTTTTCTAATCGTGCTAATCGCTTATTTGCTATTAGTGCATATCTCTTATTAATAGCATCTATCTCAGCTCTAGTATATTTCTCTACATAATTTGGACTATCAGCACGTAGGCCATATACTGCACGTTGGCTAATTAATTGTTCTTGTCGTGGTCTACCACCTGAGTATCTATCTCTTGGCATACTTTACTCCTCCATTCTTCAGGGCATTTATTTTTTAATGATTTACACCATGGCTTTATAAGGCACTGGTTACAGCCTTGTTGTGATTTACAGTAATCAGCTATAGACCGTATACAGGATGTTAACTGCACTACTACAGCATGTATATTATCTATTTCATTCCAGCATTTAACTAGTTCCTCTTTTATTTCTTTCGTATCCAATCCCATAACCTCCTATAAATATAGGCCAGTGTTAACTGGCCTATGTAATGTTTTTATTAACTATATGATATAAGGACTACTTAACCTCACTTTCTTATTTAATTAAATGGTATCTCATCATCTATACTATCAGGAATAACTGGAGTTCAGTTATCTCCCTCAAGTATCTCCATCTCATCAGCTACAATAAATGTATTATAGTACTTAGTACCATCTTTACCCTCTGTAGTATCTGTAGAGATATGACCGGTGATCTGCACCATATCACCCTCATCAAGCTCCATATCATCTAATAACTTATAAGGCTTAAATGCCTTAACAGTTAAATAGGTGTGAATAGCTTTATTGTTAGGACTCTTAGTCTCATTATCCAGCTTATAGATACCTATGCTATCCTTGCAGGTAATCACCTTAGCAATTTTACCTATAATAGATACTACATTAGTATCCTCCCTAACCTCTGCTGCTTTTTTAGTTGTACCTTTTTTACTAGCCATAATTATTACCTCCTATTATTCTCATTATTTAATGGCTTTATATTATCAGCTTTTATGCTGCTAATATCTTTACGTTTTAACTCAGCAAATGTATCACCATCCTCTGTTATAAAATCATAATACCTGCTTAACTGGTTTGCTAAATTTACTGATAAATCATTTACTAATATCATTGTTATTTCCTCCTGACTATTGGTTGACTAGATCAGGTCTGTACCTGATGTGGTTATACTAACAGATTGCAGCTCTAATGTATATGTGAATAATGACGATAATTGACTATTAAATTTTGTATAGTTTTACTATTGACATAGTGTGATATAAAAAAAGATATAAGTTATCCACATAGGGTGTGTAGTTAATCAA
>Ga0326512_10002906_pt1 | contig 12657 bp, 3 predicted proteins | sample 1_2617_0518_D_FD_203652 | JGI IMG/M metagenome (GOLD analysis project Ga0326512, IMG submission 203652) | Bovine rumen microbial communities from UC Davis, California, United States - 1_2617_0518 | ecosystem: Host-associated > Mammals > Digestive system > Stomach > Rumen | place: USA: California... | reverse complement strand
GCGTTGCCTACTCGACGACGCGGACGTTGAGCGCCGGGGTGCCGGTGTTCTCCTCGGAGTCCACGATGAGCAGGATGCCGTGGGAGTACTGCGGGATGACCCAGGCATCATGCTTTACGTCGAAGACAAGCTCGGTGAACTTGCCGCGCGTCTTGCCGCGATCGGTCTCCATGGCACCGTACTCCTCGCCGAGCTGGGCAGCAGGGCGATAGACGGCCATGCCGATGACCTGACGACGCACGATCGGGCCGACGGGACCAGTGGGCTGGCCGATGCCCTGGCCGGGGTAGCCCTGCCACGGGAAGCCGTCGACGGTCGCGGTCGGATCTTGGGCGGTGCCGTTGGGCACAGTCCAGTCGACGGCACCGGTGTACTTGTGCGTGGTGTCGTCGTAGGTCTCCTGGGCGGACTCGGCGTTTCCGTAGTACGGCACGGAGGACGGCATCGCGAGCGGGTAGTTCGTCACGATGTTCTTGAACGTCTTGGTGGTCGTGTCGAAGTAGGTGCCGATGTAGTTGGTCGCACGGGTGCGGGCAGCCTCGCTGAGCTCGTTCTGAAGCTTCAGCACGCCATCGGGAGCCTTGATCGAGTTGATCACCATGTCGAATGCGGCGGTTCCGGTCGACGAATGCACGACGTTATTATTTGCGTCGAGGTACACCTTCGGATAATACTGCGACGGGATGGAGAAGTCGAAGTCCCAGCCATAGAAGCGCTCGAAGCGACCTTCGACCAGGGCGTCATACGCCTTCTCGGTGGCGGGCACGGAGCCGGGGACGCCGATCAGGTTGGACAGCAGGTCGTCCTTGTACGCCTTGTCGAGCAGGATGACGCGGTTATCCTCTGGGATGAACAGGTTGGTCCAGGCCACGTCGATGGCGTTCAGCATGGGACGGACGTTGAGGCTGTCCCACTCGATGGCCTTGATGGGGGCGAACTCCGGCTGGAAGCTCAGGCCCTCGTAGGGACCGGGCGAGGCGATCCACTCGCCGTCACAGTCGAACATCGCGCCCTCGTTGGCGTGCGTCTGCACGAAGCGGCCGGAGATGTGGCCGTTGGCGATGGCGAAGAAGTTGTACTTGTCGATGTGCGGACCAAGGATCTCCTTGTCCCAGATCGCCTTGGCCTTGTTGATGGTCTCGGCGGTGGACATGTAGGCCTCGCCGCCGGTGTAGGCATAGGACTGCGAGGCGTTGCCGAACTCGCCGATCTTGCCATGGTACTGCTTCTCGTCGAAGACGCGCCATGCGATGGACTTGTGCTGACCGGAGGTGAACACTCGGCGGGTGAAGCGGACCGTCTGGAACGGGCCATAGGCGCTGGCGCCCCAGCCGTCGCGACCGGTGACCTCGGCGGAGCCGGGGCCGGTGAGGCCGTTCAGGCGACGGTCGTCGTAATCGAAGATGCGGTCCGACACGAGGATGTCGTCGTAGGCGTATGCCTCCTCGTTGTTGGCGATGTTGACGCCCTTGCCGGTGAAGATGCCGATGGAGTAGCGGGCGGGCAGGAGTCGGTTGTCCTGGATTGCCGCCTTGTTCCAGATCATCGGCGAGATAGGCTGTGCCATGAGATGTCTCCTTGTCTGTTAGCCTATTCTATTTGTCGCCGGATCGGCGACATCATACCATAATCAGATGGAAAGCAAGTCCTCGAATGATGTCACTTGCTCTCCCATCATGTCATCTTCCTCCGCTCCCTCGGGAGGCATGGGCGATCCGGCGAGACTGCCCATGCCCCCCTCGGGGGAGAGAGAAGCAGGAGCGACGTCAGGAGCGCCCTCCAGAGGATTGGGAACTGGCGACCCGGCGATAGGTTCCTGAGCCAGTTGTTCCTGGGATTCCGGTGGCAGTGCCTGCTGCGTGGCGTCGATCTGCTGCTGCATGCCATCCATCTGCATCTGCTGCGAGTCGATCTGGGCCTGCATGTCCGCCATCATGTTCTTGGCAATCTGGGTGGAGAGGGACTCCGCCAGGCTGTGCGAGATGTCTGTGTCGGAGAGCTCGAGCATCCGCATGGCCACGGGCAGAAGAACGTCGTTCTCGATGACCTTCCGGTTCTCCTCTGACCACCCGTTGAGGTTCTGGATGAAGGGCTGCACCATGGCGGTGAGGCGATCCAGCTCCTGCTCCTCCTTCTTCTGGACGAGCGAGCCGGCACGCACCTTGAACTCCAGCATGTCGGAGGAGAGCGAGTCGAAGTCGATGATCACCTTGTCGCCGTCGACGCAGTCGTCCGCACCGATGTCATAGAGGCGACGGCGCGTCTCCTCGTCCACGGTGAGCCGATGCTCGCCATGCATGGAGTTGACGTACATGCGCAGGGCCTGCACGGCCCATTCCTGCATGAAGCCCTCGACGCGCTTCTGGTACTGGTTGATGTTGATCGTCTTCTCCATGTTCTGCTGCTCGACGCCAGGAGCAGTCTTGGAGTAGCCGGCACCGGCATCCTTGGCGATCTCGCCATCGGCGACATTGAGGTTGCGGACCATGGCAGCAGCCACGGCCTCGCGCGTCGAGGTCCAGTTGGAGAGGACGGCGTTGTCGATCTTGACCGGCTCGACCTTCACCTGGTTCGGGTTGTTGCCCAGGTTCCAGATCTTGCGCGGCTCGAAGCGATAGCTGGAGGGATTGGTCTCCCAGCCAGCCACCATGATCGGGGGCTCCATGGCGAGCAGAAGGTTCTTGTAGGCGCTCGTCTGGAAGAGGTCGTTGAACTGCTGGTCGGCGAGAAGGAACTCGACCTGGCTCACGCCAAGCGGGAAGTCCGCGTCGGGCTCCAGGACCAGAAAGTTCCATGGGATACCCTTGCGCGGATCGTAGTTCGGCACCCGGCGGAACTCGGCGTTGAGCGCCGGGAAGAACGTGACGAACTCCTTGGACCCACGACGGTACTCGGTGACGAGCATGATGCTCTGCATCGAGGTCGCGCCCTTCATCTTGTCCGCCATTTGCTCGCTCTGCCAGTCCTTGGCGGTGAACATGTCCTCGTCGATGATGCATCGGATCACGTCCTCGTTGTAGGTCGGGTCGACCACGTTGCCGTTGTCATCCAGGAGGGCGAGCACATCGTCCTTGCTCATGTACTGGCGATGATAGACGACCGTGGGACGGCAGATGTCGGTGCAGTCCGGGTTGACGAAGACGTCAAACCACTGCTCAAGGCTGAATTTGATGCGGGCATCGTCGTCGTAGTCTCGCTCGAAGCCAGTGCGCACCGGTGCAAAGGCGTAGATGAAGGACATCTTGAACGTCTTGGTGAGGTTGGACATCATGTCGATGCCATCGATCTCCGACGTCATGACCTTGTTGTCGAAGATGTACTGCAGGAAGACGTGCTCCTTGCTGGCATGGTCATACTGCGTGGTGAGCTCTCCATCCGGCACGCGCTGGATGGTGTTGGCCAGCACCTTGCGTAGGATGTACTGCGTGCTTCCCTCGGAGAAGTACTTGGTCTTGCCCCTGCGGACAGACCATTCGTGGATGGACTTGTTCTTGGCGAGCAAACCATACAGCTCATGATGGTTGGTCCGTCGCATCATCTGGCCACGCGCGATGTCATATCGCGCATGCATCTTGGTGATCTCCTTCGATGCGAGAGACTCCTTGTCTATGTTCCAACGCTTGTCAGACATGTCTACCTCTTAGTTCTGTCTCCTGTAGGACTTGCGGCTGCCGCTAGTATAGAACGCCGGACGCAGGTACGTGCTGGTCGCCTTGTATGGCGAGCGCGTGGACAGGCCGGATGCACGCTGTGAGTAGACTTGACGAGGTGAGCTATAGATGCGCGGGTTGTAGTTGGAGTATCCGGAGGAATAGCTTGCCGTTCTCGGATAGCTATAGCTGCGACGATAGTATCCTCTGCTTCCACCACCTCTACCATTGTTGGTATTGCTAGCCTTCTTGTTCACATCCTCGCCACCGTCGGGGTTCGTCTCCTCGTCTGGCATGTAGCTGTCGATTCCATACATCTTGTCGATGGTATCTTTGGTCGGATCGTCCAGCCAGTCCGGATACGTGCCCTCGAACACCTCCCAACCGCGTTCGTCGAACGGGACGGGTGCCTCGCCCCTCTCTATGGCACCACCAGCTGTCATGACGTCAAGAGCCTCGCGACCCTTGCCATAGCCAGTGCTTACAGTCCCGGCTGCAGCAGCCTGGTCGTATATCCTTTCCATCATCTGGCGGTTCTCGGGGGTGCCGTTCTCATCGAGCCTCGTGTCCCAGGTGAATGGCTGGAAGTCGTAGTTCCCCTGATCGGTCGGCGAATAGAGCGGAGCGATAGGAGACGACTGGTTGCCATACCTGTATGGGATGGCAATGGCATTCGGATCAAGCACGTCCGTCGCCCTGCCTTGTTTGTCGACATACATCGTCTCCGTATCCGAGGCAAGCTTAGCGTATCTTGGCACGCGCCACGGGATGTCCTCGTTCTTCAGGTACTGTTGGAGGATGGTGTTGTACTTGTTCCACTCAGCTTGTGCCGCGTTCCATTCCTCTTGAGGAAGCCATCCGCCAGCTTCCTCCTTGCGTCGATAGAAGTCCTTCATGATGGCACCGGTGTTGTTCTTCGTGCCTATCATGTAATAGCAGTAGTTGATGGCATTCAGCCTGGCGTCGGCCGGTATGACGAACCCATCGGCCACGGCATACTCAGGATACTTGTTGGTCGCGATGTAATGTTCGTCTACGTAGTCACAAAGCTCCTCTGCATTATGGAAGAGCACCTCTTGCCTCTCGTCTCTGGTGTCAGTCTTGCCGTCATTGTTGAGGTCGAGGTTGTCATTGCCGTTCGGCAGTGTCAGGTTGAGCTCGAACTGCTCGACGATGGAATCCGACCCGCGATACCTGGCATCCGTGCTCGTGGCGATGGGCATTTCCGTGTATTGGTATCCAGTGCTATTCTCGTCCCTGGCAGCGAACAGGTCGCTGATGAACGCCTGCAGCCAGTTGTCCTGGGTCCTCAGGCACCTCTGCCAGTCATGATAGCTCCTGCCCTTGACGCGCCACTCATTCTCGGCACGCTCCTTGCCATACTTCTCGTAATCGTATTCGAGACTTGTGGAGTGCTCGTACCTGTCCTGCATTATGGAGTCACGAGTGCCAGGCATTATCTCGCTGATGATGCGTGGGGTCATGTCACCAAAGAAGTCCATGAGGATAGTGTCGATGCGAGTGGTCATCCACTCACGCCGCATCTCGCTGACAGATGGCTTGTCCTCCTCGTACTGGTAGTACTCTGCCATCTCTTCGTCCACGCCCTCAAGGAAGTTCTCGAAGTGACTTCCGATCGGCTGTCGCCAGAGGTCCTTGCCGCACAGCTCGTCGAAGTTGTCCTTGAAGTTGGTGAGGAAATCGATGCCGTCCATGATGTACCCAAACGAGCTGAACGAGCGCATCATGTTCTTGTAGGCATGCCATGCCGTGTCGACAGCCTCGTCGGAGTACGCCTCGACGTGCCTTTTGTTTCCATCCTCGTCGGTGACGTCATACCCCTCGGCGATCTCCCAGGCATAGGCCAGCGGTGCGCCACAGCCCATGAGGTCGTCCATGAACCATGCCCACTTGATTGGGACCCCAAGTGACCTCATGCGCCACTCCCATGGGAGCGTGATCTTCTCCTCGTCCTCGGGAGGCTCAATGCCACCAAGGATGGCATGGATCGCGCGATTAAGCGCGGCCATCATGATGTAATTCCCGCCAAACGTGACGATGTCATAGGCAAGGTTCTTCCGGAGACCGACCCAGACGTCGGCAGAGTCCATTCCCACTTGATAGTTGGATATACGAGACACAGTGTCGGCTACCTTGCTGAACCCGACTGCGAAGTCATTACACAAGCCCATGGCTTCGCTTTCCTTCATCATGCCTTTCTTTATGAAGCTTGACGTGATATATGAGATCGTCCTCGTCAGCGGCATCGTCCTCTGTATCGATCCGAGCCTGAATCGCGGGAACATGCAGATGGTCTTCCTGAACAGCAGGCTTGTCACACCGTTCTTATCCATGACTATGTCGACTGCGCGGCACCATGGGTTCGTCATGGATGCGGCCGTGTAGTCCATGGTCTTGAAGGCCTCGTATCCCGCACTGCTATCCATGAGGGCGCTCACCAGAGCCTCGCCTGCGCTCGTGTGGTTGTACTGCCCAGACCTCGCAATCTCCTCGAGTTGTGACGAGTCGAGCACCTCGCCACCATGCAGGCGGTTCTGCATCATCTCGTAAAGGGCCATGTCCATGAACTGCTGAGCCTTTGTGCCCTTGAACATGCCGTCTCCAAACTGCATGAATGACATCGCATTCTTTATCAGCTGGGAGACGTCCCCCCCCTGCGAGACGCCCCAGCGTTCGAGGAAGTCACGCATGTCCTTCTTTGTGGCATGATACCTGGGGCTTGTCATCCGATCGTTCCTGTCATACCGGAATGCGTCGACCATGTCCCTGCCGCCAATTCGGAACAGAGTCATGTAGACCTCGATTGCCTCCAAGGCCTCCTTGCTGCCGATCGTCTCACTCAGGAAGTCGGTCTTGTCGAACTGGGTTCCGAAGTGCCATGCCTTTTTGTACACATGATCCTTCATGACATTGTTGAACGACACGACTGCCTGCTGCTGCGCGGTCGTCCATGCCCCCTCAAGCATGCCTGTCGCACTAAGGGCCAACTCGCAGCACCTGGCAGCTGCCGTCATACTCGTGAGCGTCCTGATGACAGCGCCGGCAGGACCAACCCTTGGGTCGCTTCCGGGGCCGACAACGTTTCCTTTGGAGTCCCTTGCTCCGCCATCCTTGAACTGCCTGTTGGCGAACCTGCTCATGACCACAGGCATGTTCTTGAGCTTCTGCTCCATCGCATCGCGGGAGTCCAGGTCGCCAGCCTCGGCGAGCTCCGCCTGCATGACAGACCTCATCCTGGCAACCTGATGCTCTGGTATGTTATAGATCTCGTTCGGTATGCCGTCGATGGTCAGTGCGGCCTCATTGGCAAGGTTCCATGCCACAGTCTGGTAGGCAAGCGGACCCGTGGCATTTGCCATCATGACCGGCTGCACGTCGTTGAGGAACATCTCTATGCTCTGTGCATAGAACTGCCTCGGAGACATGCCATGCAGAGGTGACTTTGGGTCTCTGCTGCAATCCTCGAACACGTCAAGCAGGAGGTGTCCCATGGGGATGCATCGCGTTCCACCGAGGATCGGGAACATTCCCGTATCATCACGTGTATGCAAGTCGCCACCATAAGGCGTACCCTGCACAATTGCGAACGGCATGCCACCGTTCTTCTGTGCAGAGGCCACTATGTCGTTGCAGGCCTCTATGATGATGAGGTCATCAAGCACAAAATCGTTGACGTCTTTGCCGCATATCTTGCCATTGGTGTCGACGCCGAGGCCGAGGCGCTGGACGACCATGCTGAGCACGGAGTTGATCGAACATCCGTATACTCCGCGCACACGACCGATGGCACCTTCTACGTCACGTCCCTTTGTGTTGTTGAAACGAAGGACGGCCTTGGCACCCTTCTTCGTCTTCTCCCTTATGTCGACGCGCTCGTTTCCCCACTTGATCATCAGCGGGTGTGATATGAGCATCGCGTTGGACAGCACGGTCTTCTCGGTATTCATCACATTGTCAGACACCGTGCTATCTGGGTCGAAGTCGATAGAGCCATGCCTCTGTGCCTCGAACGACGTGCTGGGAGACTGTTCGCCTGCGCCCAGAAGGTCACTAAGAGTGCTGTCGTCGACGCCAGACATCTGTCTTCTGATCTTGTCTGTGTTCCTCGTCTTGTACTCGTTGACCTCGAACGACTCGTCACCCTCGAACTTGAACGTCCTGTTGCTCCCTGCTGCGGGAGTGCTGACATAGGTGCCGGTAATCGAGTCTCGGATCTCGGCAGGAGTCATGTACCTCGACTTGCCGAGAGGTTTACCCAGGCGCTCGAACTTGTCGTTGAACATCTGGTACACACCGTTGTATCGCTGACGTTGTCGCCTACCCACGTCAGATGCATGCGCCAGCCGTTCGGTACGTCGGTCTGCCTCGTATCGCGCGTCATCCTCAGCCTGTAGGCGCCTCATGTCGGCAAGGTTCTGCCTCTGATAAAGGTCGCCAAGCACCTCTCTGGCATGACGCGGAAACATTTCCGGGTTTTCCTTGAACAGCTCCATGACGTTCTGGGTTGCCGGGTCCCATTCAGGCATGGCCAATGGCATGCCTTCGGAGCCGACGTCCTCGAGATTGTCATAGTCATAGTCGAGACCCATCATCTCGTCTAGGGTGACGTCATCGTCATATTCGGTCTCGGTATCATAGTCTGACGCAGTCCCGGTGTTGCTGAGGTCCAGTACGCTCTTCGGACCAACCTCCAACGATGTTGCCGGGGCGCTGTAATAGTCATCTGAGTCTATTACGACACCACTGCTAAATGGTATGTGGTCCTCATCCGTGCTGGCATCCCGACGCTCACGTTGGATCTTCCTGGCATCCTCGGCGATCTTCTTGTCGTTTCCCCTATGGAGACCCTCGTTTCTCGCCTCTTCCCTTGCCTTGGCAAGGGCGGCCGCAGCTTCTGCTGCAGCCTTTGCCTCGCTATTGTCGGAGCCGGAGACACGCGCTGGAGTGTTATTACCCCTTCTGCCCCATACATCCTCAGATGTGCCATTGACCGTCGGAACGCCATTTATGGTCGGGACCTTCACGGACGGACCGGATGGAGCGACGGCAGGTCCCGTCGGCGTCTTGGGAGTGATAGATGGTGCTGCCGGGTTCGATCCTGGCTTGACCTCTATACCTGGATTTACGTGAATGTCTGACATCTGCGTTACCCAATCGATCCGAGCGAGCCTGAGTCGGGAATGATCGCCTCCGACGCAGTCGCCCATGCGGTCCTGTTCTTGGCCTTGTCCTTGCTGAGCTTCACACCATTATAGGACACGGTGTTCTCTGCATCGAGCATGTCAGATGCTCCGCTTACGTTTGGCCTCGTGTTGTGTGACCAATCCTCTCCGAAGAAGGACATGCCCACGAACACGTTTGACCACACATATGAGATGCGCCCATCAGACGTCGGATATGGAACCTGCATCTGAAGCATGCCACGGTCAAATCCCGCACCAAGGTCATTCGGGCCATCGCGGTACAGACGGAAGTGCTTGTCCTCCGCCTCGTCGTCTATGCCGTTCGGACACAGCCCGGGATTGACGAAGTGCAGGAACCTGAGCAGGGAGTCCTCGTAGTTCAGACTGTTGTCGAACATGCACTCGAACTCCCACATGACATGCTCGTTGTGGTAGTTGCCCCTGCCATCGTCAAAGTTCGTCGACAGGTAGTCGGAGGGATTCCCGCCATCTTCGTATATCTTGCGGCACTCATAGTTCAGGAAGTCGTTCATGTGCTCGTCGTAGGTGAACTTGAGCTGCTTTCCGTCGCCTTCGTACCACTGGGCCCAGAAGCTTCTCGGCAGCCTGCTGTTCGACAGCTGCTCGCGAATGTCATCGTTCTCGGGGAACGCACCCTCGCACCTTGCGAAGTTGTATCCCTCCATTCGAGCCATGGCCATCAGGGAGATCATCGTCTTGATGCGTCGGTCCGTTCCGATCTTGCGGCTGTCGGTCGACTCTGCGGCACAGTACGCGTCGACGTCCATGCCGTTCTTGAGGCGCATGGTGTCCTCGATTATGTCGGTCAGGTTGATGATGCCCTTGTTCGCACCACCTGAGCTGTCGAAGTACTTGATGAAACCATCGACGAGCTCACTCGTCACATTCCAGTCTATCGAGAACAGGGAGCCGTCATTATTGACAGGACCGACGTCATTGACAGAGAACGACTCCGGGGTCTTCGTTCCACCATGGAGCGGGAACGGTATGAGCGGTGCGAGGACATGATGGTCGACCTGTCCCTTCATCTCTATGACGAGGTCAGCCCATCCAACGATGTCGCCAGGCTGAATGTTATCCAGACCACGCAGGATGCCATCGTTGTCATCAGCCATCGGCATCATCTGCTTGTATCTCTCGATGGCGCTATTGACGTCATGGACTCGCTGGTCCCATCCCTTGGCACCTTCGACGAGACCATAGTCGATCGTACACATCGGCGTATCGGGATTGCATATGAGGTTCTCGATGACGTCCCTGCTGGCAAGGCCGACCTTGAAGTTGGCATCCTTGTACGCCCTGTTCTTGAAGACGTTCGGGAACAGCTGCATGGCAGTGAGCGATACGCTCCCGTTGTCGTTGGCTCTCACGCGGGACACCATCGACCTTGTGAACTTGTACTGTGCGTCGCCAAGCTCGAACACGTTGTATGGATCCTCGACGGATATGACGTAGCGTTCGAACGGAGCCTGGAATATGGCAAACCGTGGATGGAATGGCCTTGCCTCAGACCCGTTCAGGCGTGCGTCAAACATCGGTATCATCATGTCACCGATCTCGTTTATCGGTATCATGTCGGCGACGTAGCCTGATGGCACGCTGTCGAGGTTCTCGGCAGAGACGATCACCGTCGTGCCATTCTTCCAGCACGTGTCGCATACCTTCTTTACCTGATTCTTGGTGACCTTGCCATCACCGATGATGACTGCCGTGGACGGGCCGATGTTCTCGTTGGCGAGCATGGAGCTTCCATCGGCGGCTCCGCAGTAGCCTATCACCTGGTACTCGCGGACTATATTGCTCCTGTTCCACACGTCGGCGACGCCCTCTATCCCGCCACCGATTATGTGGTCATGGAGGTCCTTTCGCTCGCTCGCGTCCATCGGCCGCACGTTGGTGTCCCGCTCTATCTCGCGCAGCAGGTCGTAGTTTCGCTGGAACACGGACGATGACACCTTGATGGCAGACACGGAGTCGCCTCTCACGAAGTTGCCAGCAGAGCTCTTCGGCCTTATCTCAGAGAGCATCTCGTATGGGTCTATCGCCATGGACACGCCAATGCCCTGTTCGCTCTTGTCACTCATGATCTCACGGATCCTCTGGGTGACTTCCTCGTCGGTCATCTCGTTCGCACGGGAACCTATGCGTCCCTTGATTCCTGCGACAAGCTGCTCCAACGATCGCAAGATGGGACCACCATTCTCGTCGACATCAAGCATGACCTCGGCTATGCACATGTAGTTGCACAGCGTCATGTCCTTGTAGCCCATCGCCTGGTCCTGGTCCATCATCATGCGCGCGAGCTCGAGACGCGCGGCATCGAGACCCTGCTCGGCTATGGTCCTTCCGAGCTTCATCTGTATGCTACGGAATATGACCGGATACTCCTTGCCCTGGTACGTCTCGGTCAGGTACTTCCCACCCTTCATCTTGGTCACGGAGTCGGTGCCATCCAATCCAGCCTTCATAGCCTTAAGGTTGAACTTCTCGGCACCGTTGGAGCGCTTGCTTACCATCGACACATAGAGGCTCGGCACGGGCTGCCCATAGCTGTCAGTGGACCGATCCTGGACGTCATACCCGTCGGGGACCATGGTGACTACTTCTTCGCTTCCGTCGCCAAGAAGCTCGTTTATGTTGGTAGTGATCCCATCGTCAGACACTGTGACAATCAGCTGTCCCTTGCTGGTCCACAAGCCGTTCCATGCGGTCGGATCGTCTGACGCCTCGATGTCCTCAGCCACGGCGCCAAGGTTCGCATAGTGGTCCCTTGCGCCCATATGCGAGACCCAGTACGAGAGCCTGTACGTCTCCGAGCCCTCGATGCCTGTCGACACGCCGACCTTCGCTCCGCTCAGCTCCTGAACGGCATCCCAGAAGGAGGCTACTGATTCGATGTCGATGCCAAGCTCTATGTCGCCATACTTGTCGAGGTTCGCTCCCATGGTCACGTTCGAGGAGACCTCGTCGATGTACTTGGATATGTGCTTACGAATCGTCTCGTAGATGTCCGACGCCTCGTCCCGTGCCTCACCGATGGACTCCATGTCGAAGCCCTGTCCCATATGCGCCATGAACTTGTCATAGTCGGACACGAGCAGCGACAGCAGCCTCTGTCTCGTTATGCCAAGGTTCTGCATGACCTGGTATGCACCATAGCCATCGCGTGCCGCATTGTAGATCTCGCGGCACACGGCTTCCTCGACGAGGGGCACACGGTTCCGTTCGTTCCTGACCGATGTGCCGTGCGCTGGCGTCAGCAGAGATATTATGCCGGCATAGACCGGATGGTCGCGCATCAGGTACTTGACGTTGCCCATCGTGTCATATCCGCCAAACTGATACCTTCCGATGGTCTCCATCATGGACATGCGCGTGCCAAGGTATCCCTTGGCCCCCGTGTCGGGAATGACGCAGGCCGTGCCCGCCCTGAGGATGCTTGCTATGCGTGGGTTGTTGGCAAGCCAGTCCCAGATCTCCTGCTCGGACGCATCATGGTCGAGGCCCATGATGGTGCTCTGCCTGAGCGGACTGACCGAGCCATAGTCGTCATAGACGCACAAGATGTAGTTCGGGTCATCAAGCATCTTCAGTATGTCGGCGGCAGTGAGCTGCGACTTGTGCTGCAGGCCAAGCATCCTGTCGTCATAGCGGTAGACGTCGTTGAAGAAGCCGCCGTTTCTCTGGAGGCTGATCGCAGAGTAGATCGCATTCGTCGCCGGGTGCTTCTTCGCCTTCTCGGTCTGTGCGTACACCTTGTCACGGACGGCAAGGATTGCGTC
>Ga0326512_10002905_pt1 | contig 12658 bp, 13 predicted proteins | sample 1_2617_0518_D_FD_203652 | JGI IMG/M metagenome (GOLD analysis project Ga0326512, IMG submission 203652) | Bovine rumen microbial communities from UC Davis, California, United States - 1_2617_0518 | ecosystem: Host-associated > Mammals > Digestive system > Stomach > Rumen | place: USA... | reverse complement strand
CAACATTAAGATTTATGTTTTTCTCTTTCGAGAAAGCGCCAATCGCCCCAGCATCATGTCCACCATGCCCTGCATCAATCACGAGAGTGAATGGCTTAGCGCTCATGTTTGCTGAAACAGCCAACATGAAACATAATACTATTATATATTTTAACCTATACATAGATACGTGGAAAAACCTTGCAAAGGTAATTTTTTTTTTTTACTTATCCACAGAGCAACAAATATTTTAAGGTTTATTAAGAATCAAAAAATAAAACTCAGAAAAGCCTGATATAAATATGGAGAAAAAAACTATCTTTGCACGAAAATTTTAAAAACAAACGAATATGGCAAACCAAAAAGAAAATCAACTACAGCTTGACTTATCCCCAGAAATAGCTCGTGGAGTGTATAGCAACTTCGCAATTATCTCACATTCTCATGCAGAATTTATTATGGACCTTTCTGCTACCCTGCCTGGACTCGACAAAGCACAGGTAGTCAGTCGCGTAATATTGGCTCCAGAGCATGCAAAGCGTCTCATGCTGGCATTACAGGATAATGTTATGCGCTACGAAAAGGAATTTGGCCAGATACCCCTCGATACAAGAGCAAATACGAGTGCCCCAGTTCCACCAAGAACAGCAAACCCTTTTGGAGAAGCATAAAATATGAGATTCGCATTTAAAATGTTCCTCAAGCCTGGTTGCGAAGAGGAATATCAGAAACGCCATGCTGCCATCTGGCCAGAATTGGTGAAGATGATAAAAGACAGCGGCGTCAGCAACTATTCCATTTATTGGGATAAGGACACAAACATCTTGTTTGGCTATCAGGAGTGTGAGGGCGAAGGCAACACCCAGGACACTTCCAATGGTATTGACCCGATAACCCAGAAATGGTGGGACATGATGGCTGATATTATGGAGGTAAATCCAAAGGACAACTCTCCCATCACCATTCCAATCAAAGAAGTCTTCCATTTGGACTAATCAATTCTATTGGGCACCATTTATCTCGATAATCTGAGATTTCATGCTTTTCATGGAGTACAGAAGCAGGAACGTAATGTTGGTAATGATTACATTGTCAACGTTTCTGTTCAATATCCCCTTGAACCAGCATGTGATTCTGACAATGTGAATGATACTTTGAACTATGCCTCTTTGGCTGACATCGTAAAGGAAGAGATGACTGTTCCAAGCAATCTCCTCGAACATGTTGCCAAGCGTATAGGCAAAAGCATTTTTGCACACTTCCCCTTGACAGAAAGTGCTACCATCGACATAAAGAAAGTTGCCCCACCCTTTTCAGCTGACTGTGATGGAGCTGGAATAAGAATAACCATGCAATCTCACCTTTAACTCCTTTTTCACTCCCTTTTTAACTCCCATTTTAACTCCCCAATTATAATATATGCAGCAACACAAGCTAAACATCGTATTATGTGGCACAGGTACTGTTGGAGGTACATTGCTACAACAGATAGCTAACCAACAGCAATCATTATTCCGCGAAAGAGACATACTATTGAATGTAGTCGGAATCGTTGATATTTTCAATATCATGACCAACCCACGCGGAATAGACTTGGATAAGTTGGGTCTGAAAGAACAGGACCTAAGTGCCTTCCGCACCATTTTCTCAAAGAATCCGAAGTCAAGCCTACAGATAATACATGACGAGGTATTGGCATTAAGAGAGCAGGTTATTCATCCCATTGTCTTTGTTGACTGTACAGCAAGCTATGAGATAGCAGAGCTATATCAGGAATTTATTGACCACAACATCTCTGTTGTCTGTGCCAACAAAGTTGCTGCCAGCGGTAATTTAGAGAGTTTCCACAAACTGAAGACTACTGCCACCAACAATGGCGTAATGTATAAATATGAGACAAATGTAGGTGCCGGCTTGCCTCTTATCAGAACTATCGACCATCTTGTTTCCTCTGGCGACAAGATTACCAAGATAGAGGCTGTTCTTTCTGGCACCTTAAACTATATTTTCACTCACTTGAGCGAAACATGCACTTTCTCCCAAGCAGTATTAAAGGCTAAGGAGGCACGATTCTCAGAACCAGATCCACGCATAGACCTCTCTGGAATCGATGTAATACGCAAACTCGTTATCCTTGCTCGCGAAAGCGGTTATGATGTCAGCCAAGAGGATGTTGAAAAGCATCTGTTTGTTCCAAACGAATATTTTGAAGGAACATTGGAAGACTTTTGGAAGAAGCTTCCACAACTCGATGACCACTTCGAGCAGCTTCGCAAAGAGGTTGAAGAAAAGAATCAGCATTTGCGCTTTGTAGCAAAACTGGACAACGGAAAATGTTCTGTAAGCCTCGACAAGGTCGATTCCAAGCATCCTGCTTTCCACCTTGAAGGCTCTAACAACATCATCCTCATCCACACAGACAGATACAATCCCCACCCTATGATTATTCAGGGCTATGGCGCAGGAGCAGGCGTAACAGCCGCAGGCGTCTTCTCTGACATATTGTACGTAGCAGGAGTATAATCCAACCAAGCGATGCCAGTTATGGGTAAGTGATAAAAATTTACCATTAAGGGAAAATTTTTTTTCATCGGGGAGAAAAATTTTTTTTCCCTAAGGAAAACAAAAAAAGCCTTATTTCATAAGAATCCTAAGGAAAAATATAAGCCCCAAAATCAAACGATGACAGATGACAGCGATGACACCCACCCCAATTTATTATATTAAAGATTAAAAATTAAAGATTAAATTCGGACTTGCAGTCCTCAAACCTTGGACCTTTGACTAAAATTTTGTCCGCTAAAGAAAAGAAAAAGCCCACGCAGAGAAGGTTCTACGTGAGCAAGTTCTTAATCTTTTAATATCTTAAAATTACTCGTGTCCCGACATGATATTTGAGATGACCACCATGTCGCCCACGTTGACCTCGCCGTCTTGGTTTACGTCGCCGCGAATGCCGCCAATGCCGCTGACGCTAATATTTTTCGTAGCAACGTCGGAGTCAATATAACCGTCTTTCTTGGCATAGACGGTAACTTCGTATGTCGTCGGCAGGCCTACTTCATCACTATTGGCGTCACGCGAGGACTCTATATGACTGACAAACTCCACACCCTCTGTCTCACACGTAAACTGCAACTTGCCACCAACGTAACTGATGGTAGGCGTTGCACACTTCTCAAATGGCTCGACAGAGTCTCCACCTTCATATTCCACCCATTCAGTGCCATTCCAGCATATAGTTGTCCAGCCCTTTGCCTTGGCCACAGCCACTTGATTCTTTGTGCAGACATTACCTTCCTTGCCGGCAATATTAATCACATAGAATGTATGAACTGAATCGGTGGAGTTCAGAGGCAGACTATTCACAAGGGCATCCATTGCTGCTTCCTTAATCATATTATCGTAACAACCCAAAGAAATCAATGCCGTATTCTTCGACACGTCAAGGGACTTCAGATGGTTTCCATCACAAAATAACCCTGTCAACGCTGTATTCTTCGACACGTCCAAGGCTGTCAACTGATTGTAGTCACAGTCTAAATAATCCAGTGCTGTATTGTTTGATATGTCCAAAGTTTTTAATTGATTGTTGTAGCAGGAAAACTCTGTCAACGCTGTATTTTTTGACACATCAATTTCAGTAAGTTGATTTTCATCACACCACAAATACATTAGAGCCGAGAAATACTCTATCCCCTTCAAACTCTTAATCCCCATATCAGAAACATCTATAAAGTCTATGTATGATATTTCTGCTTCTGTCAGCATACCATCGGTACCATAACTCTCCGAAAGCAGGAAGTTGCGGAAATTTTCATCGGGGAAATTCGTTTCGTTAATTACCACTCCATCATTCTTCACTGTATAAAATTCTTCCATTACGTCACTATCCTCATAGCCATCTTTGTATGCGACAGCCTTTAATGTGCATGAAGCATTGATGGTGATGCCGGAAGAAGTGTAGGCTGTGCTATTCTTAGATGGCGTAGTGCCGTTCAATGTGTAGTAGATGTTTGCTCCAGACACCGCAGAATCATCCGCTTTAGTCGTAAGGTAAACTTTTGTTCCTGCAGCCACATTGCCTCCGGAAGGATTGGCCGAGAGTGATAGTTTCGGCTTTTCTATTGGTTCACCATCTGTGGCATCATCCACGATTGTTTGGAAATCCTTCCAAACATTTGCGGCTCTATAGGCAGCGCCATAACCTGGCACTACATGCAGTGTTGCGGAAAAATTGCTGAAATCATATGATGTAATATCCTGCGGGGTAGTAGCGTAATTGTAGATTCCAGTCAACGCAGTACAGCCTCTAAAAGCCCCACTGCCAATCGATGTCACGCTGTTGCCGATAACCACTTTTGTCAGGCCCGAACAATCATCAAAAGCATACTTTCCTATGGTTCTCACACTGTTGGGAATTATCACCGAAGTAAGTTTAGGGCAGTCATAGAAAGCATAGTCTCCAATCGATGTCACACTGTTGCCGATAGTTAACGATGTCAAACCGTCGCAGCTATAGAAAGCACTGTTTTCAATCGTTGTCACACTGTTGGGAATCGTCACCGATGTCAGACCGTCGCAACCACAGAAAGCATCCTTTCCAATCGTTGTCACGCTGTTGGGGAATGATATCGAAGTAAGGTTGCTGATTTGACGGAAAGCATTCTCTCCTATCCTTTTAACGCTGTTGCCAATGGTTACCGAAGTAAGGCTGGAGCAGCCATAGAAAGCATAGTCTCCGACGGTCTCGACATCATCCCCTATCTTCACGGAACTGAAATTGGAACCATTGAATAAACTACTTGTTTTATTAGGAATATTGCAATTAACGGTAAGTTCACCCGTGCAGTTATAGAAAGCACTGCTTCCAATAGATGTTACACTCTTGGGAATCGTTACCGATGTCAAACCGGAGCACCCGTAGAAAGCACCGTTTCCAATCGATGTCACACTGTTGCCGATGGTTAGCGAGGTGATACCGGAGCAAAAACGGAAAGCATCTTCTCCAATCGTTTTCACGCTATTGCCTATTGTGACTGAGGTAATGCTGGAGCACCAGTAGAAAGCATCGTTTCCGACGGTCTCGACATCATCCCCAATTATCACGGAACCGAACTTAGAACCATAGAATTTCCCTTCACTATATGATGAATATACAGAAGGGATGTTACAATTTACGGTAAGTTCGCCTGTACAGCCAGAAAATACATACTTCCTAATGGTAGTAACACTCTTGGGAATCGTTACCGAAGCAAGTCCAGAGCATCCCTCGAAAGCAGACTCCCCAAGCGTTTCCACACTGTTAGGAATCGTTACCGAATGAAGGGCCGAGCACCCGTAGAAAGCCTTTTCTTCGATAGAAGCCACACTGCTGCCGATAGTTAGCGAAGCAAGGCTGGTGCATTTTTCGAAAGCAGATTTTCCAATTGATGTCACCCCGTCACCGATGGTAACCGAAGCAAGGGCGGAGCAGCCGTAGAAAGTATTATACTCTATTGATGTCACGCTGTTGGGAATCGTCACCGATGTAAGCCCAGAGCAGTCCTCGAAAGCATTGTTCCCGATGGATGTCACGCTGTTGGGAATAGAGACAGACGTCAGCCCAGAGCAATTATAGAAAGCATAGTTTCCGATACTCGTCACAGAACTGGGAATGGTTGCTGTCTGGATGGCAGTTCCTGCAAAAGTTCTCTCTTCAATACGTGTCAAAGAAGTGGGAATGTTGATTGAACTTATCGTCGAACAATAATAGAAAGCCCTTGCCCCAATACTTTCAACCGAGTTGGGCATGTTGAAAGAACGAAGTGAGCTACATCCATTAAAAGCATTACTTCCAATGCTGGTCAAAGTGCTGTTTCTTCCAACGCTCACCGTTGAAAGTTTCCCACAGTCCATGAAGGCTTTTTCTCCAATACTTTTCACCGAGTTGGGAATGTTGATAGACGTGAGAACTCTCATCTTATAGAATGCAGATTTGCCGATACTTATTATTGTATTGGGCAGTTCAACGCCACGAATATAATAATGTTCAGAAAATGCGTTGTCTGCGATGCCTGTCACCGTATATGTATAGCCGTCTTCGTCAGTGACTGTTGCAGGGATTGTTACACTACCCAGTTCATCGTCACAACTAACTACCTCTGCGGTGTTGTTATTGTAATCAAGACTGAAAAAGACTTTATTTACTTCGATTGCACTCGCCGTCAACGGCAACAGCAAAGCAAGCAAGAATAATAGAGTTAGTTTTTTCATAATAGATTTATTGTTTAGTTATGTTAAGTCTTTGGATACAAAGGTAAGCTTTATTTTCTTAAACCGACAAAATAATTACAAAATAAATTAGGCCATTATACCTTATTGACTAGAAAAAAGGTATGTTTTGTCATTAAAAACATACCTTTTCCACTTTTCTATTCTCAATTGCCAACTATGATGTTAATAATCTCCTGAATGTCCGTGCCGTTAACAACTCCGTCCTCGTTAATTTATCTGCCTGCAAAACGCTGAGCAGTAAAACATATTCCTACTCCTTGCCCAGTGGGAACATCACAACGAATGCCTCACCCTCCGCTGAGGTCTATCGCCAGCATCTGAGTGCAAAGGTACAATTAAGTGAGCAAAATGCCAAACAAAAAGGAAAGTTTTTTCATTTTTGCTTGTATTTTCGAACGGAAGTACCTTAGACCGACAGGTCAAAATTTTTTTTTCAAACTAACAAAGAAAATTGTGATATTTTTCAAATTTTCCCCACCAGAGATGACAGATGACAGCGACCTAGTATAGTTGATAGTTGACAGTTGAGAGTTGAAAGATGATAGGCAAAAACATAGCGTAATTGTACAAAAAATGCAAAAATCTGCATATTTTTGCATTTTTATTTGGTTGTTTGCATAAAAATTCATACCTTTGCACTTGGATTTGAGAACGAAGACCACGTTCTCATAGCATTCGAAAAATTATAAATTTTCGCCTGCAATCTCTTAATGCGCAAGCATCAGAGATTTTATCCAAGTGCGATATTGCTCACGCTCGACAAAGTTCAAATACATTTGACTTCTGTACTCGCTTAATCGCAACATTGCACCTTGAATCGACTAAAAGCATGCAAGAATATGCAAAATACATATAATAAAAACGATAGACTGGCGGCATTGAGGCTCTTGCTGACTCAAAACGAATTGAGTTCTCAGGAGGAAGTCATACAGGCTCTTGCCCGCCAAAATATTTTCGTCACCCAAAGCACGCTATCACGCGACTTCAAACGATTGAAAGTTGCAAAAGCTACAAATGGTGATGGCAATTACTATTATACCATCCCACGCGAGACTGCATACAAGAGACAACATAACCCTGTACAGCCTGTACAAGGAGTTATTTCAGAAGTTACACAGAATATCCAGAATGCATATCGTGGCATTTCCTTCTCAGGCAATATGGCTGTGATACACACTCGCCCTGGGTTTGCAAACGGCATAGCAAGTAATATAGACTCTGCTGCCCTGAAGGATGTTCTTGGAACAATAGCAGGAGATGATACTATCTTCCTCGTAATCAGAGAAGGTGTAACCCATTTGGAAATAACAGATCAACTGAGCGCTGTTATTCCGGATTTATAATATATATATATATAATAATGAACGCAGAAAACAAACATAACATTCGCATATTAGTTGCTGATGCTTCCCACGAGAAGTATGTGGACGAGATTCTTGACACAATTCGCGAAGCAGCAAAGAGGCGTGGCACTGGTATTGCAGAACGCACCCATGAATATGTAGCCACAAAGATGAAAGAAGGAAAAGCCGTTATCGCACTCGACGAGAACGACAAATTCGTTGGCTTCTCATACATCGAGACATGGGGCAACAAGCAGTATGTTACCACATCAGGTCTTATCGTACATCCCGACTATCAGGGACTTGGTGTAGCAAAGCACATCAAGGATTACACCTTCACACTTGCAAGAGTCCGATGGCCTGAGGCAAAGATATTCTCTCTGACATCTGGCGATGCTGTCATGAAGATGAACACTGCACTGGGATATGTTCCTGTTAGTTTTAACCAACTGACAGATGACGATGCATTCTGGAGAGGATGTCAGGGGTGCATAAACCACGACATCCTTGTGGCAAAGAACAGAAAGTTCTGTATCTGCACAGGAATGCTCTATGACCCCAAGCAGCATAAGGGAGAGCCAACGCCAGCAAGCGTCTTTCAGGATGTTATGAAGACACTGGCGAAGAGGGGAATTGAGTTCTAGTTAAGAGTTAAGAGTTAAGAGTTAAAAGTTAAGAGTTAAAAGTTAAGAGTTCAAAATTAAAAACATATATAAGACTTATGAAAAAGGTAGTAGTAGCTTTCAGTGGAGGTCTTGATACCTCCTACACAGTAATGAAACTGGCACAGGATGGATATGAGGTTTATGCAGCATGTGCCAATACTGGTGGTTTTTCAGCAGAACAGCTAAAGACAAATGAGGAAAACGCCTACAAACTGGGCGCAAAAGAATATGTCACTCTCGATGTGACACAGGAATATTACGAGAAGTCTCTGAAATATATGGTTTATGGCAATGTGCTGCGAAACAATTGCTATCCTATTTCTGTCAGCTCAGAGCGTATCTTCCAGGCTATCGCAATAGCTCGCTATGCCAACGAGATTGGTGCTGATGCTATCGCTCACGGTTCTACTGGCGCAGGTAATGACCAGATTCGTTTTGATATGACATTCCTCGTTATGGCTCCGGGCGTAGAGATTATCACCCTTACTCGTGACGGAAACCTCTCACGTCAGGAAGAGATTGACTACCTTAACGCACATGGTTTCCATGCTGACTTCACAAAACTGAAGTATTCATATAACGTAGGTATCTGGGGCACTTCTATCTGTGGTGGTGAGATTCTCGACTCAAAGCAGGGACTGCCTGAGAGTGCTTATCTGAAGCACCCAACCAAAGAAGGACCAGAGACTCTGAAACTTGGTTTCGAAAAGGGTGAATTATGCAGCGTTAACGGCGTAAAATATGACGACAAGATAAAGGCCATTCAGGCTGTAGAAGAAATAGGTGCTGCATACGGCATCGGTCGTGACTGTCACGTTGGTGACACTATCATTGGCATCAAGGGACGTGTAGGTTTTGAGGCTGCTGCACCAATGCTTATCATCGGAGCACACAGATTCCTTGAGAAATATACTCTGTCTAAGTGGCAGCAGTATTGGAAAGACCAGGTCAGCAACTGGTATGGTATGTTCCTCCACGAGAGTCAGTACCTGGAGCCAGTAATGCCAGATATCGAGGCTATGCTGACATCATCACAACGAAACGTTACAGGTGAGGTAACATTAGAGTTGTGTCCTCTGTGCTTCCAGACTGTTGGTGTTGATTCTCCTAATGACCTTGTTAAGAACAAGCTGGGCGAATATGGTGAGACAGCAAAAGCTTGGTCTTCCGAAGATGCCAAAGGCTTCATAAAGGTCTCTTCAACAGCATTACGTGCTTACTATCTGGCACATCCAAATGAGAGAAGATAAGAAAATGGTAAAAGTTGGAATACTTGGTGCTGCCGGATATACTGGCGGCGAGTTGATAAGGCTATTAATAAACCACCCTGACGTTCAGATTGTCTTTGCCAATAGCGAATCAAATGCTGGCAATAAGATATATGATGTTCACGAAGGACTGATTGGCGAAACAGAACTGGAGTTTACATCAGAGATGCCTTTCGAGGATGTTGATGTCGTATTCTTCTGCTTTGGTCACGGAAAGTCTGAAGCATTCCTGAAGGAACACACTATTCCTGCCAATGTGAAGATTATAGATTTGGCTCAGGATTTCCGTATCGCTGCGCCTACTCACGACTATGTCTATGGTCTGCCAGAGACACATCGTGAAGCTATACGCAACTGCCAGCATCTTGCCAACCCAGGATGTTTCGCTACATGCATACAGCTTGGCCTGTTGCCTTTGGCAAAAGCAGGATTGCTGACTCACGATATAGCTGTGAATGCTGTCACTGGTTCAACAGGAGCAGGACAAAAGCCTGCAGCAACGACTCACTTCTCTTGGCGAGACAACAATTTCTCTGTGTATAAGTTGTTTACCCATCAGCATCTGCACGAGATATGTCAGACTCTGAATGAGTTAAAACCTGCTGATGCGCCACATGTCATAGACACCTTGGATGAGGGTTTTGATGCAACAGGCATAACAGTTGACTTCATTCCTTATCGTGGCGACTTCCCACGAGGCATATTCTGTACTGAAATGGTAACATTGGACAAGCCACATGATGCTGAAGAACTCGTAGCCTTATACAAAGACTTCTATGCTGATGCTGCTATGACACACTATTGTGACAAAGCTCTGGATATGAAGCAGGTAGTAAACACCAGCAAGGCTCTCGTGCATATTGATGTCTTTGGACGCAAAGTCGTTGTAACATCAATTATCGACAACCTCCTCAAGGGAGCAGTGGGACAAGCTGTGCAGAATATGAACATCATGTTCGGACTCGATGAGACAGCAGGTCTGAAACTCAAAGCAAGCGCCTTCTAAATTGATAATTGAAAATTGATAATTGAAAATTAAAAATGAAACTATTCGATGTATATCCCCTTTTCGATGTAAATATTGTCAAGGGACAAGGCTGTAAGGTATGGGACGACAAAGGTCAGGAATATCTGGACCTCTATGGTGGACATGCCGTTATCAGCATAGGTCATTGCCATCCTCATTATGTAGAGATGATGACCAAGCAACTCAATACTCTGGGATTCTATTCCAACTCTGTTCAGAACAAGTTACAGGTGCAGTTGGCAGAACGTCTTGGTAAAATTAGCGGATATGATGATTATCAGCTGTTCCTTATCAATTCTGGTGCTGAGGCAAATGAGAATGCCCTGAAACTCGCTTCTTTCACCAATGGACGCAAGCGTGTTCTGTCAGTTCAGAAAGCTTTCCATGGACGTACTTCCCTCGCTGTCGAGGTAACAAACAACCCAAAAATTGTAGCTCCTATCAATGACAACGGACATGTTACATTCTTGCCTATGAATGACCTTCCTGCTTGGGAGGCTGAATTGGCAAAGGGCGATGTTTGTGCTGTTATCCTGGAATGCATACAGGGTGTTGGCGGCATACAGATGGCTACTGCCGAATTTGCTCAGGGGTTAGCAAAAGCTTGTAAGGCTAATGGAACAGTTTTAATTTGCGACGAGATACAATGTGGCTACGGAAGAAGCGGAAAATTCTTTGCACACCAATGGCTTGGAATACGCCCAGACATGATTACTGTTGCAAAAGGAATCGGAAACGGATTCCCAATGAGTGGCGTGCTTATCTCTCCAGAATTCAAACCGGTTTATGGTATGCTTGGAACTACCTTTGGTGGTAATCACCTCGCATGTACAGCGGCATTGGCAGTACTTGATGTTATGGAAGAAGAGAAACTTGTTGAGAACACACACGAAGTGGGTGAATATCTCATGGCTCAACTGAAACAGCTGCAGGCTTCTCCTGAAGGTTCACATATTACAGACGTTAGAGGTCGTGGCCTCATGATTGGTGTAGAATTTGATAAGCCCCATGCAGAAGTACGTAAGCCTTTGGTGTACGAACAGCATTGTTTCACAGGCTGTGCCGGCACTAATCTGTTGCGTCTGTTACCACCTCTCTGCCTGTCAAAAGCTGATGTGGACACATTCATAGAGAGACTGAAGAAAGTAATATAATTGAAATAAAAAAATTGTCAACAAATGAAAGCAGATATACATAATATGCATGTTGCCGTTATAGGATGCGGAAACATGGGAGGTGCCCTCATCCACGGATGGGCAAAGTCTAAGGAGGTTACCCTCACTATTGCTGACAAAAACGAGGCCCTTTTGGAGTCTTTCAAAAGCAAGTATCCATCCATCACCACTACGACAGATAATGTAGCAGCCGTAAAGGATGCAAAGATTGTTGTACTCGTTGTGAAGCCTTGGCTGATGCCAACAGTGCTTGATGAGATAATCCCTGCTCTCAATATGCAGGAACAGATTATCGTTTCTGATGCTGCCAACTTTACTACCGACAAGGTAGAAGAAAAGCTTGGAACAGGTGATATCTGCTATGTTATCCCTAATATCGCTGCAGAATTTGGAGCCAGCATGTCATTTATTGCCAAAGGCAAGAATACCTCTGATGAGGCTCTTGCAAAGGTAGAGGCTCTTTATTCTCTCTGTGGTGACACCCTCGTTGTAGCAGAGAATCTCGTCGGCCCTGGTATGATGATGGCTTCTTGCGGTATTGCTTACGTGATGCGTTACATCCGTGCCCAGATGGAGGGTGGCTGCGAGATGGGATTCTATCCTAATCAGGCTAAGCAGATAGCCCTTCAGACAATGCAGGGTGCTGTGTCTCTGTTGAAGGAAACAGGCTGGCATCCAGAAGAGGCTATCGATAAGGTTACCACTCCTGGTGGAGTAACTATCAAAGGACTCAACGAATTAGATCACAGCGGCTTCAACTCTGCTGTCATCAAGAGTCTTAAAGCCGGATTAAAATAAAATACTGAAAACAAAAAATGTCTCGTATAGTAGTAAAAGTGGGCTCTAATGTGCTCACCACCGAAAAAGGCAAACTGAATATCACAAGGCTCTCGGCTCTTGTTGATCAGATAGCATGGCTCAAGCA
>Ga0326512_10002904_pt1 | contig 12661 bp, 3 predicted proteins | sample 1_2617_0518_D_FD_203652 | JGI IMG/M metagenome (GOLD analysis project Ga0326512, IMG submission 203652) | Bovine rumen microbial communities from UC Davis, California, United States - 1_2617_0518 | ecosystem: Host-associated > Mammals > Digestive system > Stomach > Rumen | place: USA: California... | reverse complement strand
CGGACTTCGGTGTTGACCTCCGTGATGCAAAAGGCGGAATCATAACTGCCGAAGAAGCAGGCGCAAGCACCACCATCACCTTTGGATTAAGCGTTGCCGCAGACGGTACCGTCAGCCGTGTTGCTGCTGATGCCGCCAACGCCGCAGCGGTTATTACGGGTAAGACTGGTAACAATCACGGACTACAGAGCTTTGCCGCCACTGTTCCTGTCGAGGGACCTGTCAAGATTACAATGAGCACCTGCAGTTGGGGTGGCAATGTGACCATCACGAATGCCGAGGGTGCAACCATCACGTCTTTCTCCACAAAGAAAGGAGAAGGCGGTTCGGGATGTTACAAAGGTAATGGCGATAACGACGAGAACGTCATCAGCGCAACCTATGCCGGCGAGGCTACTACTCTGACCATTAGCGGCGGTGCATACGTAGGCTGGTTCTCTGTAAAGGCTGTTGATGCCACTGCATGCAATGTAACATTCTCTAAGGGAGACGTGGAGTGCCAGGGCGACGCCGTTCCCACTGGCGGTCAATATGCTTCTGGCGACAAATTTACCATCCCCGCCCAGAACTTCACCCTATACAAGGAAGGCTACACGCTGACTGGCTGGACTGACGGCGAGAACACTTACGACGCTGGTTCTGAGATTACACTTCCTAAAGGTGACTTGACACTTACTCCCGTATTCACCCAGAACGAGGTGAGCCTCAGCGACCGCACGGAGCCGGTGACGCTGAAGTGGAACTTCCGCCGCGACCAGGGCGCTCCTGCCGTAGGTTGGGAAGGCAAGGCCGGACTGGTATGGGTAGCCCAGGCTACCGTCAATGGCAAGACCATCGATGTCGCCCTGCCCTTCAGCACCAGCCCCGGTAAGTTCAACAACAAGAACAACAACGACTGGATTCAGATTAACAACGGCACCACGTTCAACGTTCCTTCCTGCAAGGGTGCTACTATCTCTATCGAAGCCTACAACGTGTTAGGCGAGAAGAACAAGGACGGACAGACCAGCTTCCTCACCATCGACGGACAGAGCGACTATACCCACGCCAAGACCGTCAGCTACGAGATTGCCAACAAGGCTGATGCCGTCGATGTCGTCATCGGCGAGGAGGGTTCCTACTATCGCTACATCCAGGTTGTGCTGCCCGTCGTCCAGCAGGCCGGCGGACAGAAGTTCGACAATGTGGCTGCTACCGTACAGTGGCCGATGCTGGTCGATGGCAATGTAGACCTGAACAGCAAGAACATCAATGCCGAGGCAGCCGATGCTTTCTCTGTTGTATCGCTTGAGTATAGCCCCGAGAGTGCTACGGTTTCAAGTGCATCGCGCAGCAAAGACCCGGACAACGGCATGAAGTTCGTCACCTTCACAGGCGAAAACGTTCAGCTGCACTGGGCCGTGAAGCCTGCCAAGGGCATCACCTTCACCCCGACACAGATTAAGATGTACATCCAGCGCTTCGGAACGAACAAGCAAGACGGTGTCGTCGTCACGGCCAAGGCTGGAGAAGGCGAGCTACAGACGCTGGGCACCTATACCGCACGTCGTGCTAACTGGGACGATTCTCAGGAAGAGAATCAGTGGAAGTCTGTATTGACGAACCTCGTCAATGAGGTGGTTATCGACCTGACCGCCGAACAGCAGGCAGCCCTGGCCTCTGGCGACGGCTTCGACCTCTATGCTACTACTGGTCTTGCCAAAGACAAGGCTGGTGGCTTCGTCAATGTTAGCGTTGCAGGTACAGTCAATGGCACCAAGCAGGATGTTGAACTCTACACCCTGGCTATTGCCGCCAATCCTACTGAGGCTGGTAATGTAAGCGTATACCCGAAGGCCGACGAGTATGAGGCTGAAAGCGAGGTGACGCTGACCGCTACGGAGAACTTCGGCTATGATTTCGTGAACTGGACCAACGCTGCCGGCGAGGAGGTTTCTGCCGAGGCTAAGTTCAAGTACACCGTCAATGCCAACGAGACGCTGACGGCCAACTTCAAGAAGGTGAACACCTACGAGCTGGCTCTGACCGTCGACGGAACGAGCGACTACATGGTGACCGTACAGCCCGCTCCCACCGAGGTTGACGGCAAGAGGATGTACGAGGAGGGCCAGACCGTCGTGCTGACCGCCAACCAGTATGAGGGCCTGGTGACCTTCACCAACTGGAGCGACGGCACCACCAACAGCGAGCTGAGCGTCAAGATGGACGGCGACAAGCAGATCACCGCTTCCTACACCGAGGCCGACATCATCGCCGGTTGGGACTTCTACAAGGCTGGCAACAACGGCCGCAAGGCTGACTTCGCTGCCGCCGACAACGACGCCGACGCGCTGAACCTGGTCAATGAGAGTGGCGACGTGAAAGGCTGGCTCGACAAGTCGACCCTGGCCGGCGGTGGCTACGAGAGCTTCAAGGGCGCTGCCGTCAACTGGAACACAGGTTCGAAGGAAGGTGATGTGGGTAACTACTACTGGCAGACCAAGGTGAACGCCGAGGCATTCACCGATGTGAACGTCCAGTTCCAGATGCTCTACAACTACAATGCCTACCAGACCTACGACGTGGACTACTCGCTCAACGGTACCGACTGGACCAACGTGGGCAACATCACCATGACGGGTGCCAAGCAGGTGGCCAAGTTCAACAAGACGCTGCCCGAGGCTGCCAACAACCAGAAGGAGCTGTATATCCGCATGAAGGCCGACAAGACCTCGACGGTCGACGGTGCTTCGTCGAAGAACGACGGTAACACGCTGGCCATGTTCTTCATCACCGGCACACCGAAGCTGGTCGATGACCCCGTGGCTCCCGCAATCGTCTCGACTGTGCCTGCTGATAATGCCACCGGCGCATCGGCATCGGGCAAGATTGTCCTGAACTTCGACAAGAAGGTACAGGTCGTCGAGGGCACCAAGGCTACGCTGGGCACGATGGAGCTCACGCCCGTCGTCAGCGGTAAGGTCATCACCTTCGAGTACAAGGGCTTAGAGTATGCCACCGAGTACACCTTCAGCCTGCCTGCCAACACGGTGCAGAACCTCACTGGTGCAACACTTGCTGATGCCATCACCATCAAGTTCACCACCATGGCGCGCCCGACCGTGGAGAAGAAACTCTACGACGCAGTGGTCAGCACGGCCGACGAGCTGGTCGAGGCTATCGACAACGCCGGCAAGCGCGCCGACAAGAACGTGCGCTACCGCATCTTCGTCAAGAACGGCGAGTACACCATTCCGCTGAAGTCGACCACCAAGACGGTCAATAGCTACACCGTGCCTGAGTGCATCACGTTCATCAACAGCAACAATATCTCGTTCATCGGTGAGAGCCGCGACGGTGTCATCATCACCAACGGCATCAACAAGAGTGAGACCTTCGCCGGACAGTATGGCACCACCAGCAAGTACGACGGCATCGGCAACAGCGATGTCTTCCAGAGCAGCGGCAGCGGCCTCTACTGGCAAGACCTGACCGTCGAGACGGGTATGGACGATGCCACCGGCCGCGACCTGGCCATCCAGGACCGTGGTACGAAGACTATCTACAAGAACGTCGGCCTGCGCGGCTATCAGGACACCTGGACCAGCAACAACGACAACGGCCTGTACTACTTCGAGGGCGGTTACCTGCGCGGACGCACCGACTATATGTGCGGTAAGGGCGATGCCTACTTCAATGGCGTTGAGCTGCGCCAGATTGCCGGCGGCTACGCCGCTGTGCCCTCCAAGCCCGCCAATATTGGTTGGGTCTACAAGGACTGCGTCATCAATGGCGAGGCTGCTGTAGTCAATTACGCTACCCAGGAGAAGAAGACGGCCGCCGATGCCGATGGCAACTACACGCTTGGTCGCCCGTGGGGCAGCGGTACTCCTGTGGCCGTATTCATCGACACCAAGATGAACGTCGTGCCCTCTGGCATTGGTTGGAGCGAAATGTCGGGCGGCTGGCCCGCACGCTTCGCTGAGTACAACAGCACCACATCGACCGGCAGCGTCATCGACCTCAAGGGCCGCAAGACGACTTTCGCCGAAACCCACGAGAACAATCCCGTACTGACCGCCGTCGAGGCTGCCGAGTACAGCGACATGTCGAAGATGTTCGGCGACTGGCAGCCGCAGCTCGCCACTGAGCAGGCTCCCATCCCGCAGAACGTGCAGATTGAGGTTTCGACCCTCACGTGGGATGACTCCAACTACGCCCTCCTCTATGCCATCTGCAAGGACGGTAAGGTCATCGACTTCACCACCGAGGCAACCTACACCGTCGACGATGCCAACGCAACGTACACCGTACGCGCAGCCAACGAGATGGGTGGTCTGAGCGAGGCTTCGGCCGCTGCCACCGTCGTCACCGGCATCGAGAATGTCACCAAGGCTGACGCCATCAACGCCAACACCGACGCCATCTACACCATCCAGGGTGTGCGCGTCGATAAGGCTCGCAAGGGTCTGTACATCATCAACGGCAAGAAGGTGATTGTCAAGTAAGCAAGCAGCCACCTATTGCCAACCGTCAAAGGGAGTGCCGAACAGCTCGGCACTCCCTTTCCTTATTATATATGCGAGTATTTTCAGCAAATTTAGCACAAAAAACACGTTATTCGTAAACGTTTGCGAAAAAAAAGGCATAAACCCTTTGGCGGTATTAATATTTATTTGTAAATTTGCAGCCAAAATATATATTTTTGTTAAATTCTAAAACTACTAATTTTATGTCTGTTAAATTAAAGAGTATCTTTCGATGGACACTACTCATGTGTCTGCTCTTAGTCGTGGGCAATCTGTCTGCACAGACCACAGCTAAGGGTACGGTCGTAGATGCCACTGGCGAACCCGTCATTGGAGCGACCGTAGTTGAGAAGGGGAACCCGAAGAATGCAGCAGTGACCGACTTCGACGGTAATTTCACGCTGAAGCTTCAGAAGGGTAAGACCCTCGTGATTTCATACATCGGTATGGTCACGCAGGAAGTCACCGCCAGCGACAACATGCAGGTGAAGCTGCAGGACGACAACGCCGCCCTTGACGAGGTGGTGGTGGTCGGCTACACCAGCAAGGCGCGTAAGGACCTGACCGGTTCGGTGGGTTCCGTGAGCGGTGCCAAGCTGGCTGCCGTGCCTGTGTCGTCGGCTGCCGAGGCCCTGCAGGGTAAGATTGCCGGTGTGCAGGTAACGACCGTTGACGGTCAGCCCGGTGCCGACATCAACATCCGCGTGCGTGGTGCAACGTCAGTGACCCAGTCGAACGACCCGTTGTTCATCGTCGATGGTTTCCAGCAGGACAACATCAACGATATTCCTCCCTCGGATATCGCCAGCATCGACGTGCTGAAAGACGCCTCGCTGACCGCTATCTACGGTGCAAAGGGTGGTAACGGCGTTATCATCGTCACCACCAAGTCGGCCAAGGAGGGCAAGGTGCAGGTGTCGTTCAACGGCCGTCTGACCATTGCACACATCTCCAAGAAGCTCGACCTGATGGACATCCCGTCGTTCGTGGAGTATTCGTGGGACCGCGCCCAGGGTGGTGTGAAGCGTAGCGGCTCCAGCCCGGTTCGCTATTTCTACGAGAACTATGGCGACCCCTCCGACATGGACATCTACCGCACGCTGTCGCCTGTTGACTGGCAGGACGAGGTGATGAACGAGACACCGCTGAACTACATGGCCAACGTGTCTATCGGCGGTGGTAGCGAGAAGACCCGCTTCAACCTCTCACTGACCCAGACCGACGATAAGGGTATCATCATGGGTTCGGGCGTGCGCCGCACCAACCTGAGCCTGAAGCTGGCCACCCAGCTGCACAAGAACCTGAAGTTCGAGTACAACCCCACCATCACCTATCGTCGCGACGAGGGTGCCGGCGGTGACAACGTGGGTACCGGCGGTATCATCGATGTGCTGAAGTACGTGCCGACAGCCGGCTATCGCCAGTTTGCACGCTGGAACGGAAACTGGGAGGATGCCGACATCGCCAACGCGTTCAACGAGACGAACCCCGTGAACGATATCGGCACCAACGTGCAGAAGAAGCACACCTATACGCTGAACAACCGCTTCGCGCTGACCTGGAAGCCCATCAAGAACCTGACACTGCGTTCGGAGGGTAACTACAGCGTGAGCTTCAGAGACATCAATCGCTTCTACGGTGCGCTGACCTCCACCGGTAAGAAGTACAACTCTCAGCCGGTGGCATCGATTACCAACCGTACCACACAGTCATATACGTGGACGAACACCGCCAGCTACGACCTGACGCTGAAGGACAACCACAACTTCTCGTTCCTGCTCGGACAGGAAATCTACAACCGCCAGTACAAGGAGACCGCACAGACCAACCGCTACTTCGACCGTACCGTGTCGGCAGAGAAGGCTTTTGACAACATGGGTCTCGGTACACCGTATCTGTCGAGCTCGGTGCTCTCTACGGCTGACCGCACGGCATCGTTCTTCGGACAGATTTCGTATAACTACAACCACAAGTACCTGCTGTCTGTCACCATGCGTGCCGACGGTAGCTCGAAGTTCGCAAGCGGCTACAAGTGGGGCTACTTCCCCTCTGTATCCGGTGCGTGGGACCTGAAGCAGGAGAAATTCCTGAAAGACGTGAAATGGATCGACCAGTTGAAGCTCCGCGTGGCCTTCGGTCTGGCCGGTAACAACCGCATCGATGCCGACCTGTGGCGCTACCTCTATAATATGGAGGTGGAAGGCGGCCCCGGCTTCGGCGAGACCCGCCAGTATGGCGAGATGTTCTACTCGAAGCCCGGCAAGTATCCCAACGAGGAACTGAAGTGGGAGACCACCATCACCCGTAACTTCGCCTTAGACCTGTCGTTCTTCAACGGACGCCTGAAGATTACCCCCGAGCTGTACTTCAACACCACCCGCGACCTGCTCTACGACTCGACGATTCCCGCCGTGTCCGGTTACACCAAGCAGCAGCAGAACATCGGTAAGGTGCAGAACAACGGTTTCGAGCTGACCATCAACGGCGACATTCTCCGTGGCAAGGACTACGTGCTGAGCGCCAACTTCACCTTAGGTCACAACAAGATGACCGTCAAGGAGCTGAACGCTACCGACTCGCAGCTGTACAACTATAGCAGCCGCTTCTCATCGTCAGGCAAGGACGACTACCTGCTTGAGGTAGGCAGCGAGGTGGGCCAGATCTATGGCTACATCTACGACGGCGTTTATACCATCAACGACTTCAAGGCCAGCGGCTATTCGCAGAAGTCGAAGTGGGAAGTCCAGGACGGCGTGCCCACGATGACCACCGACGTACTGGCTGCCTCTAACTCCGGCGATCCCACGATGCCCGGTAAGATCAGGTTCAAGGACCTCGACGGCGACGGCAAGATTACCACCAAGGACCGCACCGTCATCGGTAAGACCAACCCGACGCTGCAGGGCGGTTTCGGCCTGAGCGGCTCGTGGAAGGACTTCGACTTCGCTGCCAACTTCACCTACATGCTGAACTTCGACGTCTATAATGCTACGGCTTACGCCTTGTCGTCAAGCTCTGGCACGAAGACCACCTATTCGAACGTGATGGCTGAGTTCAGCCGCGACAACCGCTGGGTATATACCACCAACACCGGTCGCCACGAGGACTACTGGACCGAGCCTTACACCATCTCCGAGTACATCACCGAGAATGCCAACAAGGCTCTGTGGAACCCCGCCGACCTCGTGACCAACACCATCAACTCGTACTTCGTAGAGGACGGCTCGTTCCTGCGCTGCAACGACATCACTATCGGTTACACCCTGCCCAAGAAGTGGATACAGAAGGCTGGCCTCTCCAAGCTGCGCGTCTATGCGTCGGCCAGCAACCTGTTCATCATCACCGGCTACTCCGGCTATGACCCCGAGGTTGACATCCAGTCAGGTCTCACCCCGTCTATGGACTACAACCGCTACCCGCGCAACCGCGCCTTCACGTTCGGTGTAAACCTGTCTTTCTAACAACAAATAACAAGCAAACTGAAACAATATGAAATTGAAGAATATCATCATCGGTGGACTTGGACTGCTGTCGCTCACGGCATGCAACGACTACCTGGACGTAGAAGCGCCCTCCAAGTTCCAGCCTGAGGACATCTACAACTCCGTCAAGGACGCCGGTCAGGCCCTGAACGGTGTGTATGCGGAGATCATGTCCAGCAACTGCTTCGGTCAGGCCTACACCTACAGCCTCATTCTCAACAGCGACGTGGACTTCTGCACCAACAGCAGTGAGAACGACGAGACGAACACCCCGAAGCGTTACGACCAGACCGCAGCCGGCTCGACAGCCAACAGTGTATGGAACGCCACTTATTCGGCCATTGAGTCTGCCAACAACTTCATCTACTACCTGCAGAACAGCCCGATGTACATGCCCACCAACGATGCCTACAGCACGCTGACACAGTACATGGGCGAGGCCAAGGTGATTCGTGCCATGCTCTACTACGAGCTGATGTGCTACTGGGGCGACGTGCCCTTCAGCATGCTGCCCACCCGCGTGACCAACAACTTCTATCCCCCCATCACGTCGCGCGACGTCGTCGCACGCACCATCATGGAGGACCTGATCTCGATTGCACCGAGCATGAAGCAGACACCGCAGATTGCCGAGGGTGTGGAGCGCATCTCGCAGGAGGCTTGCTGGGCCATGATAGCCCGCATCGGCCTGCAGGCTGCCGGCTACTCGCTGCGCCATGCTGCCGGCGACGCCACGACCTATGGTTTCATGGGCAAGCCGTCGGCTACCGACGAGCAGTGGTTCCTCACGCAGGCCCATACCTACGCCAAGAAGGTGATCGAGGCCCGGACGCACAACCTGCAGAACAGCTATCAGGACGTGTTCCTGAACGAGTGTAACTTCCGCGTGGTGAACGACGACGACCCCATCTTCGAGATTCCGTTTGCCAAGGAGTCGTCTGGCTACGTCGGCTACCGCACAGGCCCGAAGTTCGAGTCGAGCGGCGGTGCTACCGACTACCAGTGGGGTGAGTGCGGCGGCCAGCAGCAGATCAACAACCTGTTCCGCTTCAGCTACCTGCCCGGCGACACCCGCAAGGATGCCACCATCGGCTGGTGGTACTACACCTTCGACGGTATTCCCAAGATCAACACCAACATCACGGTCTATAACAACAAGTGGTCGAAGCTGTTCAACACCACAAGTGCCTTCTCCAGCATCACCACCGGCAACACCGGCATCAACTATCCGTACATCCGCTACGCCGACGTGCTGCTGATGTTTGCCGAGGCCGACGTGAAGCTGAACGGTGCCGTGAGCAACGAGGCCCTCGATGCCGTACAGCAGGTGCGCAACCGTGCATACATCGGCTCGACGGTGGCTGCACCGCAGATTTTCGTGCTCGACCCCGACGAGTTCCTGGAGACCATCCTGAAGGAGCGCAGCTGGGAGTTTGCCGGCGAGAACAGCCGTTGGAAGGACCTCGTGCGCAACAACCTGCTGTCGCGTGAGCTCTACTTCACCTTCCTGCGCAACATTGCCGTAGCTGGCGAGATGGGCGGACAGGGCGACGCTGTCGTAAACGACATGGTGGCCATGCACGACGGTATCGACTACTTCGGCGGCACGCTGGGCGAGACCTACACCCAGGAGGAGATTGACGCTGCCATCCCCGGCGACAACGCCTTCGGCAAGACCGCCGGCAAGGACAAGGAGCAGATTGTACCCGCCACCTTATACTATGTATATATGAAAAACCCGCAGAAGAACAGCTACTTCGCCAACCACGAGTTGCCCGTGCTCTACCTCTTCAACCCCGAGGCTAACAACCAGAAGTACAAGAGCGACTACAACACGGCCGAGAAGTTCTTCAAGTACATCCGTCAGACCTACCCGAACTCGCCGGTAGCTGCCTACCAGCCGTTGGGCGACTTCGACGACGCTGCCGCTACGCTGAAGTATGAGATGAAGTCGGCCGACTTTGCCACCAAGTATTGGAAGGACGGCAACGACTACGCCGAGAACTCTGTGCTCTACTCGATGTACGGATTCATCCGCGCCGACCGCAACAACAAGACTATCTACCAGTTCAACCGCAATGGCGTGGCTGTTCCCTTCGACATCTCTGTTGACCAGAGCGCCGACCTGCCTGTGGTGCGCTACCTGATGCCCATTCCCCGTGAGGCCATCACACGCGCCAGCGGTGCCTACCAGAATTACTATGGTTACTAAACACTTTATTCCAACAAGAATATGAAAAAGATCTTATTATATTCATTCGCACTGCTGACCGCCTTTGCCACTGTCTCGTGCAGCGACAAGGATGAAGCCAGCTACGATGCATCGTCAGACCGTCTGATGACCCCCATATTTCGTACCAACCGTACGATAGCCAAGGGCCAGACAGACCCCTACCTCTGCCAGGTAGTAGGGCGCAACAGCATGCAGCTCTACTGGTCGCAAGTGAAGGGTGCCATTGGTTACGAAATCAAGGCATCTACCGAGCAGAGCATTGCCGGCGCCCCCGAGAACTGGGACAACACGAAGCTGCTTGCCCTCGACACCGTGCTCTACGGCGAGACCCAGGACCAGCTGCTGCTGAAAGACCTGATGTTCTCGAAGACCTACCGCTTTGCCATCCGTGCCCTGTCGCCCCGTGGCGAGGGTCACCACTCTCAGTGGTTCGGCACCGGCAACCTGCACCAGTGGACGGACATGGTGTACTACGACATGCTCGACAAGTACAAGGTGCCGTCGATCATCGCGCAGAAAGCCAACGTGGAAAAGGAGAAGTTCGACATCATTCTGGACCGCAGCTATGACCACAGCGGCAGCATGAAATACACTGCCGACGAGCTGGAAGAGATGGACGAATACTACAACACCGTGACCGACAACTGGGGCAAGAAGGTGTGGAAGGTGGACTATCTGGTCATTGAGCCTGCCGCCTCGAACCCCGACGCACAAGTGCCCTCACAGTTCAAATACCCCGGCATGCCGGTGGCTGATTTGTTCGGCGAGGACGGCACGGCCACGATTACCGTTGAAGGCCTGGACCAGAACTCGGTGTACAACCTCTATACCTACGACGAAGCCATCCTGCAGGAAAAGGGTAAGACCGAGACCGGAGGTATTAACATCAGCAAGGGTCTGAACTATGCTCAGCAGAACCTGAACATCAGCGTGCGCACGAAGGGCGACCCGGGAGAACCCATCACTATCGAGCCCGCTCCGCAGGACACCATGCACTACATCAGCAACGATGCCGAGGTAAGCATCAAGCTGCCCATTGCCGCCACCTCTATCCAGCCCATGCTGGAGGAATACATGAAGAGCAACGCATACGCCGAGAACCAGGTGTTCTACCTGCGCGGCGGCGAGATCTACTTCATCCGCGCGGGACTGCAAGTCTATAAGGGCTTCAAGCTGGCCACGCTGCCCGAAGACGTTGCCACGAAGGGCCGTGCCAAAGTGTTCCTGTACTATCCGCAGGTACTTGATATCAGCGGCGGTACGTCGCCCTCGCCGGCTATGTTCATGCTGAGCCGCCAGCCTATCGGTTCTGAGAACCCGATGATTACCATCGACATCGACAAGTTCGAGCTCGAGGACATCGACTTCGCCATCCCCTACGCCCGTAACATCGGCGACGGCAGCGGCGTGGTGAGCAACAGCTACTTCATGAACATGTACTCCAACGGTATGGGTTCTGTGGTAGAAGGCATCAGCATCAAGAACTGCTCGTTCCAGGGCATCGTCGGCGGCTTCTACCGCGTGCAGGCCAACTACGGTGTGCGCATCAAGGAGTTCATCCTCGACAATGTCGATTTCTACAACGGTGGTTACTATTCTACCAGCGGTCGCCGCTACAACTGGTTCCACGCCAATCCAGAGGCCAACCCGACCATCAACATCTGGGAGAACTTCGTGATGCGTAACTGCACCATCTACGACCACCCGCTCGGCTACATGTTCAACCACAACAAGCAGAAGACCATTGAGTGGGGCAGCGACCTGCACTACAACATCACGCTGGAGAACAACACGTTCATCAACCTGAATACCTGTAACGTAGGCAACTCGATGCTGTTCAACACCCGTTGGATTCCCGGCGGCTCGACGTTCACCATCAAGCGCAACCTCTTTGTGCTGACGCGTAACGACGACGACACCGAGCGCACCATGGTTCAGGCCGGTTGCGACATCCGTACCATCAACGGCTCGGGCACCATCACCCTGGACTTCGAGGACAACTACTCGACGAACGACAACCTGACCGACGGCCAGATCTGGAGCAACACCGCATCGGCATTCGACTACACACAGAAGAACACCTTCGGTGCCCTGTCGAAGACCTATGATGTGACGTGGGCCAATCCCGAAGTCGGTGCCGAGGGTCTTACCGTCAAGGTGGCCGACATCTCTGCCAAAGACCTGATGGTTCAGCCCAACCCGCCTCACAAGTTCAATCCTGCCGCTGTCAGCCACTGGGATCACCAGTGCGACGGTATCGACGGCACGGTGACGAACGTCGATAAGCAGATACGCAGCGACTACCAGCCGGGTATGGTTGACCTGCACTTCAAGAACAAGAGCAACGTGCTCGTCGAGAAGAAGATTGGTGCTCCGAAGTGGCGCCAGTAATCCATCGCTCGCAGACTATTAAGTCTCTATAGCCATGAGGGCAGACG
>Ga0326512_10002903_pt1 | contig 12663 bp, 18 predicted proteins | sample 1_2617_0518_D_FD_203652 | JGI IMG/M metagenome (GOLD analysis project Ga0326512, IMG submission 203652) | Bovine rumen microbial communities from UC Davis, California, United States - 1_2617_0518 | ecosystem: Host-associated > Mammals > Digestive system > Stomach > Rumen | place: USA... | reverse complement strand
CATATATATGGCCCTCCAAAAGTCGGCCCTCCCCCCGCCGTCTCAGCTTGTGACGGTTTATGGACTATAGACAATCTTTATATAAAGAAATAACAAATTGTGCATACATAGGCATAAATTAAGAGGGCGATCACTCGCCCTCTTTTTTATAATTCTAACACATTAAACGATCGAGAACTCATTGAAGCGGTAGTGGCTTCCGGGTTTGGTTCAGAAGCCCTAAAGATTAATAGTGCAATCCTGGCCTGTGTATTGCCTGTGCGTTGAATTATTGGTATGTAGATCAGGTTTACTGTGCCATTTGCCACGGTGTATTGATATGTTTCTGATGTTGACGCGGCACCTAGCGCTAAGTGATACGCATCTCCATTGCTTACATTAAAATAAGATGAGTATGTTACAATGTAATTGACTTCACCTTTTACCAGTGGCAATAATGACGCTTGGTCAACAGATACTTTGACCGTCTGTCTATTTACTCCACCACCTCCGCCTTCCTCCAAGGCGGTCACGCGCTCATCCAGGGCCTTTACTTCGGCCTTATTCGCCTTAAATTTAACCTCTTTCATTTCTAAACCCTCCTTATCCGATCTCATCCTGCGTAATATACGCAACGTCGAAAAATACTTCCTGCCCGCTGCTTACGGATCCATACCACCAAACGAGAGATCCATCCGGAAGATCAGGCCAAGTATCCGGAGCCGTGGCGAAGATCCGGCAAATGATCACATGATCTCTTTCGGCCTCGCTGGCATCCATCTTATGCCCGATCAGAGTATAAGTCCCTCCGGAGGGCTTAGGAAGCCCGGAGGCAAGGACAGAGCCTCTAGTGGGCGTTCCGGTAATGACATAGCCAACAGATCCGGCAACGGTATAACCGGATTTCATGAGATGGGACCCGGCCGACTGGCTGCCCATATCCTGGTTAACGGTCGTCCTCGTCAAAACGTTCACCCGCCCGATTTGACTTAGCGCAGCACTCGCAGCACTCTCTGCCGAGGCCTGAGCCTCATTAGCGGCCTCGGTCGCCGTCTCTGCCGCAGCTTCGGCCCTCTCGGCTGCTTCCTGCGGGATCTCGATATTTTTCAATTTCTCGATGATCCAATCCAAATTTAGCTCATGAAAGTTAGTATAGGGCAGGTTTTCAAACACTCCCATATGATCACCTCCTATTAGTATACCATCACGCAAAACTTGCGTTTAAATGACTTGATAATAACGTCGGTCACATTAAATTGCACAACTTCCCTCTGAGCCTCGATCAGCTCCTGGGTCTTGGTAACGCCGATATTTCCGCTGCGGGTCCTGGTAATGGTCCCGGTATCGCCGACGTCCTCGCCGGAGTCGTAAGAGGTCTCATTCTTTCCGCCGTAGGTAGTTGTATCCTTTTCGCGGTTGACGTAATTTTCCTCATTATAGCCGGCCACTTGGTTGGTGTTGGAATCGCTTCCGGAGTTGCTGACCGTATCCTTTCCGCGCCGGTCCCTTTTTGTCTTCAGGTCCCTTGTCTCGGTCTCGGTTCCGTCAACATTCCAAATGGGATTGTACTCATAATAAAGAGTTTCTTCAAGATCTGACCACTCTTTAAAATGTAGATCCGTCCAAATCTTGATAGCCTGCTTCATCGTCTCCGCCTCCGGATAAACCAAAGACAGCTCCGCAAGCTCTAAACAGAGAGCATTGACGACTGTTTCCTTATCCAGCGTCTCAGGGACCCGGAAACCGTCAAAGATCGTATTATCGTAATTGTAAAGCCCTAGAATCGACAGACTGGCCATTCTCTCCGCCTCCTTCCTGGAATCTGAACCGGACAGACATATTAAGACCAAAGAGGTCATTTGCCTGATCAAGGCCCTTTTGGATGGTCTCAAGCCATAGACTGGCCTTAGACTTGGTATCAATGGAGTTGGCCTCCACTTCCTGGGCGCTGACGCCGGATTCTTTGGCAATGTTCACGTTGGGGATCCCGATCTCGGTATTAAACCGCGCGTCCCACTTGCACATATCCTCCAGGATATCACCGGCAATATAATTCTGCTGCAGGTTCTGGATAAACTGGACCCATGCCGGGGATCCGTCGTCATTGAAAAGATCCTTATCGACGAAGGCCGCCGGATTTCCGGAAAGGATCTGATCAAGCATCTTTTTAAAGCTTTCCGCGCCGGCCTTATTCTTAGTGATAAAGACGGTAGCTAACTTACTGTTAAGTAGGTTCTGCGCCGCCGCCTCAGCGGACAGGGCCAGCATATCCGCGTAAAATTCCACGATATCCCAACAGCCGCCATAATCAGGCTGCATCCGGATCAGAGCGCACTGGATGCCGATTTTCGGCTCCACAGCTCCCCTTAACAAGGGGTTAGTGATGATCATATGATCCGGCTGGTAAAAGATGTTACGGCCGGCCAAGGTCCCATGCTGACAGATCACGCCGTATTTATCGGTGTTGATCACTCCGATAAAGCCGAAGACGAACAGCACATAGTAAAAGTAGTTTTCCGCCCAGTAGTCCGGCAGCCCTTTAAACTCAAAGTTACTGATGACTTTCTGGATCAGATATCTTTGAAAATATCCGGCGAGCCCTGTTTGTTTGATATGGACCGTGGACGGCTTGTATAAGCTATTATAAACATTCCGATAGTCATAGGCCGCCGGAATGTTATTAAATCCGCCCATGGGATCACCTCCTTATAATGTGAGTTACCGGCTTTTTACGCCGGCCCGCTAATACCGCGATAAGCTGCTCAGTTGTGAGCCCGGAAGGCGTCCAGGACGGCGGATAAAGCGGGTGATAAATAAAGCCCTGGAAAACGTAAATTGAGAAATAGCCATTGTCATAATCGATACGATTTAGATTAGACATTTGCACCGTACCCATAAAGAAATACGGCATCTCATCTTTGGGCGTCCGGTCCGTGGCTGAGTATAGGCTGTTAGAGATCCTAAAGGCCGTAACATTGCCCTGACCGTCCCTTATTAAGGTCTCGACGTTCGCCGTATGGCCTTCGCCGGATCCCTGGCCCGGGACGGAGTCCCAGCAGATGCAGGCGCCCACCTGAGGAACTGATCCGGTGCGGAGTCCCAGGCCTGGAGCCTGGCCGAACCATTGATTGCCGTTTCCGGTAGGCCAGGACCAGGGATTTGCCGTTACTCTTGACAGCTCGTTAAAGCGTCCGTAAGAGTAGGCGACCCTAAACGCAGTTTGGCATCGCTAGGCTGCCTTGATAGGCGTTGTACTCATTATAATAAGGGCTTGTCGGGATCCCATAGTAATGCGTTCTCGCGGTGAAAACTGGCATCTGATCACCTCCCCTCACTCATAATAAAAGCCGGTTTCTAGATAGCCGCGAATGGCCCGCAGCTCCTCCCGGGTCGCTATCACGTCCTCGACGGTACCGTCCAACACTTTCATATACCCGCCCAGGGCTAGAGGCTTTCTGACGGCCATAAGCGGCCGGCCCTGATGGTCGTTATCATCTGCGGTTACATCTCGGAAAACGGCAGCCAGGGCACAAGTTCCGGCCTGCATATCGATAAAGCCTCCGTAATTGCCAAGAGTCGAAATATGCGGCTCAAAGATCCTTGTAATACTGCTGACAGATCCCGCAGCCGCAAGCGGGCTTTCTGCCGCGCTTACGATCCCGGCCGCTGCGTTTGTGGCCGCGTCGATGGCGTTGGAGATCGTGAGGCCGTCCTGCGCAAGCTGTACAGCAACACCGAGCTGCGCGCTGTATCTTCCGAGGATGATACCGGCATTGTATCCGGTCCGCCATCCGGCAAGGCTATAGTATGCTTCACCTGTCACAATATCAATATGAACTGTCACGTCGATATAATCCAGGTCGCAGGTGGTAGAAGTATCCAGCGGCACATAGCCAAGGCGCGGGAGGGATAAATAAAGCTCCGTAAAGGGAGGAGCGTTTAAATATTTGCCTCTGGCCGCAGTCTTAGGATGTTTCGGGATAGTCAGGCGCTTAGTGGCCGTATAGGTCTTGGCTTTCTTTATCGGGAACAGGGCCACGCCGGTCAAGGTCCAGAAGCCCACTCTCCAGGTGTTGACGTCCGGTTCGACGTAATCGGTACCAGCTCCAATAAGGTTGGCCATTGATACCGGTATATATGTCACGCTTGTGATATATTCAAACGGCCTGAAGATCATCTTTGCAAGGTCAGTTCCGATATCCAGGGAGGACCCTGCATAATTGCTTAGTGTCGGGTCCAGGACCTTTTCGCAGAACTGCCCGAAGCTTACGGAAGTCATAGCGTAATAAATGACGCTTTGCCCGCTGATCACTCCCACCACATAGGACCCTCCGACGCCGGTTTCCTGGTTGATCGTCCACCATGGCGCGTCCCCAGGGATAAATATATCCGTAGTGATATCACCGGTTACCGGATACATATCATCCCTAATACTGCCATTCTGCGCGGCGCTGGATCTCAAAATATAAAGATCCGTGTTTCCGATGGTAGATTTAAACGTGGCCAAAGGGTCCACGTCCAAATAAGCGATCCATAAGCGGCCGTCATACTCCCAGTTTGTGACCCAGTAATACCGGCTGAACTCCTCTATATAAGCATAGTTATAAGTCGGAGCGCTGCCGGTGTTGGTCGCAAACTGTACCTCCAGCCGGGGAGAGAGTTTAGAGCATGGGCCTTTTAAAACGCAATTAAGAAGAAGGCCGACAGCATCAGCCGCCGGCCTTTTCGTCGAGTTTTCCGGCTTTGACAAGTTGTAAAATCTAACCGGTAAAGCCATCGCCGGGCCTCCTTCCTATTAATCAAGCAGGATAACGGCTCCCTTTTCGGTGAAGTCGTTCCAGTATCTCTGAATAAAGGAATAGTAAGTATTCCAATATCTGCCGGCGGAGTTGTAAGGAGTCGTACTGGTCTCCTCGTTCATGATGGTAACTCCCAGGGCGTCACGGTCGAAGATCACACCGATGATCTTATCCTGGCTCACGGCTGCGCCGGTGGTAAGAGTGCCATTAGGCTGCAGATAAACAGGCGTTACATTGATGGAGTCGGGAGTCAGGATAGACTGCCAGTAGTTCACGGCCTCCACGTCGGCATAGCGGAGGAAATCATAGTTGAAGGTATCCGCCAGGACGCGGGCGTCCATCTGAGCCATGAAAGGAGCATAGAGATAAATTCTCTGATCCTGTACAGGAGTGTGGCGGCTGATCTCCTTACCGGTGATCTGGATCTGAAAAAGCTGGCTTCTCTCAGTCATGACAGAGGACAGGGTCGCGATCCTGGCATAAAGCCACTTTGAAAAGTCGTCAAAGTTCTCCTTGGCGTATACGGTGGTAGCGTCAAGATTGCTGCCGGTGGCGGTGTTGTACTCGGTCAGGGCGTGAATGATCCCATTGTTTGCGGAGATCTTGCCTGCGATGAAGTTAGCAACGGTCATTCTGCGCACCACTTCGCGGGTCTGTTCGATCATATCCATGGTGTTCTGAACTACCATAGAGATGAACTCGCCGAACTGCGCGGATCCGGTGAAAGCGCTGTTAAGCTGGTCGCGGAAAGTCGTATAATACTTGCTGAAAATGTTCTGGCCGTAGAAATTGACCTGGAGAACGTTAGGCTTGTTCACCTTGTACATATCTACGCTCTGACCTTCGGTCAGATCAAAACCGGAATCATCCGTAAAATCCTTGTCCGCGATGGAAAGCTTGCGGGTGATATAACCCCATCTCTGGGAGTCTACCTCAACACCGCCGAACTTAGCGCGATAAGGTCTCACCGAAAAGATGGTCCGGCCTACCAACTGGCTGATCGCGTTCATGATAGGATCCACGCCCTGGGATAGGGTAGTTGTGGCGACGGATACAAAATCCGCCTCGTTCGCCATCGCGATAGGCGCCTCGCCGGTTGCCTGCTTACGGAGAGCGTTAAGGATCCCCGCAGCCTGTTCAAAAGTTAAGTTATTTACTGCCATGTTTATTTACCTCCTTTAGGTTTCATAGGTGGGTTAATGATATTTGCTATCATATCCTCAGCGGTCAGCTCCTCGCCGCCTCCGGGAATAGATGCGTTTTGTACATTCATTTTCTGGATCGCTGCGGTAAGCGCGTTGATCGCTCCCAGCACCTGATCATTACTGGTCGTTTCCGGAGCTGCTGCAGGTTTAGGCGTTTCCTCCGGAGCCTTTGCCGGCGGTGTTGGCGCTTCCGCCGGTTTAGGGGTGTCCGGAGTCTCAGAAGGGGGAGCAGTATGGCCCGCCGGCGCTTCCGGCGTTTCCAGTTTGTCGATCTCTTCGCGGGTATAGCCCGCCTTGACTAATGTCAAGATGTCTTCAAGTTTCATTTGTGACGGCCTCCTTTAAATCTTGTAATTGTTTTATGATATCGTCTATCCTAGACGTGATATCCGGTTTAGGCTCTTCCTTGCCTCTCCCCTTGAAAACGGAGAGATCATCCAGGAAGCACACGTTTTTATCAGGCCCGGTGCTGGATCCGTAATACTGCCACAGATGGCACACGCCCTTAACGATATCGATATCCTCCTTAGAAAAGTCACGAAGATATCCAGTCTCGGTGCCGTACCAGGCCGCCCACTTATCATATTTAGGGCATCCGACTTTACCTGTCCTGATATCCATCAGGCCGGCATAAATGCCGGCATAGGCTCCGAGCTTCTCCATCTGCGCGCAAAATTCATTGATGGCCTCATCGTCGAAGGCGTCCGGGGTCTCCACGTCGCACCATACGCCCATGGGCGGGATACCGTGACGGCGGATCACGTCGGCAGCGTTATTTACATTATTATAAATGGATCCGAGCCTCAGGACGTGATAAATGCCCCAGGGGATCCCCAGGCGCTTAGCTTCTTTAATATAGGCGTCGGCCTTTTCGTCTTTTGCGGATCCCTCGCCGGATCGGATGATCACAAAATCGATTTTATAGGCATAGGCGGCGAGGTTGACGTCTACAAACATAGATACATCAATACCGTACTTCATTTCTCGTCTCTCTCCAAGGCGTTCTTAAGCTCCAAAAGGGCCAGGGTGTTTTTATCCAGCGACGCCCGGACCGCGTCCATCTCTTCCTTATGCTGCTCCGATTGTTTGTTTACCATCCAAAACATAGCCGCACATCCGACGATCGGAAAGCCAACGGTTGAAATAGCCTGTAAAATGATCTGTATATCCATAGCGATTGCCTCCTAATACGAAAAAGGCCGGTTCTCCGCCGGCCTTGCGAATTTAGGCCGTCACGCCTGCGCGGCCCTTCCGGGGCCTGACTAATGCGCTTCGCGCCTTTATCATATCTAATATTTATTATCATGTCAAGAGTTATCTTTACATGAAGAGCCGTTTTGTTAAGACCTTCGCCTCCGGAGTGTCAAAAGTGATCCCGCGCTCAAAGGCTATCTCAAAGGCGATCCGATCATATAGGGATATAAACTCCGCCTGCGTTAATTCCCTGGGAGTGCCGGACCGGTGGAGGCTCACATAATCCTTGCTGGTCGACTTCACCTTATATAGGACCACCTCGCCGCAGGCTGCCACCGGTTTGATCTGATTTAGAGGCAACGGCTTTACTAGCTTATAATCAACGCCCTTAAATACATTAGCAAGTGCCATATCAGAAAAGGACCCGCCGCCCGCTGCTTTATAAAGGGCTGTCTGTTTTTTCTTTTGGCTGATAGGGCTTTTCTGAAGGACGTAAAGCGCGATCCCTCTATCCGGCATGATGGAGATCTCCTGACCGGATCTCAGCATCTCGCAGATCCTGGATATTAATTTCAGTTCGACAAGAATATCATTAAAAATGTCATTGCTGTTTCCGTAAAGATAAGCTTTTAACGGCTCCTCGCCTCTCAGCTCCCGATTTCGGTTTACCGTTTCGTAAAGATTGAAAAAGGCCGCAGCCGTTCCGGCTTTAGCGGTCCGCCTATCCTCCTCGTTAAACTCGTCATAAATAAGCTGTTTATAGGCACTGCCGTCAAAGCCGCGGAGGTTATGGAAAGTCGAAAGAGCCGCGGTGGTTATGATCTTTTTATCCGGATGGATGATATCTCCATCCATGTAAGCGGTATAGACCGCGCCGGTATACTTGGAGAGCTTCCGGACCGTGTAAAGGACGCCTAAATCATCCAGCACGGATTTAAAAGGCGTGCTGTCATCCCTGCAAATAAAATCCGCCTGGGCCTGGGTGGTCCGGATGAGGAGGGCCGGGATCTCTTTTTCGTAGATCTCTTTTAGGCCGCCGTAAGTCTTACCGATCCCGCGGCCTCCGATGATGATATTAAAGGGCTGCTCGTTTGCTCTGATAAAATCAAAATTAAGATAGCCCTTATCATTATATAATTCCATAATAAGAAAAGAGGACGCTTAGAAGCGCCCTCCCCTCCTGTTAGATTGCTGGCGGCTCTGAGGGCGCCGGCTTTTCTTCCTCTTGATCGGTTTTCCCGGAATCGGCAAAGTAGACGCTCCTTGCCTCCACGGTGGCAGAGGTCCTGGAGTTGCCGTCCTTGTCCTGGTATTTGTCCATGTGCAGCGCACCGGTGACGCCGATCAGGTAGCCTTTCTTGAAGTATTTTTCAATCATCTCCGCAGTGCCGGAAAAGGCCACGCAGTTGATGAAGTCGGTCACTTCCTGATTGCGTCTGACCGCGACGGAGAAGCGGCAAACGGCTACTGGATCCTCTCCTTTTGAGTAAGTGAGCGTCGGATCCTGGGTAAGACGGCCTAAAAGATTGATACTGTTCATTGTGTTACCTCCTTAAGTAACTTTAAGATTTTACTGTATGTACAGTAGTATAATTGTAAATATGCTCATCGTCAAGCATTTTTCTCCAAAGGTCCGCGTCGTCAAGGATCTCCATGTAATCGGCGGTATATCCTAATTTGTAGGTACTTGGCGATAGAGCTATATTTTTTGTGATGTGGAGCTTGTGACCGTCGATCACAAGATCCTGATACTCCGGCGGGACTGTATCATTATACCGGCTCTCCGTGCCTCCCGCATCCCGGAAGACGAAACCGTCCTTTAGAGCTTTAAGGCCGCCGGCTCTTTGAAGCTCCTCAGCTCCCTTCTTTTTGTTTACTCCGGCGATGGTTACATGGCACTTGCCGCCCTCGCCTTCGTAGGTGTAGGCATATTTCTTGGCGCCCCAGGTTAAGAAAGTCTTATACTTGCCCTCAGACTCGAATACGCCCATATAGTGGGTTTTGCCCTTGGAATCAATGCCCATCGCCTTATTTGACTTGGAGCTTTTCATATAGGACCGGTTCAGTTTATCCAGGGTCTCCCGATGCTCGTTAAAATGCTTTAAACTGTCGGTATCCCAATAAACCAGGTCCCAGCATCCGCCGCCCTCCGGATCGTCGGCAATGGTCCACATGCCGCGATGAAGCTCATACCTTGCCCATGCCGTTGTCCAGACGCCCCATGAGTAGGGGATCCAGGCTTTTTTCGTATACTCCTCATAGAGAGCGCCGATATCCGGCTCCGGATCGAAGGCCAGTTCTATGCCGTCGTAGTTGATCTTTACCTTGATGGGATCCGTTGCCTCCATGCCATAGATGCCATTATTTTTCTTTTTGGCCTCCAGGTAGTTTATCTCTTCGCCGTCGATCCCCTTAAGGGAGGTCTTGGCGGCATAATATTTATTGATCACGTCGATAAAGCGGCGCGGAAGGTTGCCATAGGCAGCATAATAGCAGCGCTTAAAAACCATGGATCCCTTATACTCTCTAAGGATGATCTTAAGGTCAAGATCCGTCAGGTAGCAAGTGAGCGCCTTTGCATGGATGATACGGCCGTTATCCTTAGCCGGTGCCGGGTTCTCGTCATAGGTGTGCCATAGAATGTTATCGCATTTATCAATGCTTAAGTAGGGCGCCGGCCAATCCGGATCCGCAAGCTCCAAATCGTAAATATCCACCTCCATCAGGCAGGCCTTCCGGCGCCTGGTCATAAGGTCCACAATGTAATCCTCGTTAAGGTTCCCCGGCAAGACCTCATACCATGCGCTCATGGGATAAGGCCGGTTTGCGTTCACATCCGGATAGGATGAAGAGCGGTCATCCGAAAAAATGTCTTCCAGGATCGCGCCGGCCCAATGCCGGCTTGCGTGGGTGTCGCCGCCTCTGAAGGCCTTCCTTAAGAGCTGGTAAACCTCAAAAGTCGGGATGATCTTTTTGATGGCTGCGCGGATGGAGTAGAGGACCTTCTTGCAATCGCGCCGCGGGTAGCCGGTAGACGTCAAAGGGATGGTCAGGAGAGTGTCGCCGTAGGCGTCCATGATGGCATAAATGGATTCTACAAGGCCTCTGACGTCATTATAACAATACTGCAGCTCCAGGGGCGTTAAGGGAGTCCATGGATAGCGGATCTTATTATAATCGTAATCATCACCGTCAAGCTTCTTATGCTTAACGTTATAATCCTTAGTCACAAATCCAAGGCCCTGATTAAAGAGCCGATAGCTGCAGCGAAACTCTATCGCCCGGCCCATTTTGGCCTTTAGGATCGTGCGGGTATCCATGGCGAAGACTTCTTCATCGATGAAATCATATATCTCAGGGTCAGAGAGGAATTGCCATTCATAGCTAAGGTTATGCACGTAAACTACAAGGGTTCTGTCTTCCAGGGCGCCGATCAGGCCGGCGATGAAGTCTGTAAATTCCTCCCAGGTCCTGCCGGTGATGGTACAATATCTGTCAAACTGGAATTGCCAATGATACATAAAAGCTTGTTTGATATCCTGGAGGGTTGTTGTTTCGATATCGAAAGCGCAAATCAAAGGAAGGTATTTGACCTCCCTTTGATCATGCTTCCGGCGGCCCTTACGGACAAGCGGCTGGAACTCTTTTATAAAGTCAGGGTTGAAATCGGAGGCCGGTATTACAAAATCTGAACATACCATTTCATAGTCCAAGCCTCCTAGCCAAACGGTTGAAGTTCTGCTGATAGTTGATCAGAGTTCTATTAGATCCGGTGATCCTGATAGCCTGCTCCGCGAATCGTTCGAAGTGCTGCCCCAGCTGCTCCGCGGTTACGCCTCGCCTTTTGGCCTGGCCTAACATTTCGTTGGCGGCGGCGGCGAAAACGTCAGAATCGAAGCGCATATTTTCATATTTATTTCTGACGTATTCCATGAATTGAAAGAAGATCTCTTTATTTCCCTCGTTTACCTCCGCAAATCCTAAGCCGCCCTCCTCCGGAGGCGCTGAGATCCTTCTTATAACCTCCTCTTGCTTTTTCATGTAGGCTCTGGCGCTGAAGCGTTCCGGGCTGAACGCTATTTGATTTTTTACGATCTTGGCCGCGCTGATGAGGCCTTTGGAGGCCTTCGCCGGTGTTGTCTCCAGGATCCTGCGGACTCTGGAAGAGTAGAAGGCCGGAGGGGGAGCCATGCCGACCTTTTCAAAGGATTTGATTGAAGTCTGAAGTTGACGGCGGATGTTGTAATACTCGCGCCGTTCGCCGGAATAGTTAGCCATCTGCTCCTTGCCTCCATGCCACATAGGCCGCGTAAATGTTCTCTAATTGCTCATCTTCTCCGAGGCTCTTCATTTCATCATAAATATCAATGGCCTCATAATAGGTAATGTCAAAATACCAGGATAATGCGTAATAAACCATGCTCATAATTCCCACCTCATATAGATATCAAGGATCTGATAGCCGTGGCAGTCCGGCTGTTCTATGACTTTGGCCGGCTGCTTCCGATACTGCATGAGGACCGCGTCCTCGTCAATATTGCCGGTGCTGCCGAGCTGGGCGAAGGTCTTTCTTTTGTCGCCGTGGTTTGTGACGGTCTCCAGCATCCAGCCGGCACGGTCCCGGAAGACGGCGACGCCTTTTGGCTCCAGGTAGATATTATCGATCATTGATACGAACATTTTTAGTTACCTCCTTAGTAAAGCATTCATTATGAAAGAAGTTGTAATGCCGGCTGATCCGGCTCTGGGCGTAGCCGACGCCTTCAGGGATATTCTTTAGATCCGGACGATAGGAAAGGCCGCTGCCGGTTACGGATTTGATAATAGGTACGTCAATAGGGCGGCCGCAAAAGATGCAGCTTGTCAAGGCTGATCACCTCCTATTATAAAGGAAATGATAAGGAAGGCGATAAGGGCGCCGATGATGAGGAGGGCGATATCGTTTAAAATCAACTTGATCATTCTTTACACCTCTCCTCCTCACGGATCCTGACGATCTCGTCATAAATCTTCTTTTCGATCTCCTCAAGCGGCAAATCATCCAGAGACACAAGCCATGAAAAGTTGTGAATGGGTTCACCGGTCCGAATAACCTCGCGGGCACACCATTCAATTGATCCGATCTCCAGGCCATCATCGGCCGGTGGATTAGTAAGATTATACATCATTTCATTGATGTTCTCCTCGCGCTCCATGGCCAACCGGATAGCCTGGCGGATCGCGTCGGATCTGTTCGGCTGCTTTTCCAGGTAGGCGATAATGTCGGCGTCGGTGTGTGGGTTAATTCTGAAAATTAGTCTGCTCATGTGATACCTCCATATACTTAAGTAGTGCGCTTATGTATGCACAAGTACAGTATACAAAAAATGTATGCACAATACAAGAGAAGTTATCCACAATTTGAGGTGAGTTATCCACAATTTGCATTTTCTTCATATAAAGATTGTCTGTAGTCCATAAACCGTCACAAGCTGAGACGGCGGGGA
>Ga0326512_10002902_pt1 | contig 12665 bp, 10 predicted proteins | sample 1_2617_0518_D_FD_203652 | JGI IMG/M metagenome (GOLD analysis project Ga0326512, IMG submission 203652) | Bovine rumen microbial communities from UC Davis, California, United States - 1_2617_0518 | ecosystem: Host-associated > Mammals > Digestive system > Stomach > Rumen | place: USA... | reverse complement strand
GACGAAGAGGAGGACGACGACCGCCGCGAGTGTATAGAGTATCTGGCCGACACACTGAAGGATATCTTCACACTGGGCGACGATGGCGAGTCGCTGGTGTATAAAGGCGAGGACGCGATGAAGCCGTTTCTCGCCGAGTGGGCCGACGCTATCCGCCAGAAGGCGCAGGAGGTGACGGCGGCGACAGTGCTGGATAGTATGCGGCGCTGGGAGTTGGAAAAGCTGTGCGAGGAGACACATCTGCGTACTGGCTACCGCGTCCATATCGAGGAATGGAACGGCGGCTGTGCCGGACCGATGGACGACCTGATAGAGTGGGTGAACAATCTGAAGATGAAAGCGGGCGACGTGATATACATCGGTGCGGTGATTGACTATCACTATTAAACCTATCAGCCCCGCACGGATTTATCCTACCCTTCGATGCGGATGCGGGGCACTAACTACGATGGATGATGTAAGAGGGAAGATGTAAGATGTCAGCCTTCAGCCATCAGCCATCAGACATGAAAAAGCGTTTTCATAACTTGTAATGCCTATGCCGGGTGCTCCGGCTGGGCGAATTGATTTTGAATGTTGATGGGGCGGCTGCGCTGTGAAGCATGGCCGCTCTTTTTATCGAGAATTATTTAACCCCTAAAAAGATATACGACTATGGAGAAGAGAAACAAGCTCTATTATTTCGAGAGCCACGATGAAATCCGCGACTATATGGCGCAGGGTTTCCCGTCGAGAGTGTATCTGGTGGCCCGCCTGCGTACGGTGGTGAAGGGCGACCAGGTGGTGCATCCGGCAAACCGTAGCCGGAACGACAACAACGGCGAGGCGGTGCCGCAGTGGAGAATCAACGAGGGCTATGTGGAGGAGCCGAGACAGACGGAGATAGTGACCGTGCTGGGCACGATAGACGACTTCCCCGCCGATGCCTTTGCCACCCGCCATGACTTCCGCCGGCATGAGACGGAGGCCGACACGGTGCTGGAGGGCCTCTATGAGGTGGGCGACCTGCTGGCCGCCCGGCTGCGCACGGCCAACAGTGAGCGGCGCACGCTGTTCACGGCGCAGGAGCTGCTGAAGCCCGTCGACAAGGGCGGTGTGTGGATAGAGTGGCCGGAGGGCGAGCAGGAGGTGCTCTATACCGTGAACACAGCGACAGGGCGCTACCAGATGTGCGAGAGCCAGGTGTTCGAGATGGTTGACCGCATGGAGCGTGTGGAGGGTGTAGGCCCTGCCAAGCGCCATCGCTTCGCTATACAGAACGCTACCGCCCAGCAGCGCGACATCGTGGCCCGCCTGCAGTTCGAGGCCGACAAGATGCTGCCCAAGCTGAAGAAGTGCTGGGCCGACGAGGGGCTGCGCCCAAATGTTCAGCAGGCCGCTATCGAGGTGGCTACGGGTGTGGCGGTCAGCACGGACGGTCATGTGCTGGTGGCCCACAAGACGAAGGCCTACAAGGCCGACGTGACCGACGGCAGGCTGCTGTGGGACATGGTGTTCCTGCCCCGCGAGATAGTGCAGATGAAAGGCACTATCACGGTGGAGGTGGAGCTGAACGACGGTCGCGAGCAGATAGTGACGGCCACCGACGGCAGCGGACGGCACGGCGAGGTGATGCAGAGCCAGGCTTATCCCAACTGGCGGAGCGTGATACCGCAGAACGTGGGTAAGGGCATCCGTGTGGACGTGAAGCCGTGGGAGGCAGCCGTGAAGCAGGTGCTGCCCCATCTGTGCCAGGCCAGTAACCTGATGTATATCGACGCCGGGCGAGGCAGCAAGACGATTACCTTCAAGGGCGAGGACTACGACTTCTCGAAGACGGTGGAAGCCAGTGTGCAGGCTCCGACCGGCGTGAACGGTGGTCTGTGGGTAGGCGTAAAGGCCACGTCGTTGCTGACGATGCTGGGTTTCCAGCCCGACGTGATGCACTTCACCGACCGCAGCCGTGCCCTGCTGTTCCATAACGACCAGACGCTATCCATCTGCATGCCGATGCTTATCGACGGACTGGACGAGCCGCGAGGCCCTGAGAAGATGGAAAGGTTCAGCCTGGAGGCATGGGAGAAGAAAACTATGGGCGAGGCGACTACGAAGAAAGCAAAGCCCAAGGCGAAGCAGGCGGCGGGGAAGATACAGACCCCACCCCCGACCCCTCCCCTTGATGGGAGGGGAGCGGCTACCGCCAGCAACGAGCCGACGTTTGCGGAGCGGCTGCGGGAGGCACTGCTGAAGCACTATCGGCAGGCGGCATAATCTACCGCTCTTCAAATCGTAAATTGTAAATTGTCAAATTGTAAATTATCATGGTGGAATATTTTGCAAACTGTATGACCCACGAGCAGCTGGAGCAGGAGCACCGGCGGCTCGTGATTAAGATGCACCCGGACCGCAACCCTAACGACCCGGAGGCGACGGCTAAGTTCCAGGAGATGCAGCAGCAGTATGAGGAACGCAAGGCGGAGCTGAACGGCGACTATACCAAGTCGGCAAGAGGGCGTGAGCGGAGAGAGCGGGAGCGCCGGGAGCGTGAGGAACGGGAGCGCAAGGAGCGTGAACGCAACCGGCTGGCCGAGGTGCTGGAGCAGGCACGACTGAACAAGCAGAAGCGGCACACGGAGCTGAAGAAGGGCGACTTCGTGTATGCTCAGATGGTGCCGAAGGTGGGCGGCACGCCTAACGGCTGGGCTGACATGACAGTAGAGGACATCCTGCAGGTGTCGCTGAAGGACGACATGAACGGCGAGACGGTGGTGATGGTGGAAGAGATTATCGAGTGCCAGGACTACGACATGATGAATTGTTCGTTGAGCAAGCTGATGGGTAGCACGGAGACAGGGCGTATCTATGGCGGCTGGGAGACGATACAGAGTGCCGACCCCGCTAACGGCATCCGCAAGGCAAAGCGCGTGGCGAAAGTGGTGCTGTTCCGCTCAAAACACTACTGCGCCTTCGGCAATCCGCAGGGCGACTCCTTTGTCAGCGACTACTATATGCGTCCCGACTTCGGTACGATGTACTCCGACCATCTGCACCGCATCTACCAGCGTATGCGGCAGGAAGAAGAAGAGAAGGCTCGCATCGAGGCGGAGCGCAAGGCCCGCATCGAGGCGGAGCAAAGGCCGCTGATAGACGAGTGGGCGCCGAAGCTGATTACTGTCAGCCGGGGACTGACCGACGCGGAGCAGCAGACGGTGGCCGTCTCTAACCTGAAGGCGGTGCTGAAGGGGCGGTTCCCCGGGGTGACGTTCACCATCAAGACCAACCGCTACGGCGAGACATCGGTGACGTGGGAAGACGGGCCTACGGTGAGAGAGGCAGTCGTTGCCGCCGACCTCTTCAACGACTGGCTGCAGCTGACGGAACCTACACCGTGGCAGGAGCGCTTCGGACGGGTGACGATCAACGCTGCCGACTTCAACCGCAAGATGAACGTGCTGACGAAGGCGCGTATCCTGCAGCAGTTGGGCGGCGTGGTGGATGCCTTCTGTCAGGGCGACATCGACGACGAGGTGACAGTCTCGGATGATGACTGGACGATGCTGCACCTGATGGTGGGTGTGAGTGTCGGTGACCCCGACGCACAGCTATGCCGCTCGACGCTGAAGACCGACGGCACACGGCGGGTGCATATCGGCACGGCAGTGCGCTATGTGTTCGAGCATACGAGCTATGTGAAGGCGAAGACTACAAAGAAGAAAGTGAAGCAGGCGGCCTGAGTAATCGGGTCGCCTGTCGGCGAGAAATTTACGATTAAGCGAGAGCAGAGCCATGCTTGCATGAGCTTTGCCGAGCGTGAGTAAATTCGCCCGACTGGGCAAATTATCTAAAAATTTAATTAAAAATTATTCAAGACTTATGAAAAAGATTTCAGACATCTACAGCATCGTAAAAGAGAGCCGCGAGAGAATTATGAAGACCATGCAGGAGCGTGGCATTACTGAGTTGGCAACCATCCTCCCGTACAGCGAATGGTGCAAGCAAGAAGAGTGTGAGCCGGAAGAGGAAGAGGACGAGGATGACGCCTACATCGACTACAAAGACCAGGAGGCACCGTATGTGGTGTTTATCGGGAAGTATGACATGAACGACTACCGCATTGAGAAGGTGACGCTGGTAGGCGACCGCTTCAAGTTTGAGGGTCACAGCAACGAACTTGGCTACGACTGGGCGTGGGAGGATGACACCGTATGGGCTACCAGAATGTTCGTCTGGGAGAAACTGGAGGAGCTGCTCGACATCGGCGACGAGCCGGAGAAGGTGTGGGTGCTGACAAACCACGCCGCTACGGAGTGCGAGTATCTGGGAACGAACAATCGTGTGTTTGCCAAGAAGGAGGATGCGCTGAAGGCTCTTGCAGAATGGAAGAAAGACGAGGAAGTGTATGTGAAACGCTACGAATGGAACGTATGCAGCGACACTCCCGAACACTACGAGGCTTGTGAAGAAGGCGACTACTGCGCCAACCATACGGAGGGATTCATCAACGAATATGAAGTGAAATAAAAACGAATTGAGTATATGGAGAGTGACATTAAAGTGAAGGCAACATCCGAACAGATGATGATGTTCGGCAATCTGTATTGTGTGAAATGGTGTGAGCGCATCAAGTGGCTCGGCGACAGCAAGGGACGATGGCTCTATAAGGTCACGTTGAGACACGCCGACGATGCCGGCGAACTGCATGGAACGTACACGGTGGAAACGCTGATGAAGAAATTCCGCGAAGATGCCTATACCAACTTCCCCTGCTATATAGCGGGCGTCGTCAACGCCCTGATAAAGGACTGCGGACTGGTGCTTTCTGCCCTCGGCGACAAGCAGAATGTGACAGACCTAATCAACGACTCCCTGCAAAAGAAGGGCATGAAGGTGAAAGTGATTAACAATTAAAACAATTACGACTATGGCAAAGAAGATGTGGAAGGTGAACGTCAGTTTTGTGGACGAGACACCGGAGGACGGAGAGCGCATACTGCGCGACGTGAAGACGCTGCTGGAGTATGACCGATCACATGGCGGCTTCGGCAAGATGCCTTACTACTGGTATGGCATCAAGGTATCAGAGGATGAGGGCATCTACCCCGTGATGGTAGAAGTGCGCCGCAGGGTGAGGAACAAGGCGCTGAAGCGTACGGAGATTAAGCGGGAGTTCCGCACACTGCGCATCAAGGCTGAGTTCCTGAACCGCGAATGGCGCACGATGACCACCCCGGGCGGAATGACCGTACACTATGCGGTGGCGGTATAGTATTAACGAATAAAAACATTTGAGACTATGGCAATAGCAAGAGCAATGAATCCGTTTACATGCTTCCGCGATCTAAGAGAACTGAACGACCTGATAGATGCGAGAGGCAGTCTGATGAGTGCTATCGAGGATGCACGGACGTATCGGGCCGAGTGCCGGCATATAAAGAAATACAAGGCCGACTATCTGCCCGCCAGCATCTATGAACATTACAAGCGAAACTACGAGCAGGCGATGCAACTGGTGCGAAAGAAGTACGAGGAATATTTCTACCGCTGCCAGTTTGCCGGCATGAATATCATCACGGCTACGGCGTTTCGTGAGAAGTTGATTGAATATATTGACGAACTATAAACATTTGAGACTATGGCAAAGATGACGGTGGCGAAAGCCAAGAAACAGATTATTGCGAAGATTAAGCGCAAGGGTGGGCTCTACGAGAACTGCGGAGAGCATGAACTGAGGGAGTTGCAGGCGGCCAACGACTTCGCCTGCAATGACGACTACATGGAACTGTACCGCTGGATAGAGTCGCTGGACTACGACACTGTTCAGAAGTACCTCTGAACCTATTCACGAGCAATCTCCGGGTTGCTCGTGAACAATCTGGAGATTGTTCGTGAATAATTAGAAATTGACAACAGACAAAATCAAAACAAGCGAGAGTATGAAAGCGACAGATCAAAAAGCAGTGTTTGCCCTGAACGATGAGCAGCGGGCACTGATGGAAGAGTGGAAGAATCTGAAGGAGCGCATGAATAAAGCGCAAATGGTTTTTCTGTTCGACGAGAATTATATTTCATTCGGCGTTATCAACGGCGAGAAGGTGGCGGAAATATATACCGACGAAGCCTTCTACAAGGAGGAGTATCACGAGTACATGGATGACAACGCCGTGGAGTGGGGCAACTTTGAAATGCCTAACCTCACGACGTTCTATGACGGAGAGTATTCGCCGTTCATGCTCTTCGACGGGGGCGTAGAGAAGCGCAACCTGAACCTGAGCATGGAGTCGGCAGCATTATAACTAAACTAAAAACAAGCGAGATATGAGTAAATTACAGAGACTGCGCGACAACATCGAGGCACTGCAGCATGCGATGACTTCGACCAGTGAGTATGACAGAGAGATACTGAGCAAGTACACAGGCTTCGGGGGGATGACGTTCGTGCTGAACCCGCTGGAGAAGAGCGTATGGAGCAAGAGCGACTTGCAGTACTACGAACTGACAGTAAAGCTGCACAACATCTTAAAGGAGTATAGCAGCAGCGAGCGGGAGTATCAGCAGTGGGTGGAGAGCCTGAAGGCGAGCACGCTGACGGCGTACTATACGCCGGGCGAGGTGGTGGAAACCGTGGCGAAGGCGATAGGATATAGCGCGTTTATCAGCGGCAAGTTCAGCAAGGCTTTCTTCAACATACTCGACCCTGCAGCTGGCATGGGCGTGTTCGGCATGGAGATGGGCATCCACACAAACAACGGCGATAAGTTCTCTAAGAATATCCATGTGACGATGTATGAGAAAGACCTGCTGACAGGGCTGATGCTGGGCCGGCGCTTTGACGGGCCGACTGCTGACATCCGTGTCGCTGGCTTCGAGACTATCCCGGCTTCGGAGTTGGGCAAGTATGACCTGGTGGCGACGAATGTTCCCTTCGGGGATATCCGCGTGTTTGATCCTGACTATACGAACTCGAAGAGCCAGGTGCGGAGGGACGCAGCCCGCATGATCCACCGCTACTATGTGCTGAAAGGACTGGACTGCCTGCGAGAGGGTGGGGTGTTGGCTTACATTATCACCAGCAACTACCTGAACCGCGACGGCGAGCAGATAGGCGATGCGCTGAAGCAGGCACGGCTTGTCGGGGCTTACAGGTTGGCGAACAACCTGTTCAAGGAGAGCGGTACCGAAGTGGGCACCGACCTCTTAGTGATGCAGAAGGACAGCCAGCGTGGCGAGCTGACCGAGGAAGAGACGATGCTGCTGACGCAGTATGAGGACGGGGGATGCCAGACGAATATGTACTTCGATATGTGGCCCGAGCGAGTGATTGCTACGGAGCAGGTGACGGGCACCGATGCTTACGGCAAGCCTGGCTTTGTGTATCGCCATGAAGGCGGTGTGCAGGGGATAGCACAGCAGCTGGGCGAGGTGCTGAGCAAGGACCTGGAAAAAAGCCTCACCCCCGACCCCTCTCCGAAAGGCGAGGGGAGTGACGACCAAAAGGGCAAGGCGAAGGCCAAGAGCGAGAAGCAGGAGCGCAAGAGCAAGAGCGAAGACAAGATGTCTGGAAAGGAACGGTTGTTGCACGGCATATTGGAGAACTATACAGCCCTGTATGACTACGAGGCGAAGGAGATGCAGGAGGGCACGGAGCTGCGCAAGGAACTGAACCGCCTGTATGACTACTTTGCGCAGTGGTACGGCCGATTCAACGACCCGAAGAACCGCAAGGCGGTGGAGCGAGTGAACAAGGAGCTGCTGACGCTGGAGATACTGGAGGACGGCAAGTGGCGTAAGGCTGACATCTTCGACAGGCCGGTGGCGTTCTCGACGGACGAGATGCACAGCGTGACGGATGCTCACGAGGCGCTGGCGCAGAGCCTGAATGACTACGGCAAGCCCGATGTGCGCTATATGGCGGCGCTGACGGGGAAGAGCGAGGAAGAAATCTGCGACGAGCTGGAGGGGGAGATTTTCTATAACCCCCTGAGTGAGGAGTGGGAGATCAAGGCGCGGTTCATCAGCGGGAATGTGATTGAGAAGATAGAGCGCATTGAAGCGCTGGTTTCAAGTTTCAAGGTTCAAGTTTCAGGTAAGGCTGGCGAAAAGGAGGGCGAAGCACTTGAAACTTGCAAATTGAAACCTGAAACCAAAAACTTGAAACCTGAAACTTGGAACTTGAAACTGGCGAGAGCGCAGAAGGCGCTCGCTGCCCTGCGGGCCGCCGTCCCTGAGCCTATCCCCTTCGACGAGTTGGACTTCAATCTGGGTGAACGGTGGGTGGACACGAAGATTTATGAGGACTTCGCCTCGGAGTTCTTCTCGATGGAGGGCGACGGCTACGGATGCAAGGTGGAGGTGACGGTGCGGTATGACCGCAACCTCGACCAGTATGCCTGCGACAGCGACTGCGGCAACGAGAAAATATATACCCAGTATGCCGTGAGCAGCGAGGCCAGCCAGTCGATTGACGGTATGGGGCTGCTGGTGCATGCACTGCAGAACAGCTGTCCCAAGATGATGAAGTATCGCCGCGACGAGATGGGGCGCAAGATTAAGACCGCCAGCGGTAAGAGCTATGAGAAGGACGAGGACCCGGAGGCTACACAGAAGGCTAACACGCTGATTGAGGAAATCCGGCAGGGCTATCAGGACTGGCTCTTGCGACAGCCGAAGGCACTGCGCGACGGACTGGCTGATAAATACAACCGACTGTTCAACTGCCACGTGAAGCCGCAGTTTGATGGCTCGCACCAGCGGTTCCCCGGCATCGACTGGGCAGGACTGGAGGCGAAGTACGGCATACCGCAGCCCGTGTATAAGGACGGCAAGAAGGTTTCAGGTGGCCTGTATAAGAGCCAGGAGGACTGTATCTGGATGCTGGTGATGAACGGTGGCGGCATCTGCGACCACGAAGTTGGTAGCGGCAAGACGCTCATCATGTGTCTCGCTGCCCACGAGATGAAGCGGCTGGGCTTCTGCCACAAGCCGATGATCATCGGACTGAAGGCCAACGTGGCTGCCATTGCCGAGACCTACATGACGGCCTACCCCAAGGCCCGTGTGCTCTATGCCAAGCACGCCGACTACTCGGGCAAGGAGCGTGAGAACTTCTTCAACCGCATGAAGAACAACGACTGGGACGTGGTGATTATGTCGCACGACCAGTTTGGCTTTATCCCGCAGTCGGACGAGGTGCAGGCCGACGTGATACGTGAGGAACTGAACCACCTGAACGAGAGCCTGAGCGCACTCTATGGCTCGTATGACAGCGTGTCGAGCCGACTGAAGCGCGGACTGGAGAAGAAGAAAGCCAACTTGCAATCGAAACTTCAGGACTTGCAATACGCTATTCGCAAGCGCACCGACGACGTGGTGGACTTCAAGATGATGGGCATCGACCACATCTTCATCGACGAGAGCCACCAGTTCAAGAACCTCGGCTTCACCACCCGTCACGACCGTGTGGCAGGCTTAGGCAACTCGGAGGGCTCGAAGCGAGCATACAATCTGCTCATGGCCATTCGCACCATACAGCAGCGCACGGGGCGCGACCTCGGTGCGACGTTCCTCAGTGGCACGACGATTACGAATAGCCTGACGGAGCTTTACTCGCTGTTCCGCTATCTGCGACCGCAGGCGATGGCCAAGCAGGGTATCACCTGTTTCGATGCCTGGGCGGCTATCTTCACCCGCAAGACGCAGGAGTATGAGTTCGGACTGACCAACCAGATTGTGCTGAAGGAGCGGTTCAGATATTTCATCAAGGTGCCGGAGCTGGCGCAGTTCTACAACGAGATAACCGACTACCGCACGGCGAAGGACGTAGGCATAGAGCGCCCCGACAAGTACGCACGATTGATGCACATCGAGCCGACCCCCGACCAGGCGGAGTTTATCCACACGCTGATGAAGTTTGCAGAGACCGGCGACTTCTCGCTGATAGGCATCGACAACCCGACCAAGCAGCAGGAGATGGCGAAGATGCTGTATGCCACCGACCTTGCGAGAAAGATGAGTCTCGACATGCGGCTGATTGACCCGGCGTATGGTGACCACCCACGGAGCAAGGCAAGCATGTGCGCCAAGATGGTAGCTCAGTATTATCACAAGTTCGAGGACGTGAAGGGTACGCAGATGATCTTCAGCGACCTCTCGACGTGGCAGAACGACGGGAAGTTTAACATCTACGAAGAGATCAAGCGCAAGCTGGTGGAGGACTACGGCATACCGGCACGGGAGATACGCTTCATACAGGAAGCCCGCTGCGACACGAAGAAGAAGAAACTCATCGGCGAGGTGAACGACGGCGACGTGCGCATCCTCTTCGGCTCTACGTCGATGCTCGGCACGGGAGTGAACGCCCAGGAGCGAGTGGTGGCGGTGCATCACCTCGACACCCCCTGGCGCCCCGCCGACCTGGAACAGCGCGACGGCAGGGCAGTGCGTAAGGGTAACGTGATAGCCCGCGACTACGGCGACAACAAGGTGGACGTAATCATCTACGCCGTGAAGCGGTCGTTGGATGCCTATAAGTTCAATCTGCTGCACTGCAAGCAGACCTTCATCCAGCAGCTGAAGCAGGGTCAGTTAGGCAAGCGCACCCTCGACGAAGGAAGCATGGACGAGAAGGGCAACATGAACTTCGCCGAGTACATGGCTATCCTCAGTGGCAACACCGACCTGCTGGAGCGCGCCAAGCTCGACAAGAAGATTGCCGCCTTAGAGGTGGAGCGCAAGAACTTCCACCGCGACCAGCGACAGGCCGAGGAACGCCGCGACCGGCTGCAGAAGGACGTGGAGCGGCTGAAGCAGGATGTCCGCGACGCACAGGCCGACCAGCAGCAGTTCGACGCACAGAAGCAGCTGGGCGAGCAGGGCGAGGTGCTGAACATGCTGGTGCTCGACGGATTTAGTGTACCCGACGGTTTTGCCGTCGGAAGCCCCGACTATGAGAAGACCCTCGGCGAGCGGCTGTGGCGCATCGAGCAGACAGCCCGCACACAGGGCATCCGCCTGAAGATAGGACAGCTCTACGGCTTCGACCTGATGGTGAAGACCAACGAGCAGAAAGTGCGCGACGCCGACGGCAACGAGTCGATGGAATATACCAACCTCTTCTCGCTGCAGGGCCAGCGCATCCTGCACACCGTGAACAACGGCAAGCTCTCGCACCTCTCGCCCCGACTGGCAGCGGAGTACGCCCTGCGCTGTCTGCAGGAGCTGCCCCGCCGCATCGCCGACTGGCAACGATGGATAGCCGACAACAACGTGACTATCCGCCAGCTCGCCGAACTGCTGAAGCAGACGTGGCCCAAGGAGGACGAGCTGCGTCGCGCCAAGGCCGACCTCGCCAAGCTCGACCGCAAGATCAACGCCGAGATGAACGGCAAGAAGTCTAACGACGGCTCCGAGGGCAGCGCCTCCGAGAGCGACGGCGGGCTGAAGCAGGCGGCGTAGGTTTTAAGTGAAGAGTGAAGAGTGAAAGGCTACGGGTAGGCGAGCTCTGCTCGGGAATAGAGTGAAAAATTTGCTACCGCTCTTCACTCTTTCAGAAAATATTATTAACTTTGCAAACGATTAAATGCTACAACGAATATGAAAACGAAAATTGAGAACATTAAGAACTGGTGCCGTTACAACGGCGTGACTGGTATTGTCGCTGACACGGGATTCGAGCATTATGTGTTTATCCCGGAGAGTGAGATCGAGACAACCGACATTGACGGGAACTCCGCGAACGGGCTGGCGCCTGGTTGCTATGACCAGGAGCTCTTCAGTAGCGATTATTCGCACGACAATCCTATGGATGTGGAACCGGTGCTTGTCCGCAACTTCAAAAAAGGCGACTGGTATAAGAGATTACGTCAGGAATGGTTGCCGATAGAAGAAGCGCGTATTGAGACAGCAGCCATGCAGCTGTGCGTCACAACCGACTGGCGTTCTGACTATACCTCGGAGCGTACCAAGATGATGAACCGCATAGAGGAGTGCCGCAGGAATGGTACGCCTTGCGGCGGTTTGCGAGCAGAGTGGGAGAAGATAGTCGATAGCTATGACGTAACGCTTGACAACGGAGACTCCGCGTTGGCATTGCTTAGTATGGACGACGATGCAGGAGGCTACACGGATTTTGAATGCCTTGTAGATGAAGTAGCCCGACGCTACGGCGAGGGTTCGATCAGCAAAGACGAAGATGACGGGCACGTCTGCAATCTGGCAGATGTCAACGAAAAGGGGAAGCACGTCCATATCGAACTGCATCAGTATTACGGCAAGATGTTCAAAATAGTATTCATCAACGAGAACGGAACGCCTTTAGGATTCGACTACAACCATTGCATTGACGTGTTCAACAAAGATACCGGCGAATGGAAGCATCTCGCCGACAAGCGTGAGATAGGCGGCTTTGTGGATGGGCGCGTCAATTACGCGGAATACTATTGCGAGCCAGCCGAATTTCTTCGCTGGTGCGATGCTTTCACTGAAGGGTGTGTGAAGTATATCAAGTTACTCTTCGGATAAGCAACACACGACAGTCACACATCAACCACCATCGAGCACCCCTTGCTACCGCAGCAGGGGTGCTTGCTTTTTACGGGGTGGACTTTTACCATCGGCTCTCATTAACCAGAGCCATAGGTAAAAGTCCACTTTTATCTGGGTAAAAGTTAATCCCCAGATTTTGCCCTTTT
>Ga0326512_10002901_pt1 | contig 12666 bp, 17 predicted proteins | sample 1_2617_0518_D_FD_203652 | JGI IMG/M metagenome (GOLD analysis project Ga0326512, IMG submission 203652) | Bovine rumen microbial communities from UC Davis, California, United States - 1_2617_0518 | ecosystem: Host-associated > Mammals > Digestive system > Stomach > Rumen | place: USA... | reverse complement strand
AAAGAGATAAGGGAAGCCGTTGCGACAGGAAACTACTACAGGTCACCTTTTTAGGTTTACAAGGTGACAATATGGTGATACAATGCACATGAAAGGCGGTGCATTGTATGACTCCGAGAAAGAAAGCCAACTCCGAGCGGATCAACGTGTTTTTCTCCCCGGAAATTCTGGAACGGCTGAAACGGATAGCCGACCGGAAAGGAATCTCTGTTAGCGGTTTGGTGCGAATGATCGTACTGGACAAGCTGAACAAAGGTGAAGCGGAGAAAGAAAACTGACTTCAACCCGAAAGGGTTTGGGGTGCATAGAACACGATTGCAAGCGTGATGCCGGGGGTTTGTTGCTCGCCCCCGGCTTTTCTATGCGAAATATAAACGAACGAGCAACGGAAGAAAGGAGCAACACACATGGCATGGTATGTCTATATGCACACATTCCCGGACGGGAAAAAGTATGTCGGGATGACTTCTCAAAAACCGGAAAGACGGTGGAAAGGATGGAACCACGGGTATTACAGTCAAGTTCTGATGGTAAACGCAATCAAAGAAAGCGGATGGGATAACATAAAGCACGAAATTCTTCGTGTCTGTGATACCAAAGAAGAAGCCGCAGATTGTGAGCGTGATTACATCCTGATGTACAGGACAAACCAGAGGGAACACGGGTACAATGTACAACCGGGAGGTTACCATCCAAAGGGATACAAGATCAGCGAAGAAGCCTTGAAGAAGGTTCGGGAAAGCGGTTGTCACTCTGGCACGAATAATTCAATGTACGGAAAGCATCTTTCCCCGGAACACAAAGCGAAATTGAGCGCATCCCACAAAGGGAAATGCGACATTGAAGCAATCCGGCGAGGTGCAAAGAAACGAATGGGCGAAAAAGCGTACAACGCCCGGAATGTGCTTTGCTATGATAGAAACGGTACTCTGATTGCCGAATACGGTTCGCTTGCAGATGCAGGAAGGGCTTTCGGATGCAGGACGCAGGATGTTTATAATTGTTGCATCGGAAGGCAGAAAACATCAAAGAGTATTCGGTTTGTGTATGCGGATAACGGGAGGTGATACCCATTGGCAAAAAAAATCCTGATTGGAACAGGATAAAAGCGGAATACGTTGCCGGGGGCATCTCGCAACGTGCCCTTGCTGATAAGTATGGGATTCCGTTCGGAACCATGCAAAAAAGGGCGGTCAAGGGCAAGTGGACGGAAGAACGTACACAAGCCGGTGAAAAAGTGGTTGAAAAGGTAATACAGAAAACCGCAAAAAAGACAGCAGATAACGCAACCCTTGCCGCTGACATCAAGCGCAAGGGTTTGTTGATTCTTGATAGGCTTTTCGATGAGTTTGCAAACGTGAAGGCAACAGAACACCGGGATTACAAAGGAAGAAACCTGACCGACATAAAGCGGCTCCGTGACCTGACTGCCGCTTACAAAGACTTAACAGACGATATGCAGGATGCGGGTAAATCGGACGTTGAAGACCTTTCCCCGCTTGTGGAGTTGTTGAAGGATGAGTAAAACAGCAACAATCCCTTGGGGGCAGTTTTCGCCAAAGCATAAAGCATACATCAAAGCCGCATTGCGCAACCGTATGTGCGTTGCAGAAGGGGCGATCAGAAGCGGCAAGACAATTGACCATTGCATAATAGCGGCGGCGTATCTTGAGCAAACGCCGGACAAATATCACCTTGCAAGCGGGTCAACCATTGGCAACGCGAAATTGAACATCGGCGTTTGCAATGGCTTTGGGCTTGAAAACCTGTTCCGGGGGCGTTGCAGGTGGGGCAAGTACAGGGACAATGAAGCCCTGTACATACAGACGCAGACCGGGGAAAAGATCGTTATATTCGTTGGCGGTGCAAAGGCTGATGCGTACAAGCGCATATTGGGCAACAGTTACGGCCTTTGGATTGCCACAGAGATCAACGAACACTTTGACAGCGTGGACAGCCGCATATCTTTTTTGAAAGTGGCAACGGGGAGACAGATTGCCGCACAGCACCCGTTTACGCTTTGGGATTTGAACCCTTGCAACCCAAAGGCACGGATATACGAAGATTATATTGACAAGTACAGGGAGCAAGGGCTTGCGGGCGGTTATCTGTATCAACACTTCACCATCAAAGACAACGCAACAATAACACCGGAACGGATTGCGGAGATTGAAAGCAGATATGACCCGAACACAGTTTGGTACAGGCGTGACATACTTGGTGAACGTGCGGTTGCTGAAGGGTTGATATACCAATTGTTCGCAGATCAACCAGAACGCTTTGTTGTTGATGACCTGCCACGGGTGCAACGGGCAACCATTGGGGTTGACTTTGGCGGCGGCACATCGGCGCACGCCTTTTGTTGCTTGGGTCATGCCGGGAACAGCCTTGTTGTGCTTGACGAATACCGGGAGCAGGAAGCCTTGAACCCCACAAAGCTACAACAGGACTTTGTTGATTTTGTGCGCCGCTGTCAAATGCGTTGGCTTGTCACGGATGTTTGGTGCGACAGCGCGGAACAAACCTTGATAAACGGGTTGAGGACGGCGGCGGCGCAAGCACATCTCCCCGTCAATATCGGAAACGCCCTTAAAAAGCCGATAAACGACCGCATAAGGGCGTTGTGCATCCTTATGGGTTCGGGGCGGTTCAAGATATATAGCGGGTGCAAATGGACAATTGACGCATTGAAAAGCGCAATTTGGGACAGCAAAGAGGTCACAGAGGATGTGCGACTTGATAACGGCACAACCAACATTGACAGCCTTGACGCGCTTGAATATGCGTATGAACGGGACATCCCCGTATTGATTGAGGGGTGGAGCAGGTAATGCAATGGCAATGGTTGGACAACTTGAAAAGAAGGTGGAAAAGCGGTATGCAAAAAGCGGTTGCGGGAACGGGGCTTGCAAGGGAATACAAAAGCGTGTTTGACCTTGCGGGCGTGCCGTCTTTCCAACAGTTTTACGATTTCGGAATATTCATTTGGAAATGGCTTTGGAAGGGCTTTTACAAGGCTTGGCACATTGTCCCCGCCCCTACCATTGCAGACCCAAAGGCACGCCGGGAAATGTACCGGATGAACATGGCAAAGGCGGTTTGCGCAGAAATGGCTTCCCTTGTGTGGGGTGAGGAATGCACGGTCAACGTGAGCATTGACGGGCGGGAAAGTGACGATGACAACCCCGACCCGCTGAACGCCTTTGTGCAAGGCGTGCTTGCGTGCAACGCTTTCCGGGAAAAGATGCAGGAAAGCATTGAAGAAGCACTTGCGTTGGGCGGCAACGCCTTGAAGGTTTGGGCAGAGTCAAAGCACGATGAAAACGGCAACGAGTTACCCGAAACCCGGAAAATCATGATTGGTTATTGCATGGCAGACCAATTTGTCCCGCTTGCGTGGGACAATGCACGTGTTACGGAAGGGGTGTTCGTGTCACGTATTGCAAAGAATGGTTACTATTACACCCGCCTTGAGTGGCACAGGTGGAACGGGCTTACCTATGTGATAACGAACGAGTTGTACCGCTCCGAAATGCAGAAAGGCACAATGCCGGGTGAATCGCAAGACATTCTTGGTGTGCGCTATCCCCTTGCGGAAATTTATCCGTACCTTGAGGAAGAAACCGAAGTGCCCGTGGAAGAAAGCCTGTTTTCATACTGGCGCACGCCGATTGCCAACAACCTTGATGACAATTCCCCGCTTGGCATGAGCATATACGGCAATGCCTTGGAAACGTTGCACGCCTTGGACATTTGCTATGACAGCTTCGTCCGGGAGTTCCGGCTTGGCAAAAAGCGCATTATAGTGCCCGCCCGTGCTGTGCGTTCTGTGGTTGACCCGCAGACGGGTGCGCTTGTGCGGTACTTTGACGCAACGGACGAAACCTATGAAGCACTTGCAAGTGATACGCCGGACGATTTGCAGATAAAGGACAACAGCGTTGAATTGCGTGTCGAAGAACACGTTGCGGCAATCAATGCTTTCCTGTCAATCCTGTGTTTGCAGACTGGCTTTTCGGCGGGCACGTTTACGTTTGACCAACACACGGGCTTGAAGACCGCAACGGAGGTTGTGAGCGAAAACAGCAAGACATACAAGACAATCAAGACCGTGCAAAACCAACTTCGTCCGGCAATCGAACACCTTGTGCGCAATATCATTGATGTTGCCATACTGTACGGCATGACGGACGAAAACGGGCAGAGCGTGGAAAGCCTTGCCGCACCGGGGTACAACGTGCAAATAACGTTTGATGACGGTATTACGCAAGACAGGCAAACCAATATCAACGAAGGGGTCATGCTTGTTGGTGCGGGCATATTGAGCAAATACACCTTCTTGACAGACCCCAAATACGGACAGGGGTTGACCCCGGAACAGGCAGAAGAAGAGCTTGCACGGGTAAAGCAAGAAGGTGCGGCGGGCAACGTTGACCCGCTTGCAATCTTCGGGACGGCTGAATAAGGGAGGTGTAAACGATGCGCCCCGCATTTCTGGATGCTATGTCATGGGAGATGGCAGAGGTTTACGGGGCGGTTACAGATCAAATATTGATAAACCTTGCCCATTATTTCCCATATTATGACGCAAGCAATTTCCCCCGTTCTTCGATCACGTATCAAGCGGATATGTTGGCGCAAATGGGGCAGGTAAACAAGGACACCATGCGCATTATCAGGCGCAATCTTTCGGGTGCTTCCCCGGCACTGAAAAAGATGCTTGAACAGGTTGTGATTGACAGCGTGCAAGCGGTCAACCCGGAGCTTGCGGAAGCGGTTAAAAAGGGCATTTTCATGCCGCCGCAAACGCCTGTTGTATCACCAAACCAATACAGAGCGTTCAACTTGTACTATAAACAAGCGGCAGACAAACTGAACCTTGTGAACACGGTCATGCTTGAGAGTACACAAGCGGCATACCGGGCAACGGTTGCAGACATTGCCGCAAGGGTACAGGCAACGCAAACCGCCCTTGATATTGGTGCGGGCGAGGTTGTGACGGGCGTTTCTGCGTGGAACACGGCAACGGCGCACGCAATCAAGCGTTTGCAACGTGACGGAATAACGGGCTTTATTGATCATGGCGGGCACAGGTGGAGTGCGGAAGCGTATGTTGCAATGGATATCCGCACAACCATGTTCAACACAGGGCGTGCGGCTGTTTGGGAAACCAATCAGAACTTCGGCAATGACCTGTATATTGTGAGTTATCACAACGGCGCACGCCCGCTGTGCTATCCTTGGCAAAGCAAGGTCATATCAAGCACAGACAACGCCCGTGTTGTTGCTGACCTTGACGGGAACGAAGTGCAGGTTTTCTCACAGAGCGAAACAAGCTACGGGGAACCCGCCGGGCTGTTCGGTATCAATTGCAAGCACTACCCTACCCCGTTCATCCCCGGCGTTTCCCTTGTCCGTGAGGGTGGACAGAGCGAAGAGGAAAACGCAAAGACCTACGAAGAAAGCCAACAGCAAAGGGGGCTTGAGCGCAAAATCCGTGAGGAAAAGCGGGACTTGATGATGCTGAAGGCGCAAGGTGCGCCGGATGAGTTGATCAAGGCACAGCGGGCAAAGATACGGCAAACGGATGATGATATTGACGCATTTTGCGATGCAACAGGGCGTGCAAGGCGGCAAAACCGGGAAGCCGTATATACAAAGAGGGAATTTCCTGCGGCTGAAACGTATGATGTAACAGAGTTTGAGCGCAAGCAAAAGGAAATGATTGACAGTTTCTATTCCGGCGGTGGCGCACAACAAAACGAAACGTTCGGGCAGATGACACCGAACGTTTCAACAACGCCAAAGGAACAACCCAAACTGCCAAAAGTCATTCAAACTGAAGTAACGGATGTGCAGGAAGAAAGCACGAAGCCGCTTAAAGAATCTTTGATTGATGCCTATGAACACCACAGAATCAAAAACGGTTTGACATCTGCGCCATATGACCCGGAAGCAAAATTGCAGTTTATCACCGCCGATTTGGACGGGCTGAGCGAAGGGACAAGAAAAACTGTTGAAGAAACTGTTGGAAGATTGGTTGGGAAATATGACACGCCGCTTGTAAAAGTTGCAACGATGGACAAGCAGGACATTTTCTTCAACAGGCACGCTTTTGCGGGTGTTTCACACAATTACTCAAACGATACAGCAACAATGACAATCAACCCCCTTAGATGTCGGAACAAAGCAAAGATGGTTGCACGAATAAAGGAATTGCGGGATGCCGGATATTGCGCTTATGTGCCGGACAAGGATTTGGAAAGATATGTATTTACCCACGAATTCGGGCATTCTATAATGAAAATAACTTCGGAAACGTCCGGCAAAAACTTTGTGGGTGCTGATTATTCAAAACTGCGTGAAGCAAGCAAACGTGTTAGCAGTATTTTTAACCAATATCGTGAAGAAATAGGCGAACTTGAAAAAGCAAGACGGGCGGCAGAACGGCGATTTATTATGGATGTTTCCGAAGAAGCAGGAGAAGAAGCAAGGGAGATCGGGAAAAAACTGCGTTCGGTAAAAATAAGCGATTATTCGTTAACGGATGTCAACGAATTCTTTGCAGAAGCATTTGTGCATACAGAGTACGGGGGCACGAATCCGTATGCGTTGCAAGTGCGTGAAATAATCGACCAATATTTCTTGAGGTGATACTTTATGCTTGATATGCCGTATTTCATGACGAACAAAGATTGGTACTACTTTGACGGTGAACGGTTTGTTCTTACAGCGCAAGCACCTGAGAAAGCAAAAGAATCACTTGAAGAGTTTTACAGGGACGCAAAAGAAATACTTGAAGAAAGGGAGGGGAAACCATGAGGTGCAGACATCCGGCAATTGTTGATGGCAAGTGCCTGACTTGCGGCGCACTTGTAAACGGTCAAAATGCGGCGAATAACGCCGCCAAGCCGCAGAATGAGCAAACACCCACGGCGGCGGCTACACCGCCCGAAAACGGGCAGGAAACGCCGAAAAAGACCACACGCAAGCGCAAGGCGTAAAGCGCACGGGTTGCAACGCATTTTTCATAGCGCATGAGCGTGACGGTTAGCGCATCCGGCTTTGACCCGGTATGAGATGGTTCGACTCCATCATGCGCCGCTTTGCGTTGCAACCAAGTTGCAAGGGAAATACATTTTAATTCGCTATTTTGTGAAAAATCCGCAATATAATGAATTAAAATGGGGAAATCAGAGGTTTTATTTCCAAATAACATGATGAAACAGGCAATGTGCATCAAACGCACGTTGCTTTTTTTCATACCATCATGCCCGCCGGGGCGTTAAACACGGAGAGCGGTCAATCTCCAATGACCGTAAAAAGGAGGAGCAAAACATGGCGGGTATTTTTACACGCAAGGCGTTGACCGACATTCTGAACAACGGTGACTTGACCCCGGAAGAGCGTGCCGACAGCATTTTCAGCCTGTACGGGCGTGCGCTTGATGACGGATATGTTACCAAGGGGGCGGCACAGGCGGCACAGGATGCGGCAATCAAGACAGCGCAAGAAGCATGGGCAAAAGAGCAAAAGCCCGTAAATGTCAAAGAAACGCCCGAATACAAGGAACTTTTGGGGCAGTTTGACGGGTACAAGACCAAGCAGACCGCAAGGACAAGTGCGGAATATGCGGATGTGAAGCCCAAATTCTTTGACAGGGTTTATGACCTGATTGACCGTGCTGACGGGGCGAAACCCGTGACGGAACAGCTTGCCGACCTGCGGAAAGATTATGAGGAATACTTCACCGCAAAGGCAGACCCCGCACCAAGCAAACCGCAGTTTGGCGCAAAGCCCGAAGGCAGTATGCCCAAAGGCGAAGAAGGGGCGGTTGCGGCATTCTCAAACGCTTGGGGCTTTGTCCCGGCGAAAAAATAACGAAAGGAATGAAACAAAATGGCTTTTGTGCGAACTGATGTAAACTACGCCGCCGAATATTCCCGTGCGCTTTCCAATGCGTACCCCTATATGTCCTATTTCGGCGCAATTTGGGGTGCTAATAACAGCAACCTGTACCGCCCCGGCATGGGCAAGACCATGTATATTCCGTCCATGACCGTCAAGGGTTCCCGTGCCGTGAACCGTGACCAAATCACGGGAACGTTTGAGCGGAACTGGAACAATGAGTTCACCCCTGTAACCCTTGAGATGGACAGGGAATGGGACACCCTTGTTGACCCGATGGATATTGACGAAACCAACGATGTTGCAACCATTGCCAATATCACCCGGACTTTCAACGAACTGCAAAAGATTCCCGAAATGGACGCTTACCTTGCCGCCAAGCTTCACAGCTTTGTCACCACGCCGGACACAACCACGCTGACCGCCGCCAACATCCTTGAAAAGTGGGACACTTACCTTGCCAATATGACGGATGCCCGTGTCAACCGTGACCGGGTGGAAGCGTACATGACCCCGGCGGTTTACAAACTGCTGAAGGAAGCCGCCGGAATCACCCGGTTCGTTGATGTTGGCAACGGCATCCAAGGCGTTGACCGCAATGTTGCCCGCCTTGATGGCGTGCGTATCACCGAAGTTCCGTCCGACATCATGAAGACCGCTTTCGACTTCAGCGAAGGTTTCGTGCCCGCCGGAACCGCAAAGCAAATCAATCTGATTATGGTTGACCCGCTTGCGGTTGCCGCCCCTGTTAAGTACGAAACATCCATGATGAGCGCACCCACGGCGCAGAGCAAGGGCAAGTACCTGTATTATGAACGTTACTATTACGGTGCGTTTGCGATGCCCAACCGTGCGGCGGGAATTATTGCCAACAGTGCCGCAACTTGATGAGGTGAGCGCATGGGCGTTGTAACTTTTGAATTTTATTCAAATGTTTACGGGGGAACGGATGCCGATGAGACATCCTTCCCCGCCCTTTGCGCCCGTGCTTCTGACATTATCGGTGCGGTCACGCATTGGGCAGACGAAACAACCATTGCAAAGCTTCCCACCTTGCACCAAAACCTTTACAAAAAGGCGGTGTGCGCACAGGTTGATTTCCTTGCGATAAACGGCACAGATTCCGTTAACGAAACCGCTTCGGCGGGCTTTACCGTTGGAAAAGTGACCGTACAAGGCAAGGCAAACAGCGCAAGCGGCGGCAAGCTTTCCGAAAGCATTTCCCCGCTTGCAATCGGATACCTTGAGCAAACCGGGTTGATGAACCCGCAAGTGCCAACCGTGGAAGCGTGGTGGTAAAATGCTGAAACCTATCCCGTCAAAGATTTTGAGAAGCACAGCGACCGTCAAAGTATGCAACGGCGTTGACAGGTATCAGAATCAAACATACACGGAATACACGGTCAAGCGGGTACACCTGCAACCAACCAACGAAATCCGCAAAACACAGAGCAACACGGATTGTATTTTACGGTCAATCCTGTTTGTTGATGCCCGCATTAGCACCCCCGCACTTGATTGGTGCGCCCTGTTTGATTCGGCGCACAAGCTTGCTGGGGATATGCGGGTTGTGGTGCGTGGCGTGGAATACACGGTTTTTTCGGTTGATGCGTTGCGGGATGACACGGACAACCTGCATCACTACGAAGTGGGGTTGGTATAATGGCGGTGCGCATTGAGATCAACGAAAACAGCATACGGGCGAAGATCGATAACGCATGGGAAACCGGGCGGGAAATGCTGTGCTCCCAAATCCTCCGGGATTGCAATATGTATTGCAAAGAGGACACCGGGATGTTGATAATGTCATCGTACATACACAGCAGGTTGAAAGAAGGGCTGTTGATATGGCAAACGCCATACGCCGCCCGGCAGTATTACGAAATCCCCACAGCGTACACAGACGTGAACCCGCAAGCAAGTTGGCGTTGGTGTGAGGTTGCGAAACAAAATCACCTTGCCGAATGGGGCAGACAAGCGCAAGCAATAACGAGGTTATACAAATGAGCAAAATAAATGCCGCCGTTGAAGCGGTCATGGGTTTAATTGACGGCATGGACAATTTTGCGTCAATTACAAGGGGCGCACTTGGTACGGGTGACGGTTTAACGTGCGAAATTGCGCCGTCAACGCCGTCCGAAATTTACATGGACAAGAACGCCTTTATCCCCGTAACACTTGCGCTGAACGGCAAGCACCACGATTTGCAGGTGCTTTCCGACACGCTAAACAATATCGTTGACACGCTGACCCGCCGCACGGCGTACCCCGCCGGGGATGGGTGGGAAATCGTGGATATTACAAGCGGCAATTTGCCCCGTGTCATTGGGCGAGAGGATAACAACGCCTGGTTGATGGCGGGGGATTTGATTGTGAAAGTATACAGAAAGGATGACAAAACATGAATGCGAACTGGGTAAACGAACTTTATGTTGCAACCGCCCCGGCGGCAACCGAAGGCGGCGAACCCACGTGGGCGAAGCTGTGCGCAGGTATTGAGTCCGTGGAGTTCAACGAGAACGAACAGAACCAGCAATATTTTTTCCTGTGCGGTGAGGGCTTTGCACACAACGAAACCACGGGTGCGGCTCCCGAACTTGTTGTCTCCGGGCGGCGTGTCGCGGGCAATGAGGCGCAGGACTACATTGCCGGGATGCAGTACAAGCTTGGCGCAGACCGCAACACGCAGGTTAAGATTGTTGCCGAAGGCAAGCAGATTGTTTGCCCCGCAACGGTTGGTGCTATTACTACCTTTGGCGGTTCCACGCTTGATGTGAACGCCTTTGGTTGCACGCTCCGGCTGAACGGCAAACCGACCGTGACGGATGCGGCGTAAATAATTTATCCGGGCGGGGTTTGGCTTCCATTCCCCGCCCCTTTTTTACAATTGAGGGGGTAAACAATGAAGCTTTTTCGGCGTGGGTATAAAATGACCCTAAACCGGGTTCATGATACAGTTACCGTGCGGGAAGGTGACGAGAAAATCACGCTGACCGTCAACGGGGATGCAATGCGCATGGTTGCCGGGCTGACCAAGGCGCAAGCGAAAATGAAGGAATTGACAGATGATTCCCCGGATGAGGTTGTCAAGGAATGTGCTGAATACTTTGCGGCGGTTATCTTTGGCAAGGAACAGGCGGCGCAATTGATGGCGTTTTACGCAGATGACCCCGGATGTGTCATTACGGTTTGCGGGCAGTATTTCAAGGAGCGGCTTGCTGGCAAAATATCCGATATGCAGAAGCGGATGAAGGATGCTTAAACTGTTTGAACGGTTGCCGGACAGCATAACGGTTGACGGCAAGCGGTACAAATGCAACTTTGATTTCCGCAACGTTCTTAAAATGCTTGAGATCATGCAAAGGGATGACATATTGCCGGACGCCCGGGACTATTTATGCGCCCGCTGTTGCGTCAAAAATGCCCCTAAAAACGCCGCCAAGGTTTATTCCGTATTATGTTCCACCCTGTTCCCAAACGCACCGGAAACGGGCGGAAAACGCCTTACAAGCTATGAACAGGATGCGGGGCTAATACGCACGGCATTCCGTCAGGTGTACGGCATTGACCTTTTCCGGGACAGCTTGCATTGGTTTGAGTTTGTCGAGTTGTTGCAATACCTGCCTGATGGGTGCAGGTACGAAGAAACCATTGGCATCCGGGCAAGACCTATGCCCGCCGCAACCAAGTACAACCAAAAAGAACGGGAATGGCTGATGAAAGCCAAACAAAGCGTAGCTTTGCATCTTAACGAGAAAGAGCAAGAACGCAAGTACGAAACCGATGTGTCAAACGTGTTTGCCGGGTTAATGGGCATGATTCAAAAGGCACAGGCGGCAGAAAAGGAAGTGAAAACGGGTGGCGAATGACGGGCAAATTGTTTTTGAGGTTACCGCAGACGGGCGGCACGCAATTGCGGATATTAAAGACATAACAAAGGCAATCCAGCAGGAAACCGGGAAATGGGATAATGCCGCAAAGCAGTCAACGGACAACATTGGCAACCAATTTTCCGGGATGCTGAAAAAGCTTGCCGCCGGGTTCAGTGCCGTAAAGATTGGCAAAGCGTTGCTTGACATTGGCAAGGATGCAATTGCGGCGTCTTCCGATTTGGAAGAGGTGCAAAACGTTGTTGATGTGACCTTCGGTCAAGGCGCAAGCAAAATTGAATCATGGGCAAAAGCCGCCGGAAGTCAATTTGGCTTGACGGAAACACAGGCAAAGCGGTTCACAAGCACCTTGGGGGCAATGATGAAATCCGCAGGTTTATCCGGTGACAAAATTGTTGATATGTCAACAGACCTTGCCGGGTTGACTGCTGACATGGCAAGCTTTTACAACCTTGATTTTGATACGGCATTCCAGAAAATTCGTTCTGGTATCAGCGGCGAAACGGAACCGCTGAAACAGCTTGGTATAAATATGTCTGTTGCCAACTTGAACGCCTTTGCGTTGCAACAGGGGTTGTCAAAGACCTTTGAGAAAATGACACAGGGCGAACAAACAATGTTGCGGTATCAATATCTGATGCAAGCAACCGCAGACGCACAGGGCGATTTCTCCCGCACTTCGGACGGATATGCAAACAGCGTGCGCAAGTTGCAAACCAACGTTGACCAACTCAAAACAACGCTTGGCAAGGGGTTCATTGATATTGTGACAGAAGCAACGGGCTTTCTGAATTCGTTTATTGAACAATTGTCCCCGGATGAAAGCAAGCGGACGGTGCTTGATGACTTTGCGGACATTGACTTGCAG
>Ga0326512_10002900_pt1 | contig 12667 bp, 24 predicted proteins | sample 1_2617_0518_D_FD_203652 | JGI IMG/M metagenome (GOLD analysis project Ga0326512, IMG submission 203652) | Bovine rumen microbial communities from UC Davis, California, United States - 1_2617_0518 | ecosystem: Host-associated > Mammals > Digestive system > Stomach > Rumen | place: USA... | reverse complement strand
CTCTTTGTGTGTTCCAGAACTGCAGGGGGCTTCTGCCCAGCGGAACAGGAACAGACAAACAGTTATATACATCGAAAAAAATAAAGCACCACACCGTAAGATTTGTACCAATTTATTTAAAAATCAACGTAATGAAGAATATATACGAAGAAACAATTAATGCCGTAAGCCAAGGCAAAAAGTTCTATATCAATCTCCAGAATAAGACTCTCAAGGTCAATGGTGAGAAAATCATCAAGGACGGAGAATATACTGGAGAACTTGGACTTGAAATTGGCGAAAACTTTCTTGAGGAAATCGAGAAGTTATATGAGCGCTACAAGCATTCAGTACCATCTGAAACGAGCGAATTCAAACAGCGCAAGTACTTCAAGGCCCTCAAGGAAGACGAGCTGGCCGATGATGATATGTTATTCGGCGAGGGGCGAGATACTGCCCAAGTTAAGTTAGAACTCTATGTGCTTATCGCTATCCTTTCAGGTTCATTCAAGTGGACCGATAGTATGGGCAAATGGTTCTGGCAGAGTGAGAAAGATAAAGACTTGGTTATCCTCAAGTCATGGGTAGAAACTAATAAAATCAAAGAAAATGCATAGCAGAATTTACCAACTAAGCAGTAGTCCTATTGAAGAAGATGAGTATATCATCGAGGACGAATTTGAAGTAGAACAGTATTGTGATTTTGCACAATATATAGCAGAGACTCCAGACCGAGAAGATGATTTGGTGGAAATCAAGAAAATATTAGAGAGTCAATTTCCTAATGTCTTCAAAGTCGATTTGGACTCATTGTGTATTACTTATCTGGGTAACATTGAAGCTATCTTCCAAGAATGGTGCAAATCTATCCAAGAGGAAGCTTCCAAACTTGACCAAGGAGATGCTACACCTGGATCTGTTCTCGTAAAGATTTTGGTTCCATTGGGCATACGAGAGCGGTTCTACATCGTAGACTATTCTGGATACCCAGCTTCCTTTGAGGACTTACTTAACTACTTCTCGAAGAAGGATCCTTGTGAGAAACTTTATATCGGTGGAACTTTAGATTATCATTATTAAATATCATATTTTACAACAATATTAACAACAAACAAATAAAAACAATTATGGCAAAGAATTTGACAAAGGTAGTGTGTGCAAACTGTGGTGCAGAAATCGTTATCCCTGAGCATGGATATGTAACAACTGGAGCCGTTATCGGTCACGACAGTGGTCTTGGTACCATCATCCTCAAGACTGAGGACAATCCAGACAGCAAGGGAGCTGGATGCACCGTTGCAACCACCTCTAAAGCAGAGAAGATGCGTGAGGCTCTGAAGAACTCAGGCGTGAACGTTGACAACATCTTCTCTATCAACGACACCCTGTTCCGTGGCGAAGAGGGTAAGCTTAGCGCTATCCAGGACAACGACCCTATCTTCGCTAAGATTAAGGCCAACGGAACCATTCCTAACAAGAACCTCTTCAGACGCTGGATCATGTCTCAGGTTTATCATGGCTTGCTTTACAAGGACGGTTTCACTGGCTATATGAAGGGCCACGGTTATGAGTACACCTGGGCCATGCTCGAGAAGGAGCTTGCCACCCAGGTTAAGATTCGCAAGCACCACGATGCCGAGAACTTTGTGGAGCGCAACCGCTTCTTCAACAAGTCTGTGGTTGTTGAGATGGCCGAGCACTATATGGAGCACTTGCACAAGTATGTTGACGGTTTGAAGGTTCGCAACTGCAAGGGCAAACCTTACAAGAGAGTTATGGACCAGAACATCTTCGTTAAAGACCTCGACAAGAAGTTGTTCAAGCCTCTGAATGAAGCCATTGAGAAGATGAAGAAGGCTGTTATTCCTATGGCATTGGCCAATGCTGTTGCAGAGTTCAACCGCAAGCGTAAACCAATGATTTTTAGCACACCTCAGTGCAAGGCATGGCAGAATGCCTATAAGGGTGTTGGTGCTTACTACACCCTCAAGAATATGGTTCTGTTCCACGGTAACTTTGTTATCGATGACGAGGGCAACAAGCTCTATGAGTACGATGCTCTTGAGTTCGTTAAGACCAAGGCCGAGGAATACAAGAATGAGGGCTGGAGACTGTTTGGTCTCTTTGTAAAGGCGATGAAAGACAACAATGTCGACATCAAGGCCAAGATTGCAAGCTGGAGAAAATAATCTGCTGAACTGAATATCGTTGGTCGGCGGCTATGCAATGGTTTGGAAAAATTCACAGAATGATCTTACGAATACGACTCCTTATTGCTGGAAGAACTTCCAGCAACGTAGTCGTTCCCTAAGATCATTTAATCGGGAATAACATAAAGCAAGGCCCCAGTCCAAAAATTACATAGTGCTTGGTGGGCATAGTATGATGAACTGATATAGATTAAGAATAAGCTTCTGCGTTGCGGCGTTAATATATCCTATCAGATATCTGAACGCCGCAGTCATAAGCTCATAACATCAGACAACATAAAGTAACACCTCCATCAGTAGTCATATTGGTAATACAGCCATTAAATACAAGAAGAGCATGATTCAGAAGTGAGGCTTAAAGAAGTTCGAGCGAACTCCAGGTTATCACCTGGAGTTCAGATGAACTTCTTAGCCTCGCTTACATCGGATAACAATAAAGCTATGTATCACAGCTCTTGAGTATTCAAACAGTACAGTTTATTTCCATGAGTCAGTTAACCGATGTTTAGCCTACATCCTGTAACAATTCCAAGCGCCCGACTATCGATCGGAGAGCTTGAGAATTCCTCAGATGTAGACATCGAAGAATGTAAAGAAATGCACCAAAACTGATAATGGGAACGGCAGTGTGGCCATAAACATCAAGTGGGCAATGTTCCGACATACCTGCTTAGATATGACGCTTAAACGTCTTCACCAGAACGTTAAGCGTCATCCAAGCAGGTATATTCAGCAAGGAAAATATAGACATACACCAATGCCTATGAGATGTATATAGTGTAAATATAACTCGCAAGGTGGTTAAATTCATTCCTCATCCTGGATATAACCGTGTCTTCCGGGGTGCCGTTTACGAGTACCTCTTCAATGGCACCCAGGAATACACGGTTAATCAGATGAGCAAATCGGAAAGCAATATAGACATACACCAAAATCATTGAGCGAGAAAAGTAGTACAACTTCAAATCTTCAAGACGGCAAATTACACTTAGCTGTTTAAATCTTCCTGAGATGGGGGCCAGATCATCTCATATCTGACGATGGTCTGGAACCATCTCAGGATTCATAACAGCTGAGATCGTGAGTAACATAAAGAAATGTACCGGGCCTGTGAGAAGATAATTTTAAAAAACAAGAATCAGATGACAACAACGACAGTGTTATTCGGCGACATCGAAGCGGTTCAAGCACTGCAGGTTTCTCCAGAGGAATTCAAGGACTACGCTGCAGAAAACCGTGGGTTCTCTATCATCCAGAGAACATTCGATACCGAAGCCGAAAAGGATGCCTATTGGCAGGGATTAAGGGATAGCGCAGCTGGCTTTGAAGCCTATTCCCTGGATGATAACGAAGCCAAGGAATTAGAAGAATATATCGACTAACATAATACACAACAACAATGAAAACAAAAATTGAAGACCTTTCAAAAAGCCAAAGAGCACTACTGAAAGCAATAAAGACCTTGCACTCTGTAGGACACCTCTACAAAGTAGTCAATCATGGAATTCAAATTGATAATATAGATATTACCAAGATTGAATATCCATACGATAATGACATAAACAACGCATTATTCCTTACAACCGAGCCTGACGGCTATCACGTAGTACGAACTCTTTCTAATTGTACCGATCAAGAGTGTATGGCTATTATTAAGGAAACCATCAAGACTTCTGCTGAATACATGGCAGAAAAATGTATTCAAATATTAGAACAGGATATCACAACATGGATTATGTTCACCCAGAATTACCAGCACGATTTCATTGAACAAGCCTGGAAAGATAACCCGAATATGGCTCAGCACTTCAGAGCAAAGTATGACCATCTCTATGAGCAATATGGAGCCACTGGAGCTTTCACGGCATTCTATTGCGAGTTGTCAGATATTCATAGAACTCAACTTGTGAAATATTACTTCGATGCATATTACAAAGAACATAGAACAAATGAAGAAAATAGAAAATAAACAGCTGGCCAGTGTTCTCAGAGAAATGGCCGACTACGTTGAGAGCAGTGAAGACAATAGTTATTTCCGAGAGATTGCCAAGACGGGATTGTTCAGTGATGCTATGGGAAAGATTGTTATAGTAACCGATGACCATGCGTTGGTTGTAACTGACTATTAAGCAATGGAGAAAATCACAAAGAAGGAGTTCATCAAAACTCTCCAAAATAACAAGTCTGGCCTACTCTACGGTGGCTACAGAACCGAAGATATCTCTCAGAACAAGACTCTAATGGATATAATGAGAAATGCCGATGCAGTACTTGACAGAACGGTCTGCAAGGCAACTGATAGAGAACTTGTTTTTGAGAAAAACGGCGAACCGTCTCATCTCTGTATATCTCTCAAGGGTACACAGTTTTCCTACTGGAAACTTGACGAACATAACATATTCGTTAAGGGCTATACCCCAGAGCAGAAGGGTAAGTTTGGTGAGTTAATCAGAGAATCATATATGTTTTGTTTTTATAGAATATAGCTATGGCAGATAACAAAATCAAAGCACCTATTAATAATGGTGCTGATATAAACGAAGATGCTGTCTGGGAAGGACTATTTGATGGTGGCAATTTTGTTATGAATGATACCCATATAGCGGTTGGATTCATTAAAGGTTGTCCTGTATCTATTCTCTCTGTTTTCGGTAGTAACAAAATGGATGTGCGCTGTGCATATTTTGCAGATCACAACAACGTACATAAGGCTTTGTTGGAATATGCAAACATCAATCACGAAAGTAATGTAGAATGCGTAGTTAGAGGCAACCGTGTGTTTTATACATTAGAGTTTTTCTATAAATCAGAAAAGTAATTATATGAAAGCAATAAATATTAAATATGACACCGATGATGAAATCATCGATCTCCCAAGTGAAATGGAAATACCTATAGGTATTGACGAAGACGAAGTAGCCGACTATATCTCAGATGAAACTGGGTGGTTGGTCGAGGGGTTTGATTTAATACAATGAGTTATGTACTTAGAATGCACCTGTGTTGATGTCAAAATAGATAGATGGAACGAGCTAATGAAAGGAGGCAAGCCCATTAACTACAAATGGCTTATCAATAAAATTAAGAAACATCTCCCAGGCTTATATAAAGAACTCCTCTTGGATCTCTATAACCCCTGGGAAGATAATTGTAGAGTTACTAAGACACACTATATCTTAGTGTGGTCGGGAATAGAATATTTTATCGCTAAATAAAATGAAAAGAAAGAATATATGGTCATCTCTTGACCGATACGATGACAATGTAATGTATGAGCTTAAAGAAAGCATTGCATATTATCACGATTCTCCAGTAGAGAATGTTACTGATGAAGAAGCAGAAAATCTGCTCTTTTCTTACCTCAATGATGAGAGAATAAATCTCAATAAAGAGGTAGACGGCGTGATTGTAGGTTATGCGGAACTTGGACTCTGGGACGGCAAACATCATGGCATCAAGATATTTGGTTCAAATATCAAAGAAATCCTCCACTCCAACACCGATGATTCTACATGGTATGCGGACCGCTACAATATCCGTGGAGAATTCAGACATCACGATGGAACAAATTATATGCTCTATCGAATTGCCAAAAACGAAGAGGCTGCAGAGCGGTTAGGAGAAAGAATCAGTAATGGTAATCTTACCGAAGAGCAATTTAGAAAAGCAACACGCTCTTTGTACAAAGATGTTGCTAATGTATATGGATGGGCTTAGTTACAACAAAAGAAATCTTATTAGTATAATGAACAAAAAGAAAATACATATCTTGATGCGTGGTGAATACTTGAACCACGATTGTGAACATTATGGATTCCGAGCTATTTCCGATGAGTCTATTGCTACTACTGAATGGCAGAAGTTACAGGAGGAAATGGAGAGAGAACTTACCAAAGAAGAAGAGGATGAAGGTCAGGAGTTTGGTCATGCCTATACAACCATAGAAACAGATAAACAATATATCTATGTTGTTTGGCTCAACGAGCTTTCTCGAATATATGCCGGTAACGAAATCATGGGCGTTTTCGATAATGAAGAGGAAGCCAAGAAAGATTTTCACGATTGCTGGGAACACCAGACTGAAAGATGGGGATTCGATGATGAAGACATTGAGGAGCCAAAAGAAGAGCCTAAAATCGACTTTTCTAAATGCAATTATATTGGCATCTGGAGATGTAATGATGGAGTCTGTGATCAAACGATCGGAATCATCAAGTTAGAGATAGACAAACCAGAAATAACAGTTATTGTATAAAGAAAATGGCAAAGCAAAAAATCAACTGGCAGGAGCCAGTGGTAACAGTATGCTACAACCAAACTCAGAAATGGATAACACGCCGTGAAGCATTCGACTACTTTGAAGAATGTATGTATGCTACTGAAGGTAGCGAGTCAGAACACTATAAAAACATCTGCATGGAACTTAGGGCAGGTGAAATGGTAGCTAAAGATTAAACATAACAACAACTATCAGAAAATGGAAGCTATTATCAAAGATTTAGAGTTTGCAATCGCTCTTCCTCAGGATGATAAGGATAATGAAATTGCAAAAATAGCCGTGTTAGAAGATGCTATTATAACATATATTATGGCGCAAAACGAAATCGGCAGTGAAGAATACCAGAACCAATTGGTTGATGATGCCTGTCTATATGAAACCTATGAGGATCCAGACTATTGTACCGAAGGTCAGAAAATAGTAGGATTTCTGGATGTATCAAAAACATACTATACCAAAGAAGGCAGAACAATCGTCCAGCGTACCGACATGGTTTGTGCCTATGTTATTGAAGACGAAGGTGGAAAAAAGAGCCTTGGGACATATCAATGGTATGGTCGATATGGCCAATACAAGACTAAAAAAGAATGTGATGAATCCTGGGAGCGGATTGCTGAATGTGCCCACGATGAACACCACTTGTTCGACATGATTGAGATTGCTAAGTTTATTCTGAAAAAAAGCAAAAGAACCAACCTGCTTCCAGGTCGAAACCATCTATGAAAGTGGTAAGGTACGTGTCGAGACGTTTGTTTGTGTTGACGAAAAAACAATGTGGGCCAACTATGACAGGCATCACAACAAAAAATAATTAAATCATCAACTATTGTAGATGCATGGCCAGCGTAAATAGAAACCAAATGAAGAAACAAGATATGAAAGAATTTTTTAATGTATTAAGATTAAGCAGAGATGATTTTAGAACCAAAGGGTATGATGCAAGTGAACTTTCCGATGATGACATGGAAAGAGTAGCTTCTAAAATCGGCAGTATTATACTTGATGGTGGTGATTTTTGGTTGGCTATCGAAATGTATGGAGAGGAGAATCTACCAAAGTCTTCTTCGTTCGATTGGCTAAAGACCGCCAAAAAAGTATTCTGGAATGATCCAGAGGAGATGACTTCAAGGTCATTTAAACTGGATGAAAAAGATAAGCAGTCTATTGCCCAGATGTTTGAAGATGCTTATGAAGAATGTAACGATAGCAAAGAAATTGATGAGTTCATCGAGGACTACACGCTAACTATTGGCTTAGGATTAGAGTGCTCACCAACCGAGCTACAAAGACTTAACTAACAAATCAATACACACCCTAATTCAACTTTTACAAACAAATACACAAGATACTAATTGTTTTCATTTAGTTAGTTGTTGTGTGAGGCGGTTGCTGGATATATCCAGTGGCCGCCTTTTTTATTAGAACAATATGAAGAAGACAATCTCAATTAACACCTCAATCGACAAAGTAAAGAAGTATTATAACCGTAGCAAGAAGAAAGAACTTATAGCTTTCCGTGACCTTGTTATGTCCATCGATTGGCGTAAAGTTTCCTACACCAAGGCATTGAAAATCCTTGGCTTATCATATATCGGCGATGGCACCCAGTCTGCCAAGCTAAAGAAGAGTTTCTACAACGGAACCTATACCTATGGCGTTTACATGACACCTTGGGACCTCGCCACCCAGATGTCTGGTATCGAGGGCATGAATAATTGTCCTGGTGGCCAGCATTGCCATGACCACTGCTTGAACTTCTCTGGCCAAAACCGCCCAGACCAGCAAGCAAGAGGTCTATATTCCAACATTAACATGAGTAGGGCCAAGAAAACCATACTCTACTACTATAACAGAGACTTGTTTATGTTCCTGCTTATCCACGAGATACACAAGTCTATCAACTATGCTAACAAACATAATCTCCTACACTCTGTACGCATCAACTGTACCACCGATCATAATCTGCTTTTGTTTAAGAGTCCTAAATCTGGCAAAAACATATTAAAAATATTCGGAAATACACAGTTCTATGACTATACAAAAATAAAGAGTCGCTACAAACTGGTTGAAGAGTACGAGAACTATCATCTTACATTCAGCTATGACGGCTACAACTGGGATACATGCGAAGAGATTCTTGAGAATAACGGTCAGGTGGCCGTGGTCTTCGATGGTCCGATGCCAGCAACCTTTAGGGGTTACCCGGTTGTATCTGGAGACAACTACGATATGCGCTATATCGACCCTGCAGGTGTGGTTATCGGCCTGACATATCATAAGACCGCTATGGACTATGCAAGTGGCTCATATAAGCGCCCAGACACAGCTTTTGTAGTAAAAACTAAGGAATTAATGACTGTTGGAAAATGATAGAAAGAGCGTTATTTACAAGCGATAATGAGGTGTGGGAAACACCTCAGGACTTATTCGGATGAGTTTCACTTCACTTTAGACCCATGCGCCATGCCTCAGAACACCAAATGCGCTAAGTACTTCACTCCAGAGGATGACGGTCTTAAACAGGACTGGGTGGCCACAGAGTATTCTGCAACCCACCCTATGGCCGCAAGGTAAAGAGTTGGATAAGGAAGTGTTATCTGGAGTCCAAGAAAAAGAACACTAAGGTTGTAGCTTTGGTTAGCGCACGAACCGATACTGAGTGGTTTCACGAATACGTCTACAAGAAAGCAAGTGATATCAGATTTGTACGTGGCCGCCTGAAGTTCGGTGGTTGCTCACATAATGCGCCGTTCCCAAGTATGATCGTGGTATTTTAGCAATCAACCAAGAGTATGGTAGATTGAAAGAGAGAATAAAAAAAATTATCCACACACGAGTACTCCCCTAATCCCTGTATGGGACCGGGTGTCGATAGATTACAAATCCTATCAGAGAGCATGGCGAGCAAGAAAGAAAGCCGAAAAAGCAAAAGAGCTTGTTCAACTTTCCTGATGTTAACTATTATGATGGTATGGCATTTGACTTAATTGCATACGGACTTAAAAAAAGAATTCACTAACAAGAAATAAAGATGAAGACAATTAAACCAAGTTTCGAGATTTGGGAACAAGAACCAGGACTCAGTGGCATGTACAAACAAATTGAACGTGCAGGTAGAATATGTTATAAAAGTGAGAAAAATATCACTGCAGATTCCGCTAAACCGTTTGTTCAACGAATGATAGAGCATGAACACTATGCAATGCTTGAGCATGGAACGGTATATCTCACTATTCCAGACTCCATTAGCATACCATGTGAGCTTCTTTCTAATCAATTCAGTGTAATTAATAAAAATGGATGTCATTATCATATTACAACTAACCTTAGAGTATTGGCTGAAAATAATTGGATGAATTTGCTTAAGTATTTTGAAGAAAGTCCAAAATTTGAGCCTGGAGGTTTCGAACGTAGAGTTACCGTTCACTTTACTACCCAGATTGCAGTAACTCGTGAATACAATCGTCATCGTGCTAATTCTATGGCTGAACAAAGCACACGTTATTGTAATTATAGCAAGAATAAGTTCGGCGGTGAAATCGGTATCAATATGCCATCATGGATCAGTAAAGAAGAACTTGCAGCAATAGATTATACTGATGACCGTTTCTTGTCGATTCTTGGCACTATCAGTCGTGCTGGTATTAATGGTGCCAGTTTGAATGCTATTGACTGGTGGTGGCTTTCTAATCAATTCTCAGAGATTGCATATATGAAGTTGCTTGAATGTGGTTGGATTCCACAACAAGCTAGAACAGTTCTCCCACTCGATACCAATACGGAATTGGTGCATACAGCTACTATTAGTTCCTGGAAACATTTCTTTGATTTGCGAGCACTCGATAAGACGGGACCTGCTCATCCAGATGCGAAGACTATTGCTCTCCCACTCTATCGTAAATTCCAAGAGCTGGGATATATTTATTAACTGTATTTCAAGACCCATAGGAAAATTTTTCTATGGGTCTATTTGTTTTTATTGGGTTTTTTATATTTTTGTCGCAGAAAAAGTTACTAACAATTAAAACATTACGATTATGAAAGCTAACAAGAATTTCGCAGTAAGAGTGTATGACTCAACTTGCAACAATGTAAGCAACGAATCACAGTTGTTCAACACAGAAGATTATAGCTGGGTAGATGATACACTGGTTACAGATGCAGAATGCGCTTACAACATGAGCAAAGAAGATGCAGAAGAACTAAAAGCAAAGTTCGAGGCTTATGCTAAGAAGAACAATATTGATTGGGCATCGTTTCAAGTTGAAGAGTTGCCATAGCTAATGGTATGAGCGAAGATGAAGCATCATTAATTTCTCAGCTTTGTTCAGAGCGTCACTATATTCATTCTAATATGAATAATTTTGCTGCTACCAGCGAACAATATAATTTTGATAAATTACTGGAGATCCAGAATAAAATTATGGATACAGATTTACCAAAATTAGATTTTGGTCGCTTTGGCGGTCTTGATATGATAGATATCGATGATCTGCAGAATCTAATAGAATATGATTGGAATGATGACGAGCCAGAGGATTACGCATCTGAGGAATGGGAAGAGTGGCGTGATGATAACACTTCACGCATATTAGATGACTTAGAAGAACTAAATACGATGATTGAAGACTATTTGACAACTATCGATAAAAAATATAACACTCATTTTGCGCCAACTGGTGCTCAAAGAATTTTTTAAATCATGAACGAAAACAAGGTAAGACAAGTTGCTATCGAACAAAGTAAACACTGGTGGTATTGCGATAACATAGTAAATCATCCAGGAGAATGTGGACTGCTCAGAATGGATTTTCCACAAGTCTTTATCCTGATGCGTGATTATGATCTTGCTTGCTGGGCTGATTACGAAGATTGGAAAAAAGATATTGCAGAAGTAAATTTCTTTAATCCAGCAGATCGTGAGACAGCTGATCTTGATAGTATATTAATAGAAGCTTGGAATTTTTTATCTCTTGTTGAAGAAAAAGAAGAACAAATGTACTATGAACGTGAGGAATAATTACAAAGATGACAATTATTCTGTAAAAGATTATAACAGAATTTATATCGACCATGCCCAGTTGTTAAGTACAAAACTTTTCAACTGGGCATTAGTTTTTTCTATGCGTTAATAAACTATAATATTTAATCATTTTTGAAATGTTTTTGAAATAACAATATTAATTTTGCAACAAATCTCATAAAGTTGTTTCAAAACTTTTTAAAATAATAGATGTATAAAATGAACAACAATTTAAGAAAAGAATTAAATGGGATTAATCGTCGACTTGAAGCTTTAAACAACCAAATGTCAGTCGATGAAATTAGAGAAATGATTGAGGATATTCCTGACACCCTACAGGATTACTCTGATGAAGAAAGAGACAAGGCAGACAATATGCCGGAGAACATGCAGTTTAGTGAACGTTATGACAAATTCAACGATGCTGCCGACTATCTGGAAGATGCTTCAGCCTCTATTCAGAGCTTACTGGATGATTTGGATAAAGACTTTAACTTCTCTGATTATGAAGATGAAATTAATAAGGCTATCAGCTCAATTGATGATGCCATTAACTTATAACGCAATCTTTTAATAAAATGGACAAAGTTACATTAGGTAAAACCTTACGAGAACTTAGAGCCAAATGCGAGCATGAAAATGTAAAACTCAGTAATCGAATCATTGATTCTATTGAGAATGCAAATGCCCAGTATTCCGCTAAAAAGTTGATTGATTACCTTAATGGTATCAAGAAAACTGCAGTGATCTACATCCCTCTTGTTGATGAGAGATATGAGATTCATACAGCTCTTGATTTCCACAAAGCTATCGAACGTATGATGGCTGTGTACGGTGAAAACCATCATTCCGTAGCAACCAACATATCAGTTAATTACACACCGCCAAAAGATGGTGTAGAGCATTTGAGTATTGATACTCTTCTTGTCATCTGTAAGTATTGTGAATCTAAACTGCTAATAGAATGAAAGGATTGTTTGCCGCAGCAATTTTTCTGTTTGCTGGTGCCTTCTTCGTCTATTTTTTCGGTGGCGTGATATATTACGCATTCTTTGCCGATAGTGTATTAGATGTTTTTGTGTATGCAGCAGAATAGTAAGAAACGGGAAACACCTGTTAAGTACAATCTTACAGAAAAAGACATCAAAAAGGTATGTAGTATCTACCACATATCAG
>Ga0326512_10002899_pt1 | contig 12668 bp, 18 predicted proteins | sample 1_2617_0518_D_FD_203652 | JGI IMG/M metagenome (GOLD analysis project Ga0326512, IMG submission 203652) | Bovine rumen microbial communities from UC Davis, California, United States - 1_2617_0518 | ecosystem: Host-associated > Mammals > Digestive system > Stomach > Rumen | place: USA... | reverse complement strand
ATCCCGGCCACGCTCTCCGCCTGGCGCCGCAGGCTGCTTTTCTGAGACTCCATGCCGCGGGCGATGTTCTGAACCAGATGCACGCCCCAGATGTCATCATCAGACAGAGGGCCCTCTTCCGGGACGCTGTGCCTCAATACGCTGGAGATTGCGCCGGCCACGCTGGACGCAGCGCTGGAGACAAAGCTGATAGCGTTCCGGATGCCCTGGGCGATGTTCTGCACCAGGTGGGAACCCCAGCTGAGGGCGTCGGATACCATGTTCATAAAGCCCTGCTTTACGTTGTTCACGATGTTGCTGCCCATGCTCTGCATCGTCGAGATCACGCTGGTAATGCCGGATCCAACCCGCGAGACCAGCTCTGCGCCGGAATCGAAGATCTGACCAAACCAGGACGTGATGCCGTTCCAGACGTTGGTGACGATCTCGACGCCCTTGTTGTAGATGTTGCCGATCCAGGAGCCGATGCCGTTGACCACGTTGCTGGCCAGATCAGCGCCGGCCTGGAACAGCTGGCCAAACCAGGACGTAATGGCGTTCCAGACGTTGGTCACGACCTCAATGCCCTTATTAAAGACGTCGCCGATCTTATTGCCGATGCCGTTGATGAAGCCCTCCAGGAGCTGCTCGCCGGCGCTCAGGATCTGATCGAGGCCGTTCAGCAGAGACGTGACCAGCGTGATGATGATCTGCGGCACATAGGCGATCAGCTGCGGCAGCGCCTGGATCAGGCCGGTGACGATGCCGACCAGAAGCTGCACACCTCCATCGATCACAGCAGGGAGATTCTCCACAATCGTGCCGACCAGTGTAGCGACCAGCTGCGGCGCCACCTCTCCGATGCTGCTGAGGGCCTGGCCGATCACCGGAACGACGTTGCTGGCAAAGGTCCCGGCGCTGTCCACCAGCTGACCCATGAGCGCGCCGAGATTGGCGTTGCCGTTGGCCATGCCGGCCATCAGGTTCTCCCAGGAGGCTTTCGTCATGCCGAGGGAGCCGGAGATTGTGCTTGACGCCTCTTCTGCGGTGGTTCCGGCAATGCCCATCTCCGTCTGGATGACGTGGATGGCCTCATAGACGTCATTCAGATTGTCGATATTGTACTCCACGCCGGAAAAAGCGGTGGCGTCGGCCAGCAGGCGCTCCATTTCGGTCTTGGTGCCGCCGTAGCCCAGCTTGAGGTTGTCCAGCATGGTGTAGTTTTGTTTTGCGAAGCCCTGATAGGCCATCTGGATGCTCTCCATGCTGGAGCCCATCTTGTTCGCGTTGTCGGCCATGTCCGTAATGGCCATATCGGAGACCTGCGCCGCCTTGGCGTAGTCCCCATCCAGGCTGGAGACCAGCGCAGCAGAAAAGCTGGTGACGGTCTCCATGTATTCGTTTGCCGAGATGCCTGCAGTCTTGTAGGCATTCCCGGCTGCAGCCAACACCTGCGGCGCCGCGCTCACGGTGCCGTCCAGGCTGGAAAACAGGGTCTCGACGCCGCCCACCAGCTGCTCGTAGCCAGCATAAGCGGTAACAGCGCTTTTTGCGATCGCTGCTACGCCTGCTGCAGCCGCAGCACCGCCGACCTTGAGCATGGTGCCGAATTTTCCGGAGAACCGCTTGCCAGCGCTCTCGCCGGCAGAGTCGGCTTCGCCGCCCAGCAGGCCTTCCAGCTGCCCCTGCATGCCCTGGGCGCTGGGGATGATCTGCACATATGCTTTTGCAAGATCTGGCATAGAATCAACTCTCTTTCAGTTTCGCGGCACGCCAGGATTCGAAATCTTCACCGGAGGCAAAGCGCCCGGTGGGTGCCGGTTCCTCCCGATCCGCCAGCAGCAGCGGCGTGATCCTTTCTGCAGGGATCTCACCGGCCAGCAGGCCGCGAATCGCCGTGAGGTAGTCCAGGCAGGCCGCCAGCAGGACGGTGGAAAGCGGCTCCTCAAGCCCTGCCATCCTGCACTGGATCCTGCTGTCATTTCGGAGACCTGCGGCCAGCCTCGCCGCCATGGTTGGCGTGAGGCTGCGATAATCAAATACGCCGTAGGTCTCCGCGAGATCGCATTGCAGCGCGTCCTCGTCGGCTGCGATCATGCCGGCGAGCGCTCTGAGTTTTTTGAAGTCTTATGGGCGTTGAAAATGGCAATCAGCTCGCGCTCCATATCGGTAATCGCAACCTTTCCATTCTCGCCGCGGCAGTGCTCTTTCAACCGTTTGGCCTGGTCTGCGCCCAGAATCGTGTTCAAGACGCGCACCATGACTTGGCTCTGGCCGCTGTCCAGGAGCACCAGATCCTCCAGCAACTCATAGTCATCCAGAGCCGCCTCATTCACCGAGAACTCAAACCCGCTGAGCGTTTTGCCGGTGATGACCTTCTCAGATACCTTTTCGTCCATCTCTTGCACTTCCTTCCGTTAGGATTCGGCTGCAGCGGTTTCGCCGGGCTCGATGTACTCGTAGTGGTTGTTGCCGGAGCTGTCGGGGGCAGCATTGACGGTGGCGTCATAGGCCACGGCCTGGTCGCCCTTGTAGACGATGTCGGCGATCTCAGCGACCTTCGCCCGCGGGAGAATGGTACGCTTGAGCTTGCCGCCCTTGAGCGCCATGTCGATGACGATGACATACTCATTCAGCTCGGTGCCGTTCACGGTGACTGCGAGCTTGTTTCCGGTTTCCGCCACGTTGCTGTCACCGTTCACCAGCTTCAGGACGGTCTTGTTCGTCTCAATGAATTTGATCTTCCACCGATCCGTGAAGCCGGTGGTGGGCGTGTCCACGGTCTGGCCGCCCCACTCTTTGATCTCACCGCTGGTGCGCTGCTGCTGATTGGTGACACCGTCCTCGCTGACGTAACCGGCGGGCGCAAAGGCGGAGGCCAGCGCGCTCGTGGCGTCGGTGGGCAGAGCGGTGTTCAGCGGTGCGATATAGACGCCGCCGTCAACTCTCGGCTTGCCTGTGGTGACGTTTTCGGCATTGCCTCTGGACATAGAAATCACTCCTCATAATGGTAGACATCGAACACCGCCTGATAGCGGTACTGCTTCTTGGCCGTGTCCGTGAAGTTGTAGTCGGAGTTGAGCCGCACCTGCGTCACGGCGTTCAAAACCACCGTGTTCAGCATGGCAGCCTTCCCCGAAGTGTTCATCAGCGCCGCCTCGTAGAGGCTCGGCGCGTAGCTCTGCAGCGCGATCATGGCGCTGCAGACGCCGTCCGTCATGGTGCTGCCGGTCTTCTCGAGGACGTAGTAGCGGTCGCCCGGATTGGGCGGCACCTCCATATACACCGGCTCCGGCAGCACGGCATTGAGACGGTCAAGTAAGATTTTCTCGATCATGTTCCCAGCGCCTTTAACAAAGTGTTGTTTTCCAGGTTGTCCCGGACGCCCTGGCGGTTGGCAGCGCTGACGCGGACGATGCCGCGGCCCGGTGTCTGTACCGGCACGGCGTGGAACTCGGCACCGTCCTTCTGGGCCATGCCGTTGGCGCTGCCCTGGATGCGCTGGCCCTGCTCCATAAGCGTGGCCTGGATCTCCGGGCTGTTCAGCAGTTCTTTCACGCCGGCGCTGTTCAGGACGATCTTGACTTTAGCCATAGGCTTCCACCAGCACTTTCTTGTTCCAGGGCCCCGGGACGTTCTCCTCGATCCACTGCTTGCCTTTGCCGAAGACCCGGTAGCTCTGGCCGAAGAAATCCACGCGGCAGTCCTTCCAGTCGTGGGCGTCGCCCTTCGGGAGGCAGAGCTCATATTCAGCCCGTTTCCCGTAGAGGTTCAGCGCGTCGGTGACGTCCTCGTCAGTTACCGGGGAGACCAGGACGTTTTCCACCGCCACCGGCGTCTCGGTGTAGATCGGCGCGTTGAAGGCGTCCGTGCCGGTCTGGGTGCGCTCGTAGAGGGTGACGGTGATGCCTTTAATCATCGGCGTCACCCTCCAGCGGGCTGCGAGCCCCGATCCGGTTCCCGATGCCCAGCAGCAACTTCTCGGTCCGGCCGAGGTACAGCTCACCGGCTGCACCGCCTCCGCCGATCGTCCAGCTCTGGCTGTAGCCGCCGGCGGCCATGCTGCCCTGGGTGGAGCCCATGGGGGCGGAGACCATGCTGGTGTCTTCTCCGGCCCCCAGCGCCCGGCGAACCATACGGCAGGAGACCACCCGCTTGGCATCGTCCGATGCTTTCGCGGCCATGGCGTCGATCAGGACGCCCGCCTCCTCCAGCAACTGCGCAGCGCGGCTCTCTTCGTCCTCGTCCAGCTCTCTGAAACCGGCAGCGACGTCAGAAATGGTTGCGTATGCCGCCATGGGGATCACTCCTTCGCTTTCTTTGCCCGCTGCCGCTTCGCCGCGGGCGTTTCGACCTGGGTCTCCTCCGGGGCGAGCCTGTGACCCGCCCGGAGGTATTCATCGACCCGATCCTGCTCCACGTACATCCGGGTGCCCGTCAGCGCGTGGATCATCGCCGTTTTCATCAGGTCGGGGTAGCGCCGGTCAGCAGGTTGAAGCAGCCGGTGTCGGCGCGGAAGCCGATCTCGATCTCGGCGCGGACGGCGAACATATTGCGCTGCCACAGGTTCAGCGTGACGTCGTTGTTGCTGCCGTCCTTGTAGGTCAGGGTAGCCTGATCGCTGATGGCGATCTGCACGCCCTCCACGGTGCCGTAGAGCGCCTTCGTCCAGTCGCCTGCGACGCCGACAACAGCCGGGGTGCCTGCAGTCTGACCGGCGGCTGCGGTGCCTGCCTTGTAGATGCCGCGGTTGAAGTACGCGGGCGCGCCCAGGAGCTTGTCCACGGTGCCGTCGTTGGCAGAAGCCAGGAAGATCGGACGGTTGGTGGAGTCGGTCGCAGTCAGTAACAGGGCGCGGCCCTGGGCGCCGAGGGCGAAGCCGTTGAGCAGGCCGCCGTTGGCGGAGATGTCCGCATCCGCGGCCACCAGGCCCAGATAGGTGCCGTTGTTGGCGTTCAGGATGCTCTGGGCGGTGCAGCCGGCGAAGTTGTCGAAGTCATTGCCGGGCTTGTTCTGGGTGCCCAGCACGGTCTGGTCAAAGGTCAGGCCCAGCACGCCGGGCAGACGGGAGATCAGCGCGTCATAGAGTGCGCGGGCGTCCCGGCGGAACTCGTTGGAGAAGGGCTCGATCACGGCCAGCTTATAGGCGCGCATGACCTTGGTGCCCAGCTGCGCCTTGCTCACGGGCTTGGGATCGGTCTCACCGACCCAGCCTGCGGTGGGATCGCCGGTGATCACCGGGATGGTGACGCCGTTGCCCGGCAGGGTGATCTGGCGTGCCAGACGCATGATGGCGGATTCCTCCTGCACTTTCTGCAGGATCTCGGAGCTGACTTCGGTCGGCAGAGAGATGGAAGTGGTTCTGTTGATGTCTTCAGCCATGGAAATGGCCTCCTTTCGTTGTTAGGTGTTGTTGTTGAACCAGTCCGCGAACTGGTCGCGGGTGGTGCCGCCGGCAGCGGGCTTTTTTACCTCGCCGCCGTCCTTCGTTTTGGGGAAGCCGACGCCGGTGCCCTTGGCATAGTCCTGGATGGCCTGAGCCTGGGCGCGGCAAGCGGTCTCATCGTCACCGCTCAGAAGGCTTTCCGGCACGCCGGTCTCCTTGGCCACCTTGGCACGCATTTCGCGGGCAGTGTTGGCGGCTTTCAGATCAGCCAGCTCCTGCTGCGCTTTCGCAGCGGCGTCCTGGGCCTTCTGCAGGTCGGATTTGTTGGCTTCCTCGGCGGCGTCATACTTGTCCGCCTTTTCTTTCAGGGTGTCATAGTCCGCAAACTTGGCTTTCTCGCGACCCAGCCGGTCGGCTACGATTGCGTCCACCTGCGCCTGCGTGAATGTCCGCTCCTGCTGGGGAGCGTTCTGAGCGCCGTCGGGAGCGCCCTGGGGGTTGTTGTTGGTTTCCTGACTCACAGTTTCATACCTCCGTAGAGTAAATTCCGGGCATATCGCCGCCCGTGGGCGTCAAGCGACCGAAGCCGCAGTATTGACTGGTTGGTGTCCTAATAGGGCACAAGAAAAACAAAAAGCCCGCGCCACCGATCTCACATTTCTGTGATAATCAGTGGCGCGGGCTGTTATAGCGCTGGCCTGCGTTATTCATTTGGTTTATTATACCACGACTTCAGCTGTCCTTCAAGGCTTTTCTGCTCTCGTAGGCCGCCCGTTTCTGGGCGTTGATGGCGTCGGCGTTCCCAGCGTACTGTTCCCGGCGCATGGCATTGACCTTGTCCTGCCATTTGCGCCCGTCGGCGTCCTGGTACTGCTGCAGGTACTTATCCGGGTCATACCCGGAGATCTGTGTCCGGCTGTCGAATCGGATGGCATACTCACAATCGCAGTTGCTGTGGATGTGCTCCGCGTGCCCGCCCTTCAGTGCCTTTTTGCTTGCCGGCTGCCAGCCGTTGGAGGCCAGGGTGATACAAAACGCGCAGGTGTCCCCGTGGGGCACCCAGGCAAATTCAGCGCCGTCTCGGACGGCGTTCTGCAGCGTGGTGTCCGCAGCTGCCCGCTTCACATATCTGGAGGCGATGGCAGGGATCAGATTGTCTGACTGCCCCTGCACGGCCCGGATTGCGCCGGTGACCTCCGAGACAGTGGCCACCGGGGCCGGGGCAGCAGCGGCAACTGCAGCACCAGAAGCCGCAGCCACCGCGTCATACATCTCGCAGGCCAGCGCCGCCGCAGCTTCACCGTAGCGGGTGGTCAGCGTGTAGGCGTAGCGGATCAGCTGCTCCACAGAGGCGTTCTGACTGGCTGCCATGTAGTCCCGCATGGCCTTGGCCGCCTTCTCGCTGACACGACTGAGGCGTCGGATGTAATCCTCCCAATCAGATCTGGAGATCGTCATCGCTCTCATCCTCGTTTGTCAGCTCTTCCAGCACAGCCAGGCCCCGCGCGCGGGTCTCCTGGGCCTTGATGCGGCGGATCTCCGCCTGGTCGAAGCCGACCATCTCCATAAACACATCGGTCTGGGCAAAGCCCGGACGCGCGCTGGCGATCTTCATGGCTGCGTCCGCAGTGGCCGCGAGGCTCGCCATGGTGGGATTCTTAAAGTGTGCCGTCACGCTGCGCTGTTCCTCGGTCAACCGGTCGATGGGCGTCTGATTCGCCAGAGCCAGCGCCATGAGGGCGATCTGGTAGAGCGCGTCCGCGTTTGCCTTGTTCAGCTCTTCCGCAAGGGCGGCCAGCGTCTTGGTCTGGGCCTCGATGGCGTCGGAGCTGGTGGGGTTGGCGTCGTTCACCACACCCACGTCCGACACGCTCAGCCCGGTGGCAGCGGAGAACTGTGTGCTGAGCAGCCGCATCATCTGCACATGGGGCTCAATGGTGCCCTGGGCCAGCTGGCCGAACACCGGATTTTGCCCGGTCTCCGGATTCTGCGTGCCGGCAATGATCGCGCCAACATACGCCTGGAATTTATCGCTGACGATGGCGTCGTACTGGTCATCCGTGACGCCCATCAAATACTTCTGCGGGGCGGTGGAGAACTCCAGCCCGATGGTGGCGTTGCAGATGGTGCGCACATAGCCCTGGATCAGTCTCCGCACCGCAGACTTCAGGCGGGCTCTGCCGAAGGGCTTCATGGTGGTAGCGTTCCAGGTCAGAGGTTCCATGAGCACGCGGCCAACCCGGTTCGGCAGATACTCCGCCGTCCACTGGTAGCCCTTCTTCGGCCTCGTGAGCTCCACCACAGCATCGTCGGTGTACAGATTCACATGGGACGATAACCAGCTGTGATCGTATTCATCCTGCACCGTGTCGATCACGGCAAAGCCGCATCCGATCCGCCCTTTCTCACCGTCCCAGAGGGCAGCGGCGCTCTCCGGGCTGTGAAAGCGGATCTTGCAGCCGATCACCGGATCCGCGCTCAGGGTGGCGAAGGTGCAGCCATAAAGCAGCTCGTCCCGGCAGGTCTTGTTGTACTCGGCCACGAGCCGGTTGTCCCGGACGATCTGGGCGAGCTGCTCCAGCTCCTGTCCGTTGGCGCCCACAAAGCCGTCGAACCGGCTGCGGGCCGCCAGCACATCGACCGCCTTCTCGCCCCAGGCGCAGTCAATTTCCAGTCCGGCGATGCTGCGGGGCAGGGCCAGGCCGAGGTTGACATCGCGCAGCGGGATGTGCCCCTCGTAGTATTTGCGCTTGATTGCGTTGGCGCTACGGTGCCGGTGGAACGTGTTCACCAGCTCCCGCAGCCTGGCCGCGTCCTCCGGAAGGAGACCCGAAGCCCTGGTAATGTTTCCAGGCAGATATTCGCTCGTCATGCATTTACCCCACTCTCATTTTGCGGGCAGGATCCCGCTTGCTTGTTTTCGCGCCCCAGAGGGCCAGCGCGCAGGCCTCGATGGGCGCCGCATCCGGCCCGCCGAAGGCCCAGCCTCCGGACAGAGGGCGTTTGGTACTTGTTTTCGCGCTCTGGTTCAAGGCCTCCTGTGGCCTGTACCAGCTCAAAGTCCCCTCGGAAAGCGCGTCCTGCAGCTGGCCGGCAGCTGCGCACACGTCCCTGGCAGAGGGGCGAATCACGCTGCCCTTGGCCTTCCAGGTCTCGCTGACCCGATCCACCAGAACGTCTGCGCCGTTTCTGCCGTCGATCACGACGCAGGAAGCGCGGGTGTAGCGCTCATTCAGCCAGGCGGCCAGCCATTTGGTACCGTGGCCGGTTGGCGCGCGGTCGATGAGACTGATCCTCACCGATCCTCCCGGGGTGATTACGGCGCCGGCCAGCACCACCTCGGAGCCGTCGGCGGAGAACTTCACGCCGTAGGCCGTCTTGCCTTCGGGCTTGCGCAGATCTGAGGCCGCAGCTTCCCAGGCTTCCTGATCCAGGGCCAGGTCATCCTTCCGCGTCAGCTCAGGAGACCACCAGCCCAGGCGCTCTCTGGCAAAGCCGTCGGCGCTCATGGTGCGCAGCTCCTCGGCGGTGAACTCCTCCGAGAGCCGGATGCCCATGGCGGGGTTGGTTTTGTACCAGAGCTTCGGATCACCCACATGGATGTCCGCTGCGCTCTCCGCCTCGACGCTCCACTCATGCCAGGCGTCGTGCTGACCCGGCGACTCCCGGCAGATCTGCCGCCTGCGTCGGAACACCGTGCCGGGGCAGTTGGGATAGGGAGGCGTCCCCGTGTAGATGATCTGGCGGGTGCCGGTGGCGCTGGCGCTCAGCGTGGCCATGATGGCCTCCACCTGGTCGTCCGTCAGCTCCTGGGCCTCGTCGAAGATCACCAGGGAGATCCCGTCATAGCCGCGGGCGCCCTGGCGGCTGCGGGCCATAAATTCCACGCTGCCGCCGTTGGTGAGTTCGATGCACTCCTCGCCGTTGGTAAAACGGATCTGCTTCACCAGGGCCATGAGCTCCGGGTGGCGCTTGTCCGTGAAGATCGCCACCAGGCGCCGGAATGCCTTTTTGCAGGTTCTGACCTGGTGGGCTGTCCAGAGGACGCGCTCGCCGCGGATCGCCAAGCCGAAAACTACGCGGGCTTCCAGGCAGACGTTTTTTCCGTTCTGCCGGGGAAGTGCAAGTCCGGCGCTGGTGACGGTGTACTTCATGCCGGCGTCGGTGCCGAGCCAACAGTCCAGCACCAGCATCTGCCACCGGTCGAGGGCGTAGGCGTAGGCCTCCATGAGCTGGGCGGCCAGCGGGCCCTCAGATCCGGCCCGTGCCGGCTCCACGCGGAAGGTCGGCGTCTGCGATCCGGTCATGTTTTCAGGCTTCCTTTCGGTCCGCCTGGGCCCGAACCAGCTCCAGCACGGTGGCGCCGCGCTCCTGCGGCTTCTGGGGCTCTGCCTGCTGCAGTGCACCCTTCGGCTTTAACCGCTGCAGGCCCTTCGGCGTCAGGCCAAGGGCGTCCCGGTGCGCCAGGATCTCCTTGCGGAGGCTCATGATGGCGTCCAGGGTCTTGTCGCTGGTGGGAGGGCCGGCGCGGTCTTTCTCCACGGTGGGGCAGCCCGCTTCCTTCCACCGTTTGTTCAGCCGCTGGAGGTCTCGCTCCAGCTCGCAAAGTAGCTTGATCTCCGGGTCGAAGATCGGCTGATAGATCCCCAGCTCCTTCATCTGCTGGGTGTAGGTTTGCTCTCGTGACATGCGCACACCTCCTGTGCGTGCGAATCCCGCGCGGCCTGCGCACGGTTGATCTTGTGTTTCGCCCTTCCTGCCGAAATTTTTCTCGGGGGTATTTCGGCGCTGGCGGCGTGGGCGAGCCGCCAGCCCCGGGAGGGGGTCCTCCCCCACCCCTCACCAGTCCCCGTCGCTGAGAGGCCGCAGCTTTGTCCGCTGCAGGGTGAAGTCTGTGCGGTTGCTTTTCACGCTGTTGCACCAGTAGTGCGCAGCCTGCAAATTGCTGAAATCCTCAGCCGCCGCCCGGGGCGAGGGGTAGCCATACTCCTGCCACTTGCTGACGGGCTTGATCTCGTCGATCACAAACGACAGCGGATGCTGTGCGTTGCTTGGTTCGTCGTAACGAATCGGGCCGAGCTTTCCGCCGCAGATCGCGCAGCCGTCGCCCCGTGCCCGGAACCGCTCCCGGTACTTCCGCCGGAGGGTGCCGTTGGAGTACCTGGGGTTTGCTTTGCTCCTGGATGCCATGGGAAATATGACCCCCCTGGGTTTGTTTTTTGAAGGCCTCCGTTAACCAGACCCCCCTGGGGTGCTTCCGGCCCGCGCTATCACCTGCGGCCGAAAACAAACAGCCCGCTCCACCGATCACGCATCTAAGCGATCATCAGTGGCGCGGGCTGTTGCAGCGCTGGCCTGTCGGTATGTCGATGTCGAAGTTGCACCCGCAGCTCTGGCACTGCAGGTTGAGCCGTTCCGCGTAGGAGTCCGGATAGAGCCGGAGTCCCCGGATCTTCCGTCGGCACTGAGGGCAGATCACCGCCCCGTCCTTTACTGTGACCATTGTATCACATTGAATTTGTGAAATCAACGCTTTCCCCTCCTATTATTCCCTATTTCAAGAGTCAAAAAAATAATATAAAAAGCAGAGCTTTTATTTGTGCTTCCGGCGCTTGGCGGTGGTGCGCCGGGCAGGGTCGGCATCCATGAACTTGATGCGCTCATACTTGCCGAACTCATTCTTCTGGGTCTCGCGCTCCAGCAGACGGGCGCCGTGGGGTGCGTTCAGCGTGGTGTCTGGATCCACGGTCTCATATTCCATGACGGGGTGTCTGGCGTTCATGGTGTATGACCATGAGCGCTGCCCCAGCTTGTCCGGTCGCTCCTTGGTCATGTACTGCGCTAGGGCGCCGTAGCTGTACTCTTTCGTGTGGCCGGGGTGCTCCGGATCCGGATGGGTGCCCAGCTTCAGGCGCCGGATCTCTACGCTGCCTCTCCTCCACAGCGAGGCGATCACCTGAAAGTCCACGTCCGCGGCGTTGGCCACCGCGTGGATGTGCCACCGGGCGTCGCCGTGCTTGTGTTCATAGGCCCAGTGCATGGTCAGCTTCGCGCCGCGCTTTTTGTATTCGGCGCCCAGCAACTCCCGGAAGTACTGCAAATTCTGCATGCACTGGCTCCGGCGTCGCGGCAGATGGTCGTCGTCATAAGTCAGGGTGATGAACAGATCTCCGGGCAGGTAGTTGGCGGCCAGATCCAGCTCCAGCCGCATGGTGCTGTTCCGGTTGTTCAGCTGCTGCTGGGCGGCGGTGGTCATCTTCCGCTTTGCCTTGCGCCCGCGCTCGGAGTCATTCCGTGCGATCTTCGGGTAGAGCATCACATAGTGCAGCGGCCCGGCGTCGATGTATTTGCGGATCATCTTCACCGCAGCGTGCCCTCCTTAACTGAATAGGCTGTATTGACTTGTATGTCGGTCAAAGCGTTCCTCCTGTTTTTCAAAATACTCTTTGTCGATCTCATAGCCGACAAATTCCAGGCCGGCGTCGTAGGCCGCGATCCGACTGGAGCCTGAGCCCAGGTGCGTGTCGAGGATCCGGTCGCCCTGTTTGGCAAAGTGCTTATAGATCCATGCGTACAGCTCCGGCGGCTTCTGCGTCGGGTGGAACCTGCCCGCCTGGTTGATTGCGCTGAACTCGAACACCAGCGCATTCCGGTTAAAACTTGTCCATGCATACTCAGCTGCGGCCATGCTGAAGCCTTCCAGCGGCACGTTGGTTTTCCGCCAGACCAGGAAGCAGCGCGTCCGCGGCATCTCAAAATAGTTGCCTCCCCAGACGATCTGGTTTTTCGAAACGCGGAACAGCTCGTTGAAGTATTCCTGATCAGGCGCAACATCCCACTCCGCAATCTTGGAGCTGGGGTCGAACTTCTTAAAGTGGCCTCCGGCGCGCAGCGTGTTCGGCTTGAGCGTTTTCAGCTTTGCGTGGCGTTCCTCCGGATCACTTGGCAGCCTGGACTGCCTTGGAAGTCCGTCGCCGTAGGGTGGATCCACAACAGCGAGGTCAAAGGCTTTGTCCGGCATGGCGCGCATGGCCTCCATGCAGTCCATGTTGTAGGCTTCCGAAATTACCATCACATTCTCCTTTCAATCAGGGCGCCGAGGCGTGCAGCCCCGGCTGTCCCTATTCAGTTTTGCTTTCGTCTCTTCCTCTGCCGGCAGAACCGCCAGAACTGCAGGAGGATCCAGTCGATGTAAACGATGATCGTGACGTACTCCGGCAGGAGCACATAGTGCCAGGACACCTCGATGGCGCCCAGCAGCTTGAGGATCACGCCGGCGAGGGTCAACAGCTCAATGACTACC
>Ga0326512_10002898_pt1 | contig 12668 bp, 9 predicted proteins | sample 1_2617_0518_D_FD_203652 | JGI IMG/M metagenome (GOLD analysis project Ga0326512, IMG submission 203652) | Bovine rumen microbial communities from UC Davis, California, United States - 1_2617_0518 | ecosystem: Host-associated > Mammals > Digestive system > Stomach > Rumen | place: USA: California... | reverse complement strand
GCCGATGAGCTTGCCCAACTCTATGCGGAATACTTCGGCTGTAATCAGACCTTTCTCCAAATCGCCGAAGATACCACGCTGACAGAAGGCATCGAGATGCTGACGGGCATTACGAAGTCCGATTTCCTCGAATCGCTTGACTGCCATCTCGTAACTGAGGGCTATTACTACGCCGCCCAAATCAAATGCAATGTTCTTTATTTCGCTCATGATGAAAGTATCTGCCATTTATGCTATGGCCTATTTTTCGTAAATTCTTTTAATAATTATGGCAAAGATACTCATTTTTAATCAATTATTCGTAGATTTGCAAGCAAGTTTACAATACTTTAAGAAAGTGACATGATACAGGAAAGATGAAAGAGTTTGTTGTTATTAGTAGTTTTGGCCATTTCTGGCACGGTTAGTTTTGCATCGTGCGCTGATGATAAGGAGAAAAATGATTTGTCGAAACCGACAGTTGATCTAATCAAGCAGCGGGGCATCATCCTTATTGGTACAACAGGTGACTATCGGCCACTGTCGTTTTGTGAATCAGAAGACGGTACTTACTGGGGATTTTGTATTGAGGTGACCAAATTGATTGCCAAGAAGATGGATGTTGATATAGAATTTGTTAAAACATCATGGCCTACACTCTCGGCTGATGTGCAGGTCGAACCGCAGACATTTGACATAGCCATTGGCGGTATCACTATTACCGATGCACGCCGAGAAACATCATTGTGCACAAAAAACGAGGAGATACCGTCGCTCATTGCCGAAGGCAAGGCTGACGTGATGATTACTGAGATTACCGAGGCACCATATTATGTGAAGAATGATGCTCGATTGGCGGCTCCGTTGCTGAATAAGCCGTTTAACCATGGCGAAATAGGTGTGCTGATGCGCAAAGGTCAGGACGACCTGTTGCAACTTGTGAACGATATTATCCGCATCATTAAGGCTGATGGTACGCTGCGTCAGTTGCACGAGAAATATGGATTGGTGTACGGATACTGATAGATAAATTAAAAGCAAAAAAACCGCTTCAGCAGATTGAACTGTTGAGGCGGCTTTATGAATGTTTTTAGAGGACAAGTGGATTAGAGCTCCTGGTTTTCGGGACGCAGCTTGCGGACGGTCTCGCCAGCACGCCACATCTCCTGATTGCGCATGGCTTCGAGCTCTTTCTCCAGACCGGCACGATAGTCGGGCTTAGAGTTGGCGTCGATGGTGATCTGAGCCTCGTTGCCAGTCTTCACTGAGTAGTAGAGCCACTCCATGACGGGCTTGATAGCGTCGTGGAAACGGGGAGCCCAGTCGAGGGCACCACGCTGAGCGGTGGTAGAGCAGTTGGCATACATCCAGTCCATACCCTTGGCACCAAAGAGCGGGCCAAGGCTCTGGGTGAGCTCTTCAACGGTCTCGTTGAAAGCCTCCGAGGGTGAGTGGCCATTCTCGCGCAGCACTTCGTACTGAGCCAGCAACAGGCCCTGGATGGCACCCATGAGTGAGCCGCGCTCGCCAGTGAGGTCAGAGGTGGCCTCGCGCTGGAAGGTGGTCTCGAACATATAACCTGCACCGATACCGATACCGAAGGCCAGTGTCTTCTCCTTAGCCTTGCCTGTAGCGTCCTGGTAAATAGCGTATGAGCAGTTCAGACCGCGACCCTCGCAGAACATGGTGCGGAGAGAGGTGCCGCTACCCTTAGGAGCCACCATGATGACATCGACATCGGCAGGGGGAACAACACCTGTGCGGTCGCTCCAGTTGATGGCGAAGCCGTGGCTGTAGTACAGGGTCTTGCCGGGCTTCAGGTATTTCTTGATGGTGGGCCACTGCTGAATTTGACCAGCATCGGAGAGCAGCATGCAGAGGATGGTACCCTTCTCGGCAGCCTCCTCGATAGAGAAGAGGGTCTTGCCAGGCACCCAGCCGTCGGCTACTGCCTTGTCGTAGGTCTTACCCTCGCGCTGTCCGACGATGACGTTGAAGCCATTGTCGCGCAGGTTGCAGGCCTGACCAGGTCCCTGAACGCCGTAGCCGATGACGGCGATTACTTCATCCTTTAATACTTCACGTGCTTTCTCCAAAGAGAACTCCTTGCTGGTGACAACAGTTTCGATAACGCCACCAAAATTCATTTCTGCCATAATTGCAAATGATTTAAATTGTTTGACTTGTCCCTATGAACCACGCCAGCCCTGCACGAGAACCGGTTACCATTGTTTTGTCAGTCCATTCACTACCTGCTCGAGGGAGCGACGGGGGATTGTTTCTAAATGTGGCTGCAAAGGTAACAATTTGTTACGAAACAGCCAAATATTCTTTCGATTTTATGCAAATTTTACCTTACTTCTGCAGCATTCGGTACCATCAGTGCGAACGATGCGCACGTTGAAGGTGTTTTCGTCTTCCTTTTCGCGATAGAACGAGAGCTTGTCGCCAGCATGGGCTTCGGCCACATAGGCTATCTCGAAACGCTGGATGCGATGCTCGCGATACCAGTCGATGGGCCAGATGTCGAGAATGTGCTCAATATACTTCACGGAGTTGATATGGCCGTTGATGTCTACATCATTATAATAGGTGTCGATGGCGTGGACAAACTCGGCATTGTCGGACATCTTTACGCGGCCGCCCTTGTCGATGGGACAGGGCTTCTGGTTTTCAATCCAGTCGTTGATGGCTCCGTCCTTGATGGCAAGGATGTCGCAGGGCTGGCGGGTCTCTGTGTCAATCATGGCCCACACGCTGCGTCCGTAGCCATAGACCTTGCCGCTATCGTCTGTGACGGCGAAGTTACGCTGGGTGAAGAAGCGCATGGCATTCTCGACCCACGTCTCTACATTGAACCTGGTATATTGCTCAGGCATCTCAGTGATCTCGATGGCCAGGCGTGAGAGCACCCACGAGCGCTGGATGGTCATGAGGTACTTCATGCCGAAACCACGGTCGGTGCTGTGGAAGTCGGCAGCATTGAGCATGTGATTGCCCAGATGGCCCATGAACAGCCGACCAGAGAAGTCGCAATGGAACGGCTCGGCCAGAAACTGATATTTTCCTACTTTATCTAACATTAAAGATTAAACATTAACCATTAAACATTAACCACTATAGTTAGCGCTGCTTTTCGCGCTGCTCAAGGAATTCGCTGACCTGCTCCTGCATGCCACGAGTGACGGCGATGCGACCAGAGCGGGTGTACTGCAGCACGCAGTCGAAGGCATCGAGGGCACGGAACAGTTCGATGATCTGTTCTGTGACGCCGTTTTTCATGACGATGGTATAGGTGGGGTTCACCTCGGTGATGCTGGCTTCGTACTTTCGTACTGTGCGCGATATCTCAGGGTTCTGCAATACCTTGTCCGTTGACAGCTTGTAGAGGCCGGTCTCGCGGATAAAGAGCTGGTCGTCAGTGAAATAGTTGGCCTTGACCACGTCGATTTTCTTTTCAATCTGACGGGTGATCTTCACAATCTGGTCTTCATCGCTCCAGGCTGTGATGGTGTATTTATGCACACCAGGGATGCTGGAGGCCGATACGTTCAGACTCTCGATGTTTACCTGACGACGGGTGAACACAGCCGTAATCTGATTCAGGATACCTGCCACGTTCTCAGAATAAACGAGGAGGGTATATAATTTCTTCTCTTCCATAGCGGTAGCAAATTATTCACTTTTTACTTTTCACTATTCACTTTTTTCCCTTAAATCTCCAATTGCATCTTATCAACATCCATGCCAGGAGGCGTCATGGGCAGCACGTTGTCTTCTTCCTTGATGGCGCATTCGAGGATGAACGGGCCATCGTTGCTGAGCATCTTTTCCACGGCGGCAGCCAGGTCCTTGCGGTCGACCACAGCCTGATAGGGTATGCCGTAGCCCTGAGCGATAGACTCGTAACAGGGGTTGAGCATCTTGGTGAACGACTTGCGGCGCATCCAGAACATATCCTGCCACTGGCGCACGTTGCCCAGATAGTGGTTGTTGAGGAGAATCATCTTCACAGGAGCCTTCTGTTCCATGATGGTGCCCAGCTCCTGGATGTTCATCTGAAAACCACCGTCGCCCATGAAGCAGCATATCTGACGGTCAGGGGCTCCAAAGGTGGCTCCAACGGCTGCAGGCATGCCATAGCCCATGGTGCCAAGACCACCGCTGGTGCAGATGCTACGCTTGTGGTGATACTTGAAGTAACGCGTGCCAAATAGCTGATTCTGACCAACATCCGTTACAAGTACGGCATCGTCGTTAGCCTGCTCTGCCACTGCGTTGACCACCTCGCCCATGAGCAGCGGACCATCCTTGGGATGGATGGCGGGCTCGATGACCTTGGTACGTTCTTTTTCGTCGAGCGCCTTGAACGACTCGCGCCATTCCTGATGTTTGTTGGCATTGATGAGGGCCGTCAGAGCAGGTAGCGACTCCTTACAGTCGGTCACGATGGCCACATCGGTCTTGATATTCTTGTCAATCTCGCTACGGTCGATGTCGAGATGGATTATCTTGGCTTGCTTGGCGTAGGTCTTCACATTGCCTGTTACGCGGTCGCTAAAGCGCATGCCGATGGCGATAAGCACGTCGCACTCCTGTTCTTTCAGGTTGACGGCATAGTTGCCATGCATGCCCAGCATACCCACGTTGAGCGGATGGTTGGAGGGTAGAGCACTCAGTCCGAGCATGGTACGACCAGCAGGGATGTCGGCCTTCTCGAGGAATGTTTTCAGCTCCTCCTGTGCATTGCCCAGCTCCACGCCTTGTCCCACCAGAGCCAGCGGGCGTTTGGCGTTGTTGATGAGCTCGGCAGCCTGACGCACAGCATCGTTGTCGAGTTTTGGATAAGGCACGTATGAGCGCACATAATCCACCTTCTTGGGTTCCCAGTCAATCTCCTCGACCTGCGCATTCTTGGGGAAGTCGAGCACCACAGGACCTGGGCGTCCTGTACGGGCGATATAGAACGCACGACTGACGGCCCACGCCACATCCTCGGCATGACGAATCTGATAGGACCACTTGGAGATGGGTTGCGCCAAGCCTACGAGGTCCACCTCCTGAAACGCATCGGTGCCCAGGGCCGAGATGGGCACCTGACCTGCGATGACAACGATGGGGGTAGAGTCGAGCATAGCGTCGGCGATGCCCGTCAGCGTGTTAGTCACACCAGGACCGCTGGTGACCAAGGCCACACCCACCTCGCCAGAGACGCGTGCATAGCCCTCGGCAGCGTGGGTGGCACCCTGTTCGTGGCGCACCAATATGTGGTCGAAACATTTCTTCTCACCTCGTGTATAGTCGAAAAGCGCATCGTAAACGGGCATGATGCTGCCGCCAGGGTAACCAAAGATGGTTTTCACGCCCTCGGCTTGCAGCGCCCTCATCAGCGCCTTCGATCCTGTAATCTTATCTCTCATCTTCTTTAGAATTAGTAATTTGTAATTAGGAATTAGTAATTATGATATGATTATGTGCTTCATAATCCTTGAAACTCTCTTAGCTGGGCTTGTTTGGTAATCATAATTACTCATTTCTAATTACTCATTACTCATTAATTATTACTCATTAATAATCCTAATTCCGCCTTTATCAGCACTTGACACGCTCTGGGCATATGCACGCAGAGCCTTAGAGACTACGCGGTTGCGCTTCAGCGGCTGCTGTGGACGGGCGTTGAGCTCCTCGTCGCTAAGCTTGACGTTGATGCTGCGGCTGGGGATGTCGATGACGATGATGTCGCCATCCTTAATCTTGCCAATGTTACCACCGTTGGCAGCCTCAGGCGAGATATGTCCGATGGAGAGGCCACTGGTGCCGCCAGAGAAACGTCCGTCGGTAATCAGGGCACACTCCTTACCCATATGCATTGACTTGATATAGCTGGTGGGGTAGAGCATCTCCTGCATGCCAGGACCACCTTTCGGGCCTTCGTGGGTGATGACCACGCAGTCGCCCTTCTTCACCTTGCCACCCAGGATACCCTCGCAGGCATCTTCCTGAGAGTCGAAGCAGACGGCAGGGCCTTCGAAATGCCAGAGGCTCTCGTCAACGCCAGCAGTCTTCACCACACAGCCGTCCTGGGCAATGTTGCCAAAGAGCACAGCCATGCCGCCATCCTTGGTGTAGGCATGTTCTATGTCGCGGATGCAGCCATTGGCACGGTCGGTGTCGAAGCTCTCATAGTAGGTCTCCTGTGCTCCCAGGGCTGTGCAGAACTTGCCAGCGGGGGCGGAGAGATATATCTGAGCGATGGGATTAGAAGCCTGAGGCTGGCGCTTAGAGATGTCGTACGTCTCGATATCCTCCTTCAGGGTATGTCCGTTGACACGCTTCACGTTGGTGTCGATGAGTCCGCCCTTTGCCAGCTCGCCCAGCAGAGCCATCATGCCGCCAGCACGTCCGCACTCCTGCACAGAATATTTCTGACTGTTGGGAGCCAGCTTGCAGAGGAATGGCGTCTTTCGCGAGAGGGCGTCGATATCGGCCATGGTGAAATCTACGCCAGCCTCCTGAGCCACAGCCAGCAGGTGGAGCACCGTATTGGTGGATGCACCCATGGCAATATCGAGCGTCATAGCATTGAGGAAAGCCTGACGGGTGGCGATGCTTCGAGGCAAAACCGACTCGTCGCCATCCTCGTAGTAGGCGAAGGCGTTTTTCACAATCTGTTGAGCAGCACGCTGCATCAGACGCACACGGTTCTTGTGCGTAGCCAGGATGGTACCGTTGCCAGGAAGTGAGAGACCAATGGCCTCTGTGAGGTTGTTCATCGAATTAGCGGTGAACATGCCTGAGCAGCAGCCGCAGCCAGGACAAGCACGATTCTCCACCTCTGCGAGCTCATCATCGGAAACGGTGGGATCGGCACCTTTGATCATTGCCGTAATCAGGTCGAGGTTCTCACCCTTGTACTGTCCGGCTTCCATAGGTCCGCCACTGACGAAGACGGCAGGAATGTTCAAGCGCATAGCGGCCATGAGCATGCCTGGTGTAATCTTGTCGCAGTTAGAGATGCAGATCATGGCATCGGCCTTATGGGCATTGACCATATATTCTACGCTGTCGGCAATGATGTCGCGTGAAGGCAGGGAATAGAGCATACCATCGTGACCCATAGCGATACCGTCGTCGATGGCGATGGTATTGAACTCGGCAGCATAGCAGCCCATCTTCTCAATCTCCTCACGCACAATCTGTCCTGCCTCATGCAGATGGGTGTGACCAGGAACGAACTGCGTAAATGAGTTGACGATGGCTATGATTGGCTTACCAAACTGCTCGCGTTTCATGCCTGTGGCTACCCAAAGGGCACGGGCTCCCGCCATGCGTCGTCCTTCTGTGCATACAGCACTTCTCAACTGATGTTTCATATTGATATAATGAAAATGTTTATTCAAAAATCTGATTTATAAGTTGCTCGTCGGAATTAGCATCATCACCATCGACAAGCTCCATATCGTCTTCTCGATGACACGGGTCGAAGTCACGGGGAATGTCGAACTGGTCTTCCTGTGTGTAAGGTAACGACTTGTCTGCATATACTTTGTTCATATAAAGTGCGAAGATGGGGAGTGCTGCTGCGGCACCCTGACCATAGGTCATCGACTCGAAGTGGATATCGCGATCGTCGCCACCTACCCAGCATCCTGATACCAGTTTGGGTAATACACCCATAAACCATGCATCGCTATTCGAGTTGGTAGTACCCGTCTTGCCGCCAAGGGGAGCCTTGATGTTATAACGATATCGCAGTCGGCTGGCAGTACCGCCATCGGCCACGGCACGTAGCATATAAAGCATCTTGTCGGCTGACTCGCCACTGATGACCTCGTTCATGCGAGGTTTGAACTCCTCAAGCACATTGCCCTCGTTGTCCACGATACGTGTGACGTACATGGGTGCCGAACGGATGCCATGGTTGACGAAGGCCGTATAGGCGCTGACCATCTCGCTGACGGTAATCTCACAAGGTCCCAGACAGAGGGCTGGAGACGGGTGTATCTCCGGATTACGGATACCGTAGTTATGGAGCAGCGTCACAAAACCTTCTGGTGTCAGACGATGCATCATCAGATAGGCTGATATCCAATTGTTTGATTGTTGAAGTCCCCATTTCAAGGTGACCATCTCGCCATAGCGTGCACGACTGCCATTTCGTGGTGTCCAAGGCTTGCCGGCTACGATATAGGTCTCCTGTACATTGGGCACCTCATCGCATGGTGTCATGCCGTTTTCCATGGCTAGCGAATAAAGGAAGGGCTTGATGGTAGAACCCACCTGTCGACGGCCTTCAGTAGCCATGTCGTAGGCAAAGTGCTGGAAATCCAAACCGCCTACATAAGCTTTCACGGCACCAGTCTGTGGCTCCATGCTGACGAAACCCGTGCGCAAGAACGACTTATAATAACGGATTGAGTCCATGGGAGTCATCATTGTGTCCACCTCTCCATTATACGTGAAGATGGTCATTGGGATGGGGGTGTTGAACGAACGTGTGATCTCCTCGTCACTCTTGCCATCGTTTCTCAATACACGATAACGCTCAGACTGTCTGATATTACGCTGAAGAATACGCTGTACCTCAGCTGTTGATAGACTGCGTGAATATGGTGCATTCGGTTTGGAACGGTTTCCCTTATCGAATTCCGGCTGTAACGTCTTTACCACATGTTCGTAACAGGATTGCTCAGCATACTGTTGCATATGTGAGTCGATGGTGGTGTACACTTTCAGACCATCAGTATATATATTATAATGTGTGCCGTCGCGCTTTGTGTTCTTGTTGCACCAGCCATAGAGCGGGTCTTCTACCCAGTTCAGCGAGTCAACATGGTACTTCACCATGTTCCATTCTGGATAGTCGCTCTTGTTAGGCTTTTTAGCCATCATATAGCGACGTAGGAAATCGCGGAAATAGGTGGCAGTACCATCATTATGGTCAGCTACATGAAATTTCAAGTTCATGGGAACCTGACAGCAGCTGTCGTATTGCTGCTGGGTGATGTAATTTGCTTTCAGCATCTGTCCTAAAACAACATTGCGACGTTCCAGCGAACGTTGCTCATAACGTACGGGGTTAAAGTAGGAGGGGTTCTTGCAGAGACCGATGAGTGTGGCGGCTTCAGTAATGCTGAGATCCTGCGGTTCTTTCGAGAAGTATGTGTTGGCTGCTGTCTTGATGCCTACAGCATTGTGCAGGAAGTCGAAGTAGTTGAGATACATGGCAATGATCTCGTCCTTCGTGTAGTTGCGCTCCAACTTAACGGCAATGACCCACTCGATGGGCTTCTGCAATGCACGCTCCATCGTTGAGTGTGCTACGTCAGAAAAAAGCTGCTTGGCCAACTGCTGCGTGATGGTAGAACCACCACCAGCATTCTTCTGTCCCATGATGCCGCGTTTTAGGATAGCACGGCCCAAAGCATAGAAATCTATGCCGGAATGTTCGTAGAAACGCACATCCTCAGTAGCTACCAGAGCTTTTGTAAGCCAAGGCGACAACTCTGTATAGTCTACGAGCACACGGTTCTCACGGCTCATGCTCCATGTTCCTATCAGTTCTCCGTCAGCAGAATACACTTGAGTTGCATAGCGGTTGATGGGGTTCTGCAGGTCCTCGATGGGTGGCATGTAGCCTATTTTACCTTCGGATATGGCCCAAAAGCACACTGCTGTGCCGATGACTACAACGGCCAGCAGTGTCCATAGGAATCCGATAATCCATTTTCTCATAAGGGTTCTTTACTATTCTTCCTCGGGGGTGATGAGTTTGTATCCTTTTCCGTGAATGTTGATAATCTCAATCTGTGGGTCGTCCTTGAGGTGCTTGCGCAGTTTGGTGATATACACATCCATAGAACGGGCATTGAAATAGTTGTCGTCAATCCAGATGGTCTTCAGGGCGAAGTCACGCTGAAGGATCTCGTTGGCATGCGAGCAAAGCAGGGCCAGCAACTCGTTCTCTTTAGTGGTCAACTTTGTCTGGTGCGTGCCGATGGTGAGCAGTTGCTTCTGGGTGTCGAACACGAAGTTACCAATGTGGTAGAGTGTTGACTCCTTGTTCTTCTTGCCACGAACGCGACGCAGGATGGCCTCGATACGGAATACGAGCTCCTCCATGGAGAAGGGCTTGGTGATATAGTCGTCAGCACCCAGTTTGAATCCTTCGAGAATGTCTTCTTTTAGCGTCTTGGCGGTCAGGAATATGATAGGAATTTCTGCATTGGCAGTACGAATTTCTTGTGCCAGCGTAAAGCCGTCTTTCTTGGGCATCATCACATCAAGCACACAGATGTCGAACTTGGTTTTCATAAATGCCTTGAAGCCAGCCTCACCATCGGGACAGAGTTCTGCCTCGTAGCCCTTTGCAGCCAGATATTCACGTAACAACATTCCGAGGTTCTCGTCATCCTCGCAAAGCAAGATTTTCAGTTTGTCTTCCATAACTTTAATGAATTGATTATTAATATCAGTTGTTTTTACTATTATTTTATCATTCTGTGTCTTCTTTCAATATGGGTAGGGTAATGGTGAACTTCGTACCTTTGCCCAGTTCGCTCTCGCATTTGATTTCACCGTCGTGCAGATTGATAATTTCCTTGACGTAGGCCAGACCCAGTCCGAAGCCTTTCACGTCGTGCACATTGCCAGTATGTACACGGTAGAATTTATCGAACACTTTCTTGACATTATCCTTTTTGATGCCCTGACCGTCATCCTTAATACTGAAGCACAGGTGCTCGCCTTCGTTCCAAGTGCGGATATGGATATTGACAGGCTGGTCGGGCTTGCGATATTTCACAGCATTGTCCAGTAGGTTTGTAATGGCATTCTGGAAATGAACCTCATCGACAAAGATGGCCGAATCAATAGCTTCTATCTCTGTGGTAATCTTTCCACCTGTATGTTCTACACGCAGGTTGAAGGTGGCGGAGGTCTGCTCCAACAACTCGTTTAGGTCGAGCTCTTTCTTTTTAAACGACGTGGACTTACGGTCGAACATTGACATCTGTAGTACTTTCTCCACCAGGAAACGTAAGCGTCGCGACTCGTCGCCAATCACGGTGCTTAAGTGCTTCATCATCGACGGACTCTTGGTCACCGACTCATCACCCAGCATCTGCGCTGCCAGTGAGATGCTGCTGATAGGGGTCTTCAGCTCGTGCGTCATATTATTGATGAAGTCATTTTTGATTTCTGTATAACGTTTCTGACGGAAGATGATGACAATGGTGAAGACAAAGGTGACAAGCAGCACCATAGTGAAGATAACCGCAGGAATCATAAAACGGATGTTGGAGTAGATGTACTGGTCCATGCTTGGGAAGTGAATCTTCACAACACCTCGTTTGGCAGCTGGGTCATTATGGAATAGCGTCTGGGAGTAGCTCCAACGCTCGCCTTTGTCAGTATAGTCGGGACAGCGATAGACTTCTCTACCGTCAGCAGTAGAAACGGTGAAATGATAAGGCATGTCAATGCCGTTATTCTGCAACTCGGTATTGATATCTTGATCTAACAACTTGAAGTTCACGCGTTCTTTAAGTGGCTTCTCGCTGGCGGTATACAGGATGTTGTAGACCACCTCGTCGAGCAGGGCCTTCTGATATACATAACGGCTGCGCACCATCTCTTGCAGTGTCTTCGTGGCTTCCGACAACTGGTCTTTGTCGGTACGCATCATCATGGCCTTAGGTACATTGGCTGGCTTGGTAGTGAAGGTCTTAAGCTCAAATTCTGAATAGAATGTGCCATCCTCGGCAGAGACAGAAAAATGGTGAGCATGTTGTATGCTACCGTCAAGACCGTTGACAATGATGGAGTCCTGAGAGAAGGCACGACGCTCTACGTCGTTGACATCCTTCTCCAGATAGCGCAGCGTTTCGTTCATCTCAAGATTCCTCGAAGCCTGATAGAGTGAGCGTTTCACGCTTTCATCAAACTGCTCTTTCTTCATCTTTGCAATCTCTTCGATATACGAGATTTGCATGTAGAGCAGGCCAAGGAACGAGAATCCCATGATAACTGCGATGGTCCATATCGTCGATTTCTTCATCTTTTGCTTCTTTTTCGTCTTACTCGATGCAAAGATAGGAAGAAAAGTAGAAACGACAATGCTTTGTTAATCGTTTTTGTTAATAATTGCCTGAATTAACAAATATTTTCCAATATAATTGCGTATTTGTAACTACAAACAAAAGAGATGATTCGAGTATTTGTACTTTCTAAAAACAAAAGAAAGGAGTCCAAATAAAAAACTTGGACTCCTTATAGAAGATCGAATAATGTGCCTAGTCTTCGTCTTTCATCTCAGCCTCGTGCTCCTTAATGAGCTGCTGCTGGATATCGTTCGGTACGAGTTCGTAGCTGGCGAACTTGGTGGTGAATGAAGCACGTCCGCCAGTGATAGAGCTCAGGGCGATAGAGTAGCTGGAGAGCTCCTTCAGAGGAATCTTGGCAGAGAGTTTCTGATAGCCAGCTTCAGAGTCCATACCCATGATGATGGCACGGCGTCCCTGCAGGTCACTCATTACGTCACCCATATAGTCAGAGGGTACATAGACCTCCAGGTCATAAATGGGCTCGAGTACCTTTGGACCAGCCTCGCGGAAGGCTGCCGAGAAGGCGTTACGTGCTGCCAGCATGAACGAAAGTTCGTTAGAGTCCACGGGGTGCATCTTACCATC
>Ga0326512_10002897_pt1 | contig 12672 bp, 8 predicted proteins | sample 1_2617_0518_D_FD_203652 | JGI IMG/M metagenome (GOLD analysis project Ga0326512, IMG submission 203652) | Bovine rumen microbial communities from UC Davis, California, United States - 1_2617_0518 | ecosystem: Host-associated > Mammals > Digestive system > Stomach > Rumen | place: USA: California... | reverse complement strand
CTTCAGAGATGTTATACGTGGAGAAAGATCAAGTGACAATTATGCCACTCAAATTAGAGAAACGTTCACTTACGCTCACTATAGACTTTACCATAGAGAAAGACCTCAATGCTGAGCCTTTCGTAGTGCAGAAAGTTGAGACTGAACTTTCGGGTGTACCATTCCAGATGGAGCTTCATAGTGGTGTAATACCAACTGACAGCACTTGTAAGGTATTCTATCCCACCAAACTTACTAAGGCCGACCAGTATGATGCAGCTAAGGTTGGATGCACTGGTACTGTAGAAATAATGTCACTCGCTGCCCCGCGTTCACCATCGCTCACTAATGGTCCGGGAATGTTGCAACTACTTATCTATGTGAAGATACAGAGTGGTGAGACGAGAGTGCTCCATGGCATGGTGAACCTGCACAATGCCATACGTCGCGCTGCGCTAGCCGAATATTCAGAGGATGGTCTTACCATGACTTACAAGGCTACTGAGGCCAACATCACTATCACCACCCCTTGCCGTATAACAGCGGAGAGTATGAAAGCTGACATTATGGGAGTGAGCGGCATAGAGGCATGGCAGCCATGCGGAACTATGATAATAATAGAAAGTGACAGTCAGAGGTCAGAAGAATAATTTCATAAGATGCTAAAAATATACAACATAAGAACACTGACGGTATGTGCCTGTATGTGTGCGCTTACGTCGTGCCACGACCTTTACCCTGTGATGCTCTACGGCGACATGGGCGAACAGGGCGGTTTCGGTGGACGCGATGACCTGGGCTCCATGTTAATACCTGTGAAGGCATATATCAGTGATCCCAGCTATATCAATGTTAGCACGCGTGCTGCATCGTCGGGTCCGCTCGACAGGTATGGTGACCGTGAGAAATACACTAATAAATATAGAAATATGCAGTTGCGTACATGGGCGTTCCGTTGTACACAGGACAACAGTACAGCACATTCCGCACCTGCTGACATGAGGGCCACCATGACCACCGATACACATCGTGATGACTGCCTTGTTAGTGCCCTCGACGGTACACATAACGGTGCCTTGACAAGACTTGTGGATAAGTGGCCAAATGGTGTGGCAGATGGACAGCTACTCTATTTCTATGATTCAGAGGATGCTGCTGTGCCTACTACGCTATACTATGACAAGGACAACTATGAGACGGGTTACAACTTCTTCGCCTGCCTTACGGATGGGGCTGAGGCTTCAGCGCCAGTAGCTACTGATGGGAATGTGTCGATGGATATAGAGATTGACGGTACCAACGAAGTGATGGCAGGCGCAGCACCCACCATGAGTATACATCTGCTCAATTCGCGTTACAGTGACGAGGAAATATGGCATCTTACCGATGATGAGCGGCAGGCTATAGCCAGCATTGGTGGATATTCGGCCTATGCCTCACGTCATGGCGTGGATCCTATAATAGACCTACATCATCAGTTGGCTAGGCTACGATTCCGCGCCTTTCCGGGAAACTTCAATTGTCAAGGTATTACTATAACAGGTTTAAAGATATATAGTCACCGCACAGGTAAGTTGGTAGTGGCGGCTCGTAATCCCACTGATGTGAAGATAGCCGTGACGGGAGAACGAGATACGTTATACCTGCACGAGAATAGTCCCGACGGGATGCTGCCCTGTGCTCCGTTTGAAGAAAAGACAGTGGAATGGCGTGAAGACGAGGCAAGTTTCAGTGTTACAGACCGTAAAGCACTCATACTGGGTAGTGACTTAATGCTTATACCGGAAGAGAGGTATGATATGTATCTGGACTACCGTCAGCTTATAGGCGACAGGGAAAATTCGGCAAAACAGGAAATGAGATACTATAGGGGCTCATACCAGTTATATCCGTCCAAGACATCTGATAACTATGATGAGGCTATGGGAAGCTATGTATTCAAGCCAGGCAAGGTGTATGATATAGGAATAATAATATATGGATTGGAGCGTATAGAAGTGACTTCATCAATAGAGACATGGAAAGATGGTGGAGATATCAGTGGAGAACTGGATGAATAAACAATAGTTAGGTTATGTTGAAATAATTAATAACTCATAATTTTGAAAACAACTCATAAAACTATTAAGTCTATGAAAAAAGTGAATCTAATGGCCCTTGCCACCATAGTGATGGCACTGGCAAGTTGCTCGCAAAGTGACGACATCGCCGGACAGCCGGCAGAGAACCTCAATGAGGGATTAGAGCCTATACAGCTCAATGTATCAAACCCATACTCTGCTTCGTTGACACGTGGCACTGGTGTGGTAGGTGGACTGACAGAAAATGATAACGTATGGCGTATGCAGCATGTCAACATCTACATGCTCAATCGTGGCACTACGGAGTTTGCCTACTTTAACCAGCAGAATATGAATGCAGGTATTCCTATCTATGCTGGAGCAGATTTCGTAACTCCCAATGGAGTAGTGAGTGATATTGCAAGTGCGGCAGATGGATCTATCAAATATTATCCGCCGTCAGGTAATTTTGATTTCTGGGGTTATCGTCTTGATGATTGTGTGGCTGAGGATGCTATTGTCTATAAAGACAGTATTGTCATACCGTTTACTCTTGATGGTTCACAAGATATTATGGTAGGTAAGGCTATGCCAACGGCTAATCAGTTAGCCACTGCATCGCAGCAGGCTATTGACCGTGTTTATTCAGCATATGCAGCGCGTAATGGTGTACAGCCAGACATTACGTTCAAGCATCTGCTTACTCGTCTTACTTTCCAGGCACAAGCTAGAAGTAGCAACGTGTGTGATCAAGAACAGGGAGTGTATATTGATTCAGTGCAGATAAAAACGGTAGCAGGTGCACGTCTTACTGTAGCCTTTACCGATGCAGCTAATATTTCAAATGTTAATGAGCAGATAAAGTTTACAGGTGATTCTGTATATCTCTATTTGAAGGACAGTCAAGTGGATGAGAAAGGTAATCTGAAAAAACTTGAGCCAGTGCTTCCTACTTGGAATTTTGCAGAAAATCGTGGCGACTCTGTGAAGATAGGTGAATCTCTCATGATACCTGCAGGTGATAAATATGAGCTTCTCTTCTTTGTACGTCAGTCAAAACCAAGTCAGGTTGGTGGACAGGCAGTACCTATGTACTATCAGTTACCTTATACGTTGACAACAGATCCAAATAGTACGACACCTGCGCCTTTCTTGCCGGGTTATTCTTATAATGTATTATTATCTATCAATGGTTTGCAAGATATAGTTATTACTGCTACCTTGGAAAAATGGGGTGACGGTGGTACTATCAACATCTCACCAGAGGATGATATGTAAAAAATATTTATAGGTGGGTTCTATCAATTTTTTGTTATAATTGAATTTTCTTGCCCTGATATTAAGTTTAACATGATGGTGGGATTTTAATAGAACCCACCTATAACCTAAAAAACAATTAAAGATGAAAAAACTATATTTTCTATCATCGATAGTTTTGGTAGCATCATTGGCATCATGCTCAAATGACGACCTAACAACGAACGGCAGTGAAATAGAGGACAACTCTCCCATGCTGATAAAACTCAATAGTGGAACAAATCAAACATTGACACGCGCCAGCGTTGAAAGCTATGGAGATAATAATGCATTTAACGTGGAAGGATTGGGACTTTTCATGCTTGCTACAGACAAGACGGGACTTAATGTCAATGCCCTTGACGTTAATTGGTTAACTAATGACTATTCCTTCTGGTGGGACAATATCAGTGGTGATGCTGTGGCAGTGAATGATCCTGAAGGTGGTGACGATTATACCGAAATACATCCAGATGTGGCGGGTTACAAGGCTTATTATCCTACAGGTGACTGGTACAAGTATGCCTTCTATGCTTACTATCCTCGTCAGGAGGAAGAGTATCAGTCGGAAAACAGCCGTGGGGTGTATATCAATATAGATGGTACTCAAGATATCATCTGGGGTAAGGCAGATAACGATGATCAGTTTGGGTATAGTGCGCGTTATTTCCGTCAGGCGGTACACATGACAGAGGTGCCTAACATCAGTATGAGTCATAAGATGACACGCATACGTTTTGCAACAATAGCTGGTGCTGATGGTGCGGGAAACTATGACGGTGCATTACGCATGGGTATTAGAACTATCAAGGTGGTGCAGGTACCTGCACGTGGTTATCTCACCGTTGCGCATCTTACAGACGTTACGCAGGAAGGTGTACTGACTTTTGACTGGACTGACAACTTGCAGGATATAGCTATTAGAGACTCTACTGATGCAGAGTTTACTGGTTTTGCCGATCATCGTGTAAAGATGACAGAACAGTATGTAGGTCAGCCAATACTATTGCCTGTGCCAGCTGCAGACTATGTATATAAAGTATATATAGAACTTGAGGACGAGGATGGTGCTGTATATCCTACAGAAACTCCATTGGAACTTAATTTTGCTTCTTCTGGCATCAACTTTGAGGCTGGCAAGTCATACAAAGTTGTGATGACTATACATGGACCTAAGATGATAGAAGCAAAGGCAAGTCTCGCTCCATGGGTGGACAGTGACGATGAGATTAACCTTGAACTAAACTAATTTGAATGGATAGGAGCAGGATGAATGATTATTATCATTGGAGAATATTATGACAAGGGAAAAAATAAATAGGATTGGTATGTTTCGTCTGTTATTATGCAGAAATGTATTAATATGGGAAAACTTTTTGTTCCCAAAGTTATGTTGTCAAGTGATGATGGTCATTCTTCTCTCTCCATCTTTCGTACAACGCGCAGATGCGCAGGTGTTTGCTGTGAGCAGTAATGTTATGCTTGACGCTCTGCAGATGCCATCGCTCGGGGTTGAGTTTACTACAGGTAACAGTTATTCCGTGGCTCTGAGCGGTTTCGGATGTTATAAGCCTTGGGGACAAGATGCGAGGATTGTGTCAGTGCAGCCTGAGGTGCGCTGGTGGTTATCACGCCGTCCTATGCACAAACATTTCATAGGAGTATGTCTGCCTATGGCTACATATAAGGTAGAGAGCAAGAGAAAGGTATATGATGGTTACGGACTGGGTATAGGCGTGACATTTGGTTACGTTATCAGTCTATCGTCAAGATGGAATATAGACCTGCACGCTGGAGTGCAGAATTTCTTTTACAAGCAGAAAGAGTATTGGCACGGTGATCCTTATGATGAGCGTTACATCATCAACGGTCGACACGACACCAATGCCAGTGGAACATATTTTCTGCCAACACACATAGGGGCATCAATAGCATACATAATACAGTAAGCCCACATAATACAATGAGACACATCAAGCACATTATAATACTATTAACAGCCGTCATAGCGCTGCTGCCCATGAGGGCGGCGGGGCAGGGCAGCGAACCACGTGACGTAACGTTTAGTATAAAGGCGCGTCAGGGAAAGAGCTCGCAGCCTGAGATATATCCCACGCAGTATGTAGTGGTCAAGACAGAGAACCGCGCTCGTGAGGTGATGAGGAAGCTGATGGCGGCGATAGAGAAAGACGGCTATCCCGATGGTGAAAATTATAATCAGGCGGTGATAGACAACCGTGTAAGGTGGAAGCGTGCGAAGGCTAACGGTACGTTCATTGCGCGCGTCAAGGACACGCAGGCCGTGCTGGTGTGTGTAGATGAGAAATTATTCGGTGTATTCGTCATAAAAGCAGGACATGACAATTATGATGAAGTACTTGACTTTAAGTTTGGAGACGGTACGCTGAAAAATGTGAACGTACAGGGAACCAAGCGAAAGAAAGACTTGCCACCTTTTACGGATGTTACTGACGATGGTTTGTATCTGTATCCACGATTGACTATGAAGTTTGATCCAAATGATACTGGTGAGAAAGTGCGTGTGATGATACAGCCTGTGGCCATAGACTGCCAGACGGAGGACACTGTGGACTACTTACAGCCTATAGTGTATGAGGGCAAGTCATATAACGACGTGCAGCAGCGGCGTATGGCCTTTGATTATGTTGCCAATGAGAGTGGTGACATAGGCAAGGGATATGTGGCCACGCACCCGTTGAAGGATGGAGAGGTGTTAGAGATAGACACTACGTTGGTGTGGAGAAAGAAAGACATAAAGCGTAGTTATCGTTTTGCCTTCGATGTTGAGGCGGAGGACTATACGCACCAGCATAAAGAGTTGAGAGTGGAATCGGGCACGTGTGACAAGAAGAATTATTTTAAATTCCTTAATCTTGAGGGGGTAACGGCTGACTTGCCCAGGGACGAGTATGCCATAGAGGCAGACGAGACGGCCGTGGCCGTGCCGCGTGACCTGAAGCTGAAGTTCCTCGTGGGAAAATCCGAGTTGACCAATGACTCGCTGAACGACGTGCAGCTTAACATGCTGATAAAGGAAATGAAAGAGTATGGAGAATTGCTCAGTGAGGTAAACATCAATGCATACGCCTCGCCTGACGGTGATGCTAAGAAGAACGAGCAGCTGGCTAAGCAGCGCGGAAGCGTAGCGATGAACATGGTGATGCGAGGGTTGGGGCATGCGGATGTTTACAAAGGATTGAACACGACCGTGAAGACATGGGCTGACGTGGCCGATGAACTGGAGAAGCGTGGAGAGAAGGGCAAGGCCGACACTGTGCGCACCATAACAGATGGCAACCAGAAGCCTGATGCTGCTCTGCGCGCCCTGCCGTTCTATCAGACGCACATAGACACCATATTGCAAGATATGCGTTCCATGCAATGCATATATAAATATGAGCAGATGAAGAGGATGGATGCCGACCAGGTTGTGGAGTATTATTATGAAAATAAGCAGAAACTTCTCAATGGTGACAAGGAAGTGAGACTCAGTGACGGCGACTACTTTAATCTGCTTGATAATGTTACGGATAGTGCGGAACTTGACACTATAATTGTGTTGGCTTATCGTCACATGACATCGCAGCCGTCGTGGGAAAAGCTGAAGTTCTCGCAGTATGTGGTGAACCGCATGGCGATAAAAAAAATACGCGAGGGACATCCTGATGCGAAGATGCTTGAGGTGTATGTGGACACCGCGAGTGCTTTAGTTGTGGAAAGGACAAAAAGCTTGGACCGTGCCGCACGTGAGTATGTGCAGAAAAATCGCCGCGAGATATGTATAAACTATATTACAGCGCTTTACCAGCAAGAGGAGAGGGGAAAGACAGATACATTGCTTTACCAGTGGTTCAGCGACAGCACCGACCCGCAGGTGGAGAGGCTGAGAAACTATGTGAATTTCAAGAAGAACTTCATACGTTACTATATGTTTCCTGAGAAACTGAGTGAGGAGCAGAAAGAAAGCTTCAAGGAGACGGAGGAGTATGTACTCGGCAGTGCGCCTGATAACCGTGCCGTGCTCTATACGGAAGCACGCCAGCTGATGGGGAAGAGTACAGAGAGTTGCGAGGAACTTATCAATAAGATGAGTGATGACAACGCAAAGAAGTGGTATTTGCTGGGAATACTCAAGGCTGAGGAGGAACAACTGAATGTAGATGTGAAGAAAGAAAAGAACGACGTGCCGCTTTACTTGGCGCTGTTCTACAAGAGTTTCACTCTTGACCCTAACCTGCGCACTGTATATTTTGCAGATGGACAGATATCCATAGACCTGCGTAAGAAATATAAGTACCGTAAGCGTGACATACCTCGTTATGAGGCTAAGTTGGCTGAGTATTTGTCAGATAAGGGTAAAAACAATGATGACAGTGATGTTTTAGGTGAAGATGATGAGGAAGACGACACACCGTCTGAGGGTTCTGTCACCGATACCATAAATCAAGGAGTAGATGATAAGGAATAATATAACATATATATATGTGTTGCTTGCGCTGACGGTTTCTGAGGTAAAAGCACAGACAGACAGTACTGCCATTATTGCTCCGCCTCATGCGGAGGAAGTGAGTCTGCAGCCTGATCCCGAGGATGAGGACTACGTGGAGAAGAAACTTGACCGCAAGCCTGTGAACACCGCCGAGGGTAAGAGCGTGATGAACTATGTGCTTGAGAACCGTTACCGCGGATTTAACGAGGAGTATAGCAGTAAGCGGTGGTATAATCATGTTTATGTTGAGCTGGGAGCAGGCGCAGAGCAGACTATAGCAGTAGATGAAGACTACCAGTTTCACCCTATGACGACGTTTCACGTAGGTATAGGAAAAATGTTCACACCATGGCACTCGGCAAGGCTGTCAATGAACTTTGCTAACGGATATCAGAAGACATACGACCACCGCTACTATAAATATACGCTGAAAGCAGATTATCTCTTCAACCTTACAGCGTTCTCAAAGGGCTACAACCCCATGAGACCGCTCGAGGTGCAGTTCCTGGCCGGACTGGGACTGCAACACTCCAAGGCATGGCACCAACCTAGTGTGTGGACACCTGAGGCTCACCTCGGTATGCAGCTCAAGGTGTATGGCGGTCCGTTCGGGTATATAGGCATAGAGCCTTACGTGGCAGTGACGAGTCGCCGCACCGATGGATCGGGTAAACAATGGAAAAATTTTGACGCCATGTATGGTGTGAGCGTTACGGTGGCCCATCATATAATGAACAGCCTATCACATCGTCAGCGACAGATGGGTGATACTCTTATGAGAGCTAATGACTACGCACCGTGGTTTGTGGAGTATAATGCCGGCCCAACTTTTGCCCTGTCGGGCGCTTTCAAGGCTATGGGGCAAACGGCCGGACTTAGTGTGGGCAAATGGTTTGCCCCGGCGGTTGGTATGAGGGCTACGCTGCAACATTACGGACACGCGTCTGATGAGGTCAGCGTAGCGGCAAATAGCAAGACGGGACGCATGGAGCACACACATACATATTATACCAATTTATCGCGTATAAGACTTGACTTGTTGCTTAATCCCATGGGCTTTGCGCGTTCATTCTCTTGGAATCAGAGGGTGGGGGCGTACCTTGTGGGTGGACTCTCTTACGGCTGGATACTCAAGAGATATACCGACAACCAGTGGCTTAGGACGAAGAGCGAGAGTTACTCCGCCGGAGTACATCTGTTTGTCAATGCCGGTGACGGTTTGAGTTTCTTCGTGGAGCCCCACTATGTGCACGATATTTATAAGATACCATATAAGAACGTGTCGCGCGAGCGCATTTACAGCGAGGAACGCGTGGCTATTAGCATAGGCATGACAGCAAGGCTCTGCAAGTATAAAGGACAAGATGCAGATACTCATCACTCGTCTATAACCAACACAATTTTCGTAGGCGGAGCTTTTGCCATGCCATTACTGATGCGTCAGGATCAATCCTATCTGGAAGAACGCAGTGCCGACTATGGCGGCAGGCTGTGGGCGGCATATAGGTTTAACGAGAGGCTGATGGCACGTCTTGGCATGGAGTATATGCAGATTTCTGACGTGCGCATGACAAGTTATGCCGATGCCGTAAATCAGGGTGGTACAGAGGTGAGTCGCAAGTGCAGCGGATTAATGGCTCACAAGCAGGGACTGCTCCTTATTACCGCCATGGCCGGCATCGACCTCATGCAACTCTTTAGACGCGCACCCGTGGCCGGAAGCAGGTTCACTGCAGAGGGATGGCTCGGACTGGGACTGGCCTCATGCACATCCGACAAGGCCACGCTCTGCTCCGTGGAGCGACTACAGCAGAATCATACCGCTACTGCACTGAAAGAGGATAAGGGTGGTTCCATGCTCGCTCTCTCGCTGGCAATGAAAGCCGCTTGCCGTGTGGTGCGTCATGTGGCGGTGTTCATAGAACCGCAGGCATACCTCGTCAACGGACTATATAAGAATATGCACATTAACTTTGTAGGCATGGGCAACTGGAAATTGATACACTCCGTGGCGCTCGGCGTGCAATATGACTTTTAGTTAACCATTATCCATAACCACAGTTATATTCTATGAGAAAAACCACACTTTATATATTTTTATTATTCGCAGTGCTGACGGTGCCTCCCACCGTCACGTTCGCTCAGTCATCAAGAGCCATAGGCGAGGCCTTCCTGCAGACGTTGTTGGAGGTTAGAAATATACATCAGGACGTAGACAGTTTGGAGAGTTACCTTATGGAGAAGTACCACAAGGACCCTGCTGTGCTTACAGAGCTTGGCAGGGCCTACTATCGCTCAGGTGATACAGACAAGGCAGGCAAGCTATATAATAAAGCGTTGAAGATTAATCCTAAATTTGCCCGTGCCCTGGTAGGACATGGTGAGATATTAAGATATCGTGTGGCAAATTTCCATCAAGACAATCCTGAGGCTTTTCATGATTCTGCTTACTATTACTACATGAAAGCCATTGAAGCCGAGCCTGCCAATCAAGTAGCATACGACAGCATGATGGTGTTACTTGCGGATAACCGTGAGAGGTATTATAAGAAACATACCCATGAGGACTCCCTTAAGGCAGCAGAGACTTACGAGACATCCATCGCTCTGCTAAAGCGCCTGAAGCAGAATGACCCCACCGCCTTCATTGAGCCAGACATGGCACGCATATATATGCAGATGGGGAAACCCAGCATGGCCATTGGAATGTATCAGAGTGTACTTGATAAACTTAACGAGACGCAATACTTCAACTACTGTATGTGCTTGTACAGCTTGGACAAATATGACGAGACTATAGAGGCCGCAAACGTGGGTATTAAGAAATATCCAGATTACAAGGAGTTCTGTCGTCCGATATTCTATTCGCTGAGCGAAAAGAAACAATATAATGATGCTGTAGCTACATACCGAGATGTACTTAAACTTAGCAATCTCTTCGCGCGTGACCATACACATGCTCTTATATGTTACTTAAATCTTAATGACATTGCAGAGGCTACAAGAGCAGCTAACAGAATATACGACACTGATGACGAGAATACGTTCAAGGCTATTGACATGGCTTCGAAAACCATAATTGGAAAGGCTGAGGGATATGAAAAGCGTGCGGAGTTCGATGAAGCGATAAAGGTGTATCGTACTTACTATGAGGAGAAAGACTATAGTAAAGCCGTAAATTTCTATGCTACCAAGACGCAAAGTCCCAAGACTGAGGAGGAACTGCGAGCCGCTGATATGTTTAACTGGGTTACGGTTTACTTCTCAAAGGTCACGGAAGAATATGATGAAACAGGACAGCCCAAGGGATTGGAGCAGATGATGACAGAGGCAAGGGAGTGTGAGGAATCCTTTAGAGAATTTCAGGCGAAATACCCTGACTATAAGAAAGAGAACATATTGTATTGTCTTGCCGTTGCATGGAGAGGTGTTGACATAAAGGAGAGCTACGTCAATGGACGCGCTTTGCCATACTTTCAGCAGCTGATGACAATGGCATCAGGCGAAGGACTTAGCAACAGCCACACTGTGTTAACATATGCCTATCATTACATGGCTATATATAACTATTTCGCCGTAAAGGACCTTAACAAGGGTATAGCCTATGCCAAGAAGTTCAAGGAATTGAATCCTGATAGTTCTGTTCTTGATGGTATAATCAATACAAAAGTGCCATCAGGTCGTCGTAGGTAATCTTATGTTGGGAGTTAGGAGGGGAGTTAAGGGACATTACGTTTACTTGATTGGCTTTTATAAATCAGTCAAATACATTTGTCCTTTAACTCCCCTTAACTCCCCTTAACTCCTTTCTAACTCCCCTTCGCTCGGCACGCAGTGACGCTTGCGTAAGCAAGAACTCCCCTTAACTCCCCCTTACTTCAAATGAACCTTTTTCAGGAAAAACTCCGCTGCTTCGCGCAGGATGGTTGAGCCAAGCATCCAGAGGATGAGGAAATACAGCGATGCCACGAAGGCTATCTTGCTGATGATGCGCAGGTAGATGTTGTTGATGCCCATCGTAAGGAAGTGGGCGGCAACAATCAGCGATAGTGATATGAAGAGGTAAGGCGATATGTCGCGTATTACTTGAATGAGCGTGATGCCTATCTCGCGGTAGGCAAAGTGGTGCCATACAAGAAGCCAGAGGATGTTGATGGCTGCATAGATCATTATCATGGTGCTGATGCCGTAAGGTGCCGCGATGATGGCAGAGACAAGCTGTATCAGGCATAAGGCGGCGGTACACCACATATATATAGATGAATGTCCGCGGCTGATGATAAGATTTGAGAAGAGGTTTGACAAGGGGATGAAAGCCCCTGCCACGCATAGTATCTGCATCATGCCGGCACACCGAGTTTCAGGAACTTATTGTCAAATATATATTGTCCACCGCTTGCAGAATGCTGTGCCCCAGACAGCCACTTAGAACGATTGATATGCTGCGGTGTCGCCGCCATCAGACTGCAGATGCTGTTCTCTGTAGAGCGAATGTTGCGACGTACGTCAGCTATCTGTGCCTTCACGCTGAGCCATGATGCCTCTTGTTGATTGACGGCGGTAGAGAAAGCCTGTCCATTCTCCCACAATGCAGTCTGGGTGTCAAGGGAAGCCTTCCACAGACTGTCGGTCTGAATGAGTATATCCAGTTCGCGGTCAAGCATCTGCAGCAGATAGTACTGCTGTGCAGTGGCAGAGATAAGGTTGACACGCACCGACTCCTCATTCAACTGAGACTGCAGGAGTATGGCCTTTGCCGCACGCTTCTTGTTTGTGATAGAGCCAAACAAGTCAACATCCCAAGACAACTGCAGCGGCAGGTTGTAA
>Ga0326512_10002896_pt1 | contig 12677 bp, 12 predicted proteins | sample 1_2617_0518_D_FD_203652 | JGI IMG/M metagenome (GOLD analysis project Ga0326512, IMG submission 203652) | Bovine rumen microbial communities from UC Davis, California, United States - 1_2617_0518 | ecosystem: Host-associated > Mammals > Digestive system > Stomach > Rumen | place: USA... | reverse complement strand
AACAACGTCGCAATGTGTGACGACCGGCACCACCCGGTTATAGGAACCATCTGTGTCGATGGTTCCGGAGAAGTCAGTTGGATGCCAGTAGTACGTCAGTGACTGCGATGTGTTGTCCTGATTCCGTACGATCATCTTGTTCGGACGGTCATCAGACATGGATGCCTCGATGGCGAACTCCGTAACATCCGAAATCGATAGATCAAGCTTCAGCGGATACGGGTCGACCTGCTTCATCGTGAAGACGAACTTAACCGTCTTCGGATCGAATGTGATATTCAGCACTACACCGTAAACCTTGAAGAACGAAACCGACAGTTCATACAGGTTATACGCTCCGCTGTCTGTGGCCGTATACGCTCCGGAGGTGGTAGACTCTGCCGAGATGGTGAATCCGGGAAGATTCTGCTCGGAGTCCGCTCCGTTAAAGTATCCGCTCAGCAGATTCGACATCCACGTCTCAATGGACTGAGAACGAAGGAGCGTTACATCCGCGAACACTTCAGTATTCAGGATACTAGCAAGAGGGACAAGCTGGATCTCGGTCGTCTTCCCGTCATAGTCATGGTCCTGAATGACGCCCTGAAAACAAACCACACCGTTCTCACGCAGCTGAACGAAGTCTCCCCGGGCACATTCAACTTCCCCAACGCACGAGACAGTTGATTCTGTCAGGCACAGGAAGTCCGTAGTGACATCCGGATCGGAGACTTCTGCGAAACTGCGAAAGCTGAGATCCCGCTGAAAGATTTCAATTCTAAACCGTTTCATGGATTTCCTCGACCTCGCACCACGCCTCGATCGAGCCCTCGTTTATACCGGAAATGAATAGGACAGAGTTGCCCGGCGGGAATAGCACGAACGTCTCCCTGTCGAAGTCTGTGTACTGATACAGGTTTCGCAGCCGTCGGTTCGTTGAGATGATATATTCCGCAATCTCGAGATCTCCATCCTTGGAGTTGATTACCACCTTGTGCCCTTCCGGGATGTCTGCCGTAATCGCTCCAGACGCTACCACTGTGTTATTGACCGACACATACCACGCTGGATCTGTAATCGGCCCGAAGATGGTGATCTTCGCCGGCGAGTCTTCTGAACCCTTGTTATTGATCCGGATGTAACCGTTCAGTTCATCGGCATATGCATAGTTGTATGTATAGTTGTATTTCTTTGCATTCTGGACATCGTCAGCTGTCTTCTGTGCCGCTCTCGGGATGTACCACATGGATGATGCGGTAAATACACATGGACATATCAGCCTGCGGACATCCCCATCGATTTCTGTCTTTTCCATCGATGTGATTTCGCCATCGATGTACACCCACTCATCAAGCGGCATGTAGGCAATCTTCAGAGGTGTATAAACAATGAAATCCGCGAAGTCGCTGTATACGCTGTAAGACTTGAACAGCATGTTGAAATTCACGGACTTTTGAGCCGTCAGGCTCTGGATCAGCTCGTAAGTCGAGCCGATCCGGATATATTCGTTTTCTTTCGAGACACCTAATCCCTCAGGACTGTACAGAAAAGAATCCTTTCTCATCAGATTCCATTCGTTCCCGAGTGAATTGATCATTTTAAACTTTCTGATCTTCATAATCTTTTACCCAGCCAATGATCAAGCTTAGCCGCGACTTTATTCGCAAGCGCGGTTTCGTTCATTCCAGGCGAAGCGTAGACATTGACGTTGATCGTGTTCCCGGTAGATCCGACCATCTCCTTCAACTTATTCATGCCGATGACCAGCTCCGCACCTGTTCCATCACCGAAACCTTTCATGCCTGACATGGTAGGAAGGACTGTTGGATTCTGGAACAGAACAGGGTTGTCGTAGGCTTTCTTGTACCAAGCGATCGATACCGACGGGAACACACCTTCGCCGCCGAGTCCATAAGGCCACTTACCGCCGTTGATCCGGAAGTGCGGCAACTTAATGTCCGGCAGACTCCATGAGAAATTGAACAGCCCCTTCACGTAGTCGATCGCCCCCCTGACCGTGCTCTTCATCGTGTCGATGATCCCAGATCCGATAGACGGCAGACTCCAGTTGAAGTTGAAGAAGCTCTTAATCGTGCTCACCGCACCACTGACCAAGCTCTTCACCGTATCCAATGCTCCGGTAGCGACGTTTGGAATCGACAAGGAGAAGTTGAACATGCCCTTGATCGCATTCACCGCTCCGCTGACCACGTTGCGAGCACTGTTCATCACATTGCTGATCGTGGAGCTTACTCCGTTGAAAATGCTGGACACCGTGGAGCTGACCCCGCCGAGCGTGCTTGAGACCACGCTCCTGATATTGTTGAAAGCTGAAGAAACAGCGGAGGATACTCCGCTCACGATGCTGGAAACGGTGCTCCTGATACCATTGAACACGGAGCTGATGGTTGAACTGATTGCAGTGACCACAGTGCTCACGGTCGTCTTGATCGCGTTCCAGGAATTGGTCACATTCGTCTTTACGGCATTGAGCACATTTGTGATGGTGGTGCTTACTGCGGTGAATCCAGTGCTCACTGCTGTTTTGACTCCATTGACGACATTCGTCACAGTAGTCTTTACTGCATTGAATGCATTCGCCACGCCGGTCTGAACATTCTTCACGGATGTTGAAACAAAAGTCTGAATCTGCTGGAAAGCAGATTTAACAGCATTCCACGCATTTGTGATATTCGTCTTGATCGAGTTGTAAATGTTTGTGAATGTTGTTCTTATATGCGACAGGAGCGCCTGTGCTCCTTTTTTGATAGTGTCCCAGTTTTTGACAATCAGTTTTCCGATCGCGATAGCTCCGACAACCGCAGCCACTACTGCTGCAATCATCGGAAGCATTGGCACAATCGCCGCAATCACTCCGCTGATGGCAGGAATCGCAGTCGCCGTCATGAATCCGGTGATCATCGGCATCATGGTCATGACCTGTCCAATCAAGACGATCACCTTTCCGACTCCAACCAGAAGCGGCCCGATGGCTGCCACTATGCCTACAACTGTCAGAGCAACTTTTTTCTGTCCATCACTCAGCTGATTCCATCCATCATTCACTGCCTTGACCACATCGGCAATTTTCTGCATTGCAGATGCAATACCAGGGCCGATTGTCGTCACGATATCAGTTCCAACCGCCTTCAACTGATTCATGATCGTGGTCATCTGATCAAGCGGATCAAGCGTTTCGTTGTATGTGCCAGAGACTGAACCTACTGCATCAGACAGCTGATACTGTGACTCCGTGAACATTTCAGCGGACAGCGTACCGTTTTGAAAAGCCTGATACAGTTTCGGACCGGCTTTCGCACCGAATACATCAATCGCAGATTCCGAACTGCTCAGAGCCTTAGTCAATGATGCTTCCATGCTTTCGCCGGATTTCATTGCGCTGACCTGTACTTTTGAAAGTCCGGTCATCACAACAGAGGTATCGATTCCGGACTTCTCGAGTTCACCGAGCAGATGCGCTGCATCGGCAACGTTGAGTCCGAATCCCTGAAATGCAGTCGCGTTCGACGTCAGCAGCGACGACAGCGTATTGAGGTCTACTCCCGTCTCCTGCCCAACCACATTCAATGTATCCAGCAGCGCTCCGGCATCTTCAGCTGAAAGACCAAACGCTGACAGAGCTTTCTGAACAAGATCAATCGAGCTGTTAACATCGGTGCCATTGATCTCAGCGAACTGAATGAACTGAGTAGACAGTTTTTCCAATTCGTCTCCAGTCAGTCCGAATCTGGTATTCACTTCGCCGATCGCGGTTGCTGCTGATTCAAACGATGTCGGAATTGTTGTAGCAATATTCTCAGCTCTATTCTGAAGATCTTCCAGTGCTTCACCGGTCGCTCCTGTCTTTGTGACGATGACATCCATCGCCGAATCGACTTCTTTCCACGCAGCCACTGATGCAGCGCCTACGGCAAGAATCGGAGCGGTTACGCTCTTTGACAGACCTGTACCGACATCGGTGATCTTGCCGCCGACTTCCTTGAATTTCTCGCCTACAACAGCAACCTGCTGAGCGCCAACAGATCCAAAGTTTTTATACTTTTCAGTGAGATCATTAAGGCTCTGCGTTGTCGCCTCGATTTCCCGTTTCAGGGCGTTCTGCTGTTCCGATACATCCTCGCCCTTCTTCGCCCTCTCATTGAGGGTGTCCATCGCCTCCATTTCATCGATCAGCTTCGATCGTGTGGCTGCGACTGCCTCGCCAAGGTACTGCTGTTTCTGAGACAGCAGTTCTGTGGAAGACGGATTCAGTTTCAGAAGACGATCTACATCTTTGAGCGCCGTCTGGCTGTCTCGAATTGATTTATTTACGCTTTGCAGAGCTTTGCTTAGCCCAGTAGTATCACCATCGATCTCAATCGTGATCCCCTTGATTCTGTCTGCCATATGCGCTCCTTTCTTTTGAAAAAAAGGCCGGAAATATATAACTTCCAGCCTTATGAGACAAATTCGTTAAATTGTTCCTGTCCCGCTTTCAACGGGTAATCATAGTCATCATTCGCAAGCTCAGTGATTACATCCCACACCATTCCCAAAGTCATATGCTCCAGCTCGTCAAACTGGAAGCCTAACTGCTTGCATCGGAGAATGTACAGAGCTTCTGTCAGTTCTCTGGTGGTGCGGGGTGAGCGTTTTTTGCTTTAACCTGTGTTTCTGCATTACTTCCCCAGAGCTTGATGATTTCCGGCAGAATATACATCAGTGAAAAAGTCTCAAACGAATCCAGCCACGTCCACATGTCCGGATACTGTTTAAGAAATTCCCGCTGCTTCATTGTATTCATGCCTTTTTCAACGCCCTGATAAGCCATGCAGTAAGCGATCTGCATAAACGTCTCATAGTTTTCCGAAGTAATCTCGATCTGCTGTTTTCCCTGATCAGCTTCCTGATCAGCTTCCTGATCAGCTTTTCCCATCTCAGAATCGAGTTCAGCAAGATCCTGAAAAAGCTGAAGGTCCTTAAAAAAGTCCCGCTTGAATAAGAGGTGATAAGAAAGAGGAGAAAGAGCGGACGCTCTGAACGTCACGCTCCTTCCCTTTTCGACCTCGATTGTTTTCTCAAGAGCCATCTTAGATTATTCGCCTCAGGGATTGGTGGTACTTCCCTGCTGATTGGTACTTCCCTGCTGATTGGAACTTCCCTGCGGAAGAATAACGGATGTCAGGAAATTGCTCCAAGTTGTCTCGTTCCGGGACTTTTTAATGCCGCCGCGAACAACGTTTTTCTGCTCTCCGTTGATTGTGATCGGAAGCGGAGAAGCAGTTGCGCTGAGCGATTCCTCATCAGGCTCTTTCGGTTTGTCCTTATTATCGCCGTTAATGTTCGGACGGGATGCAGTGACATTGTAGAAAATCCAGCGAATATTCTCCTTATCACCTTTGAATTCACCGGCAACAGCAAACGGTACCGGATCTGCATCGGCGTCCTCGTACTGGATACCGGTAGACTGATCAACCACTTCATTCAGTGCCTTGACTTTAAATTCATCCGGCAACATTACGAAGTTAAGAGTCAAATCGTAGCCATTGTTTGAAGTGACAACGATATAGTCGATACCGTCGGCGCGAATCTTTGAAATATCTCCGTTTGCGGAGGAATCAAATGAACGCAGTCCAGGAAGCGGCATGACTTCAGGATCAGTGTAATCAATCGTTCCATCGTCCTGTTTCGTGCCAAACATTGCGACACAATTCAGTACGTCAAAATGATATTTGTTTTTAACTTCAGTCATCATTTCTCCTTTTTAACATGTGAAAGAATATTTGGTCACCCAGAGTCCAAGCACATCATCATATTCGTGGCCGATCATTCGGTACGATATGCATGCCTCATCCATTGCATCACGGAACAATGCATAAGTAGTGCCATCATCGCAGTCATCGAATATCCTGACATTGACCCTGGTATATCTGACATATATCCGGCCGTCAGCTCGAACATTTTCTTCAAGAACATCAAACTCCATAAATGGCGGTTCGACAATTCCATCTTCAAGATTCTCGACGGTGATGTGGTCAGGATGCTCTTCATCGAACGGAATTCCTACAGTTTCCATCAATGCAATCAATTCTGTTCGTTCCATCATCCCTCCTCGATCACTTTTCGGACGTTCTTTGTGAAGATTTCTTCAGTTTCCTCATCCGTCACGATATGTGGATGAGGGCCAGCCGGCTGTGGTCCTCCGTGACCATGTTCCAGAAGATGCGCGAGCCCCGGAAGATTCCTGTTAAAAACAGTTCTCCGATGATGAGCGTATGTATCGGACACTTTTCTGACCGACCATCCTTTTGCGTATTCACCGGTTCCTCCCAGTCTGCCGCGTGCTCTTTCCTTCGTGAGTTTCTGCACTTCTTTTGACGTATCATCAGCCGCTTTTCGCATCCCCTCCGATGTCATATTTTTGTATTCATCAAGAATCTGCTCCATGACAACATGGAGTGATCCAATCGTCACTGATTTATGATGTGCCTTTGGCATTTTTGTATACGATCGGAGATGCCTTAAGCGACAGAAGCCACGAGGACGGAAGCTTATCGTCCTTGTAATCTTTCTGAACAACGATGTACTGTTTACCTTCGATCACCAGCAAATCTCCCTGCTCAACTATTGTCCCGATCGGAACACGGATCGCCGAAACGATCTCGACACCGGACACATATGCGTCCCAATATCTGCGTTCTCCGACAGACCCCTGAGCATAGTGGATATTCTCTTGCTTCAGCTCACCAACCTTTCGATCGGTGACCGCATAACTGGAAGCAAGCCCACTATTGAATGTGAGAAATTTGCCGTTTTTTCTAAGCGTCATCCTCGTATCCCTGAGATTCAGCGAACTGATGAGCTTCACTTTCAGATCGCATCGCCAGCAAATCACTGCGGAAGTCGACCGCAAATGTTTCTGTTGCTCCGGATTCAGCTCTCAGTACATATTCACAAAGAAGCTGTCCGGATATTGTCCCCGGATCAAAAGAAGCATCGGGATCACCGTACTTTTGAATGTAGGCGATCCCTGATGCGATTTCGTTATTCAGCCTTCGGGTCGATGATTCGTCGAGAGTGAAAGACATGTGCAGGCTGTCCTTCACCATTTGTATGATCTGTTCATCGGCCATGTTGCTTTACCTCAAATCAAGCCTGTTCCTTGGTCTTAACTACACCTTTAACCTTAACCGGGAATGCCGGTGCTTCAAGGTTGGTGATGTCCAGATTTACAAAGGATGTGTTATCGACAGGACGGCCCTGTCCATACATCCGAGTCGTATAAACACGGACATCGTCGAGGAACTGAGCCTCATCAGAGAACTCAACAGTACCGGACTGGCCGCCGTTGATCGCTGCAAAGTAGTTTGCCGCAATGCCAAGCTTTGCGCTGTTCTTCGTAACGAAGACGGACTGAACCACTCTTGTCGGGAAGTAGTTGCTGATGATGTCGATGATACCGGAACCCGTCAGAGCGTTCTGAGCCGGTCTGATCTTCTTGATGTAATCGACCGGGTTGACAACAAGCAGTACCTCCGGGAAGATACGTGCATCGCCGTTATCATCCTCAACGAGATTGTCAGCGATGATTCCCGGATAATCATTCCAGTCAGAAAGAGCGATAGCTGTCTTTTCGGTGTAGGTACCGTTGTTATTGGTGGATACATTGAAGGCAAGACCGATCGGCTGGCCATTTCCGTTGCCCTGGATATATGCCTTTTCAAGGCCGTAAGCGCAGGATTCGGAGAGAATCGTACGGATGTACTGGTCAACCCACATCGGTGCGAATGTGAAGTTGAAACGGACAAAATCCTTCGGGATCAGGAAATACGCTGTGTACTTCGCAGTAGTGATGTCGATCACCTTGATCTGACCGGTGAGCTGCTGTGTAATCGCAGAGCCAATCGCGCCCCAGCTGCCGAGCTTGGAAGCCATCTGAACAGCATTCAGAACGAGCTTGGTAGCACCTGCCGCATTCTGAATATTCAGCGCATCCAGAAGCGGATGAGTTTTGGCCATGTCATCAATCACACGGTCGATGATTGTTACAGGCATAGCGTCTGTCAGATTGGTGATCGCCTGCTTTGCGTCCTTTTTGCACGCATCGATGAACTTCTCATACCAGCCGGTTTCTTCGGTGGTCAGCGCACGAAGTCCACGAGCCTGCAGCACAGCCATGTCTGTCACATTTTTGTACTGCTCAAATTCGGCATCGATTGCAGCGCATACGCTGTTCTGGAAATCTTCCATTGCAGCCGCAGCACCATCTGCGTCGTTGTTGGCAAGTGCTTCGCTCATCTTGTTGAAGATGGCGGTGGCACTCTGCCGAATCAAATCTTTCGATACATTTCTAGGCATTTGGTTATTCTCCTTTCCTTTCCGCCGCCTTCTGATAAGCGGCTACCATAACCTTTCGCATATCAAACCCCGGCTTCTTTTCCGGAGTGACTGCCTTTTCTTCAGGATCCTTTTCAGGATCCGCAGCAGGAACAACCTTCTGCTGCAGCTTCAGACCTTCCAGCATCTGCCTGATCTGAGCCATTCCTGCCTCATTTGCGCTGAGTTTCTGGCGGAGCTGAACATTCTCCTGTCTCAACTGTTCCGGGCTGTCTTCCTGCTCTTCTTCTGCCTTGTAATCATCGATTACATCGGCGAATCCGTATTTCAGACAAGTCTCAGGATCCAGCATCGTTTCTTTTTTCATCATGCTGTCCAATTCCTCATAGCTGATTCGCTCACCTGCCCGGTGCAGGAACAGCTGAAGGGAACTCTCACCCAGTGCATCAAGCTGATCGGCATAATTCCTGAGTTCATCTGCATTGCCGGCGCACCACATCCACGGATAATGCAGGAGCATCGATGTGCCGAGCCCCATGTGGATCTCATCCGCAGCCATCGCGATAACCATCGCGACACTGTATGCCATGCCGTCAATAAAAGCACGGATCTTATTGCCGGACTGTGACTTCTGCCTCAGCAGGTTATAAATCGCTACGCCTTCAGAGACTTCACCGCCGGCTGAATTGATGTGAAGCTCAATGTCTGTTCCGTTTCCAATCTGATCGAGCTGATCACGCATGTACTTCGCGCTTGTTTCGGATTCTTCAAACTCCCAGGTATTCCAGTTGAACTTACTGGACGCCGTGACATCGTCGTAGATATATAGCTTTACGACTTCTCCGGCTTTCTCCTGAGGAGTTTCGCCGAATCGAAACAGTATCTTTTTGTTTTCCTTAGGCACTGCCCTCTTCTCCTTTCTCGGCTTCTTCCGCCGTTTGATCCTCATCTGTCAATTCGTTCATCGCGCCATAGTTCTTGGTGAGGTAATGTCTCTGTGACCATTCCTCCCCAAGCGGCACATCATTGGCTTTTCTCCGAACGTCATCAATCGACCATGCTCCGCAAGCGATCATCTTGTCCGCGCTTGCGGCAACAGAGAAGATATCCATGTGCCGAATCGTCGAAGTATCGATGATCATCTTCGATCCGTTCAGCGCTCGCTTTCCGTAGCGCTTCCGGTTGTTTTCTCGTTCGATCATTTTCGCAATCGGATCGATGCTGAATGTGATCAGGTTGTCAGTGATCTTGTCAACGTCGGCAATGTCACCTTTCATCAGTGACGGCGGAATCTGCAAAGCAGTGGCCACACGGTCATAGATCTCATCTGTTATTCCGGTGACATCAGAAAAGTTCGATGCTGTCGCGTTTCGGCTGGGCTGTTTCGGTTCATACTTGAAGCCGTCCCAGAGAGTCATGACTGCGTTCGAACTCTTGAAATATTTCGAGAACTGCTTGTTCATCAGCTCGTTGTAAACATCCGTGAAGGTTCGGGCTGTTCCATCTGCTTTTGTTCCGTACTTTGTGGTAGGTGCAGCGGAAGAGATATTCAAGATTCCTCTCTCGCCTCCCTGCTTATGGAAGTTTTCCAGAGCTGTCTTCATCATCTCCTGATAGTCGGCAGTCAGCCCGTCCAACAGATCCCGAATGTTTTTGTTATTCAGCCGGTAGAACAGAACGTCATTCGCATAGAACGTTTGATTGAATTTGTATTCATTCGTGTTTCCCGGTTCAAAAACACGCCTCACCGTTACATCAGTAAATGAATCAGGAGTAATTACGTTTTTGTTATGCGTGTATGAATCAGCGATCAGCAAATCACCTCTCGGGCCGGTGACGACCAGACATTCGCCTTGAAAGATCAGGTACCAGACAAGTTCGAAAATGAATTGGCTGGCATTCTGATTCGGATTCGGCTGATAATTCCACAGGTAGTATTCATCCTGGAATACTTCTACGACTTTCTCGTTTCGATTCAGGAATGTCCGGAACTCACATTTACTGATCGCATTAGCTATGATCGTAATCGCTGTCTGCAGCGCAAGATCGTAGATTGCCAGTTCGCTTGCTTTCTGCTGATCAACCAGCTGCCTGAAGTCCTCCGAGGAAATATCAATGACTTTTTCCTCAGCATCAGCTCCGGTAACATATGTCGATATTTGCTTTAAGAGTGTCGAAAATACCGGCATCGCTTTCCTCCTTTCCAACTAAAAAACCGAGACTCCAATATCGATCATTGGAAGCTCGATTGTTTCAGGAAGCTCATCTACACAGACCATCGCATGTACAAATGCCATGAACCCGTCAGTCTTCCGTGCTCGTTTATTGATCTTTCCGTATGAGATGTTCCCTTTCGGATCAATCAGCTGTTTCGTGTTGTTTGTGTACCAGCACATCATTCGATCGAATCCATACAATTTGTGACCAACAAACAGGGAATTGATCAACGGTGATGTTTTCATAATGTCGGATGGGCGAACCATCCACAGGTTCTTTTCATCCTTTGGCTTGGATCCGTCGAAACCGATTTCCCGCAGTGATGGAGCAAGCACGGAATATCGGAAAGAATCCAGTCCTATCATCGCGATGTTGTAGTGCTCCTGCATCTCGGCGAACCACCCAGCGACATATTCGGGTGAGACCTCAGGCTCATCCACAATCGTGCAGATGCCCTGTTTCTCCCACTCCCTGATCGGCGCTTTGATATTCGGGAAATCATCAGATTTCCGGCAGATGAAACTGTGATGCTTCACCGCATAGCGGTCCGCATCCCGGAATACCAGCACACAGCCGACGAAGTCATTCGTCTTCATGTAGTCGATACCGGCGACACACGTCATGCCGTCCGTTATCTCAAACGGCGGTTCCTCTGTCGCCTGGACGATATCATCCCACTGAGCTACGGCTGTAATCGGATTCGATATCGGGAAGTTGCACCGCTTCGCCATGTATTCCGGAAAGTAGTCCGGAGTGGATGGCATCTTGCGGATCTCCCTGCCGATTACATCCCGGAGATTGTAGAAGCTCGGATGATTGAGACTCGGTATTGCCTTCTCAAGCGCATCCAGATCGTTCCATTCTTCCTTATCCTCGATATGGAAGTAGTTCACGAAGATCCTGTTTTCCGGATCGTAGTGACTGAGGATATCCTCGTTCTCAGCCTTTTCGTTATCCAGCACTCCATCCCGCAGGAGTCCGTCCGTCGTGATCGTGATGATACGGTCGAACGGAACCTTACCGAGACCGGACTGCAGCGTGTTCATGTTCGCTGTGGAATCATATTGGTGCTTCTCATCGTAGATGATGCAGCCGGTCCGCTTCGAGTCCTTGTTCTTCGTGCTGGTAGTGTTCAGCCGGAAGACGCTGTTCGTCTTCAGACCGGTAACACTTTCCACTCTTGCTTTGTAGTTCGCCTCCAGCACCCGGGTATATTTCTGGTCGACCGGATGCTTGATGATTTCACCAAGGTCAGCGATGGATGTCTTCGCCTGATCTTCGCCGTTGGCGATCAGGTCGATGTTGTATCCATTGACTCCATGGTATGGACTGAGGAAGTAGAATGCCAGGAAGTCAATGAATCCGTTCTTTCCGGACCCTCGCCCCATGATATCCCGGATTTCATGGAAGAAGATGTCCCGCGTCCCGTCTGGCCGGATCAGGAACACGCCGGCGATCACTGCAAACTGGAACAGCTCCCAGTGGATCAGCTTGAACGGGAAGTACTTCTGCAGAGACAGGCCCTTTTCAATCAGATCGTTGTCAATAAATACATCGTCCCGCTCCAGCACTGGAATCAGATTATTCTGAATCATCAGCTTCTGATCTTTGCAGGTGACAATCTTGTCATTCATGACCAGATCAATCCAGGCATCAATGTGTTTATTGTGCTTAAAGCTCATCGTCCACTTCTGGAATCGCCATCTTTTCGAAGTCGAGAAGATCCATCATCTTCAGCTGCATAAGCATCTGCTTATTGTATGCCGGCAGATTCTTCACCGATGGGTTGTCCTTGATGATCTCGGTTCCGGATGGCGAAACTGTCGGATATCTCAACCCGTTTTCCTTTACATCCTTTGCGAGAAGCATGTACATATCCCAGAGATCCATGTATTTCTCGATCTGATCCAGATAAAGCGCTGCATCTGCACCTTTTGCCTTCAATGCTTCGGTCAGGCTGGTCTTGACTTCCCTTCGCTGCTTTTGAATCGGTGTTTCTTTCGGTTTTGCCGGACTTTTCCGCGTCGCTTTGACCTTCGGACGGTCAGTCGCTTTAACTTTTTCCGGCTTTTTATTTTTTTCGGAAGTTTTTGGCATATTTACCGTCCTTTCATAACAAATTCGTAAAAAACCGGCTCCGGATG
>Ga0326512_10002895_pt1 | contig 12678 bp, 16 predicted proteins | sample 1_2617_0518_D_FD_203652 | JGI IMG/M metagenome (GOLD analysis project Ga0326512, IMG submission 203652) | Bovine rumen microbial communities from UC Davis, California, United States - 1_2617_0518 | ecosystem: Host-associated > Mammals > Digestive system > Stomach > Rumen | place: USA... | reverse complement strand
CGGTAACTTGTACACTGCTGTTAATGCCTGTTGGTAGTATTGATACCATGATGCGTTTCTTGGAATTTCGATATTATTCAACGCATCAATCGCCGCCTGTCTGCTGATTAAGTCACTCATCGGTTCTCCTTTCCTTATACGGTTCTGGCAGTGGCATCCATGCAAGCACTCTCCAATATGCCCTTGCCCCTGTCAGTTCCCACCTCTTCAGCCGTTTCTGGTATTTTGCATAGGTCACACGCTTAGTCACTCCATCATATGCCGTTACGGTATATGTTCCAGATTCCTCTGGAAGCTTCCCACTGCTCCACGGAATCCACCTCTGTTCTGGCTGTGCGGATGGCATTTCTACAAAATACTCTCTCCACTTAGCATATTGATAACCATAGCCATCGGCTACCTCGGCTTCAATTTCATCAAGCACATCTATCGCCTGTTGTCTGCTTATACAGTCCGTGCCAACCTCTGCCAAGTTCGTGCTAAACTGTGCAGGTGGCAAATATTCGAGTATCTCTCTAAATACCACAAGCGACGCTCTTTCCGCTTTTACCGCATACTCATCCTTCATCGAGATGTCAAACGAACTGAGTGACTTGTTGCACTGCTCAATCCGTTCATCAAGCGCATCAATCGCCGCATGTCTGCTGATTAGATCACTCATTGCCAATCCCCTCCATCAGGTCCTCCATCGTAACGCCCAGTACCTTGCTGATCCGAAACAGCGCATATGATGACGGCTGTCTCTGTCCGGTCATCCAGCGGCTGACCGTGTCGTCGTGCGACTGGATCCGCGCCGCCAGCTCGTGCTGCGTCATCTTTTTCTGCTTCAGAAGTGCAGAGATGTTGTTTCCGATCGCGTATCTATTCATATCCATGTACTCCCGAATCCATTCTCTCTGGTGTATATGCTCCCTTATCTATTTTTGCTTTTATCATGTACCTTCCTTCCCGCCTCTGCGGCCACCCGGGCCACGAGGACTGCTGTGTCAAACATTTCGGGGGATCCGGCATGCCGGATGCACATTTGGTTCAGCTTCACATTCACGGACCTATCGATCAGCGCCAGGTTACTGATGTCCGTGTTCTGCGGGTTGCCGTCACGGAACACGACGAGGCCGCCCTCGGGGATCGGCCCGTTGTGCTGCTCCCAGACGAGCCTGTGCTTCAGCTTCCACACATCCGGATCCGCCACCTTCACCTGTATGTAGCCATCGCTCCTTACGATCTCGGCACCGATCGGATGCGCATTGTGAGGCATGTGCCCCTTCCGGAACTGGGTGTCCCTCATCCGCCCGCGCGTTTCCATGTGCTTGCCCTTGTTGGCCGGAACATGTCCCTTCGGGAACCTGGAGTCGTAGCCGGACACGATCTTGTGATTCTTCTTGTACGCGCGCACCTGGCTCACGCTCATCGTGCCCTCGCCGAAGCGGGCGTTCACCAGCCTGGTGATCTCTTTGAGGCTTCGCCCGGGTGCGATCTCCCGCATGAAGGCCTCAGTGCCTTCCGGGAATTTTCCCCGGCGGGTACGCCCCTTCATGGGAAGCGCATGGACCTTATGGTTCTTGTAGAAGGACTGCATCTGGCCATATGTCACCGGCCTGCCGAACTTCTCGGAGACCAGATCGGCCATGTCCTGGATGGAGTATGCGCTACCGTGTTCCCGGACATAGTCTATGATCTCCTGCGGATAGGCGTTGTACTTAGCCATCGGTCATCTCCAGGACCGGCTTCCTGGCATCGGCTCCATATTCCGCCACATACTGGCAGGCCCTCAGCGACAGGTTCCCGTTCTGTATGATCTGCGCGGCGATGTTCGTGATCGCCTTGCTGCGCGTGATCTCCTTTTCGAATGCGGCGTCGTCCTTCATGGCCTCGTCGTCCTGAAGGCGCTCCAGCTGTTCAAAAAGAACATTGTTGAGGTCATTAATCGTGTTCTTCATCGGATTGTCTTCTCCCTATATCTTTTGTCTATCTCCCAGACGACCGCAGAGATCATCCTGACCGCGAATTCTGTATTGCCGTACCGTTCAGCGAGCTGATCGGCCTCATCGGCGAAGCGCTGCCACCAGCTGTCTGCCGATACCGGCTCGGCGTGATCACGGAAGAATCTCCACAGGTCCTGGAAGAATCTAAAATACTGCAACGTACTCATATAACGGCTTGACTCTCACATAAATTCCGGACGGCGACGTCTTGACCCAGAACTTCTCGATGATCTCCCTGCAGACCTGCGCATCGTCCTCCCAGAAGGCGGCCTTTGTCATGCAGTCCTTGAGGAGCTTATTAAGGTTGTCGGTGTCAGGCTTCGTGATCCTGAAGGTCCCATTGAGCTTTGTGTCATCGGTGTGGAAGCACCATGTCGTTGTCAGCTCGACCGGTCCGCTGATCCTGTGTTCCGGTCTGTGAAGTGCCAGATGGTCGAGCAGTTTCTGTCTGGCCGCCCTGAGGTCCGGAGGATCATAGAAGACCGGCTTACCGTTCCGGACCATGACCTTGTGTTCCTGGGCCGTCACGGTGGGCGGCTCCATCGCCATAAAAAATTCAATAATCATTTATCTGCCTTCCTCGCGTTTTGTCCACGTACGTGTGTGGTAGGGACTGGTGGGTGTGCCTCAGCACCCACCCACCGTCACACCCACGCGGACGGTACGTACGGGACACTATAGTGTTATACACATCGTCCGTCCCTAGGTTCGTCCCTACCCCCCATAGGGACGGGACGCACGATGCCGTCCCTATCTGTCCCTATAGGGACACACGTTGCCGTCCACGTGCGTCCGTGTCCGTACCCCCTAGGGACACACGTTACTGTCCGCGTCCGTCCCTAGGTTCGATCCGTCTAAGATACAGGCGTTGATCATCGGGATTCTCGAAAGTTTCAAACCGTTTTTTGTATTCTGCTCGGCTTCGTTTTCCCTTCCCGAACCACCTTTTGATGGTGTCAGGTGCGACTCCGATCTGTTCCGCGACGTCCGCCGCCGAAGCCACACCGTCATCCTGAACGCCCTCGAAGGCGATCTCGATCTGGTTGATCGTGTCTTCCTTTTTCTTCTCCGCCTTCTTTTTCCTCTGCTCGATCATCTTCTGGTAGCCGGTAAGCTCGGACTCAGGCTTGATGTCTGACAGGCACCCGCTCTCATCGGGCATGTGGACCGGATACCGGAACCATGTGTTGACCGGTGCGAACTTCGGGAACTCTCTGAGGGTTCCTTCGATCCGCCAGGCCGACAGCCATGACACATCCTTCTGGGCGTCGTCGACCTTCTTCCGGAGCAGGCCCATCATCCACGGCTCGAGCTTGTTCTCGCAGAACGTCATCACATGAGTGGCCATCAGCCAGTCATCATCCGATAACAGATCTACGAGGTCCGGTCTATGTTTCTGGACGAATTCCTTGCAGGTCCGGCATATAGCCTTGTTGGTCTCCTGCGTGAGGATGTCGTCCGTCAGCGGGAGCTCGATCATGTCCAGGAGTGCGTCCGGGTCTCTTGCGAAAACTCCCGATCCGCTCGCCCTGTCCATGGACTTTTTCTGGCCTTGTGAGCCTTTTGAGTGATGGTGGCAGTAGATCACTGCTGCATTAAGCTCTGTACAGACCTTGTCGAACTGGTTGCAGAACTTAGCCATCTGGTCCGCGCTGTTCTCATCGCCGGTGATGACCTTATAGATCGGGTCTATGATAATGGCTTTGCAGTGCCTGTTCTTTGCTCGTCTGATCAGTTTCGGCGCCAGCTTGTCCATAGGCACCGACCGCCCTCTCAGGTTCCATATATCGAGGTTCTGCAGGTTCCTGGGCGGGATCCCGGCTGCCGCGTACACATCTTTGAAGCGGTGCAGGCATGATGCCCTGTCCAGCTCCAGATTGACGTACAGGACGCGTCCCTGTGAGCATTCCCATCCATGCCACCTGCGGCCCTCTGCTATGGCTATGCAGAGCTCGATCAGGTCGAATGACTTACCGGCCTTGGACGGGCCGACGATCAGCATCTTGTGTCCCTCTCTGAGGATCCCTTTGATCAGCTCCGGAGCCAGCGCTGGAAGATCATCCCACTCTGACGCGAGCTCCTCAATATCGGGCAGGTCGTCGTTTACGGCCTCGGTCCATTCTTTCCACTCTGCCCAGGACCGGCAGCCGATATTAGTGTCTATAATGAATTGCTTCTTGTCGCCTCGGACGCATCCGGGCATCCTGGACAGCCTCGACGGGTTCCTGTTCTGCGTGTCGATCACCATGCCGTTCTTCTTGCAGACGTCATACAGGTAGTTGACGCGCTCCTGGTATTCCTTCTTATCATCGGCCTCGATCTTGACGATCGCGTGCACCGACTTGCCTCCGGAATAGAGCAGGACTGCCACAGGGAGGTTGAGCTGACGGATCAGGCCGTTCTGGTCCTCGAGGTCCATGTTGTCAGACTCGACCAGTGCATAACGGAAGTCGGTCACGTTCTCATTGTTGACGCCGTTTCCGTCCAGCGGGTTGAAGCGGATCCATGCGCCGCCCCTGTGGTCATAGGAGCCGATAACTTCCTCGATCGTGCTCGTTTTGAGCTGGCTGACGATGTCTCCGACGCGCTTCGTGTAAATGCCTTTATTTGCAGGAACCAGCTTCTTTTCGCCGTCTTTGTTGGCTTTTTCGAACGATTCCGTCACAAATCCGAAGATCTCGTCCGGCTGGAAGAGGGTCTCAAGGTAGCGGATCAGCTCCTTCTCAGGTGCCCACACCTTAGGCTCTTCGAACTCGCGTGTTTCGGCCCAGCCCTCTCCGATGATGGTCCCCTCGTACTCGATCGAGTCGTCCAGGCTCAGCACATGGCCGGGCTCTCGTGACGGTATCCATCCATGCTGTACGGCAAGGTGGTAGATTGTCCCGCCGGTGACTCCCTCATCACGCTTGAACGTCCGCCACTTCTTTGCGCACTCTCCTTCGTGGTATCGCCCGAAGTCCTTGCGGCTCCAGTCGTCCCAGACGCTGCAGGAATAGCCCTCAAGCTTGAGAGCCATTCCCACGCCTGCCCATTCCTGGTAGTCGAGCCGTGAAGGATCTATATGTTTTAATAACTCGAGTAGATCTGTTCTAATATCCATAACTGTAAATCTCATCCGCCGGTGGCGTGTATGTCCTCGGGTTGAGTTTTCTTGGTGTTCTCCATCCGTTCGCCGCGATCAGGTCGATCAGGTGCCGAGCCTGGTCAAAGGACCATGTTCCGACGCTCTGGAAGCCGCGCATCTCAAGCTGCTTGATCTGCTTCGGAGTGGCAAGGCCGCTGCGCTTACGCTCTCCCAGCTTATCGAGAAGCAGGTCTGCCTCTCCCTGGCTCTTCACGCTCTCGGCTCTGATGCCTAATCTTTCGAGACGTTCGCGCTGATCAGCGGTAGGATCCTGCGCAGCAGCGCCAAATGGCGGCACATAATTAACCAGATCCTTAGCATTAATGCTCATCGCGTACTGCAGAGGATCGACCAGCCTGCTCTTCTTGCGGCGTTGTGCCGCGAGTGCTGCAGCCAGGGCTTCCTCGCGCTGTGCTGTAACATCCTCAGAGGCCCGCTTCTCAGCGTCCTCAATGTCCACAGCTTCACCCGGATTTGCCTCCATGTTCTTGGTCATCTGCCTCGCGACTTCCTCGTCTTCACAGATCAGCGCCGCAGGGTGGCATAACTCGTGCTTCTCAGTCATCCACAAAAAGTCGATCAGGAGCAGGTGTTCTTTTCCGGTCTCCGGAGAGAGTCTGGTCCCGCGTCCGACCATCTGCGCATACAGCGCCCTCGACTTCGTGGGCCTTAATACGATGATGCAGTCCACTGCCGGGCAGTCATATCCTTCCGTCAGGAGCATGGAGTTGCACAGTACATTGTATTTGCCGTCCTCGAAGTCCTGCAGGATCTGTGCCCTGTCCTCGCTCTGTCCGTTGACCTCTCCGGCAACAAATCCGCGCTCATTAAGGATCTTCATGAACTTCTGCGAGGTGTTGATCAGAGGAAGGAAGACGATCGTCTTGCGGTCCTTGCAATACTTGACCATCTCATCTGCGATCTGGTACAGGTACGGATCAAGAGCGGTTCCCACCTCTCCGGCCTTGAAGTCTCCGGCGCTGATCCCTACCATGCTGATATCGATCTTGAGCGGGATCGTCAGCGCCTTGATCGGCACGAGATATCCGGAGCGGATCGCGTCGGGCATGGTGTACTCGAATGCCAGTGACTCGAAGTAGCTGCCGAGGTTCTTCATGTCGGCCCGATCGGGCGTCGCAGTGACGCCCAGGACCTTGGACGCTCCGAAGTGCTTCAGGACCGTCTGATATGACGGGCTGATGCAGTGATGGGCCTCGTCGATGATGATCGCGTCGAAGTAGTCCGGCGGGAACTGCTTGAGGCGCCGCTCGTGCATGAGAGTCTGTACAGATCCCACGACTACGCGGTACCATTCGCCCAAACATGTCTGGTCTGCCTTTTCGACAGAAGAGCGCAGGCCGGTTGCCTTGAAGATCTTATCGGCCGCCTGGTCGAGGAGCTCGCCTCTGTGTGCCATGATCAGCACGCGGTACCCTCTCCGGACGCACTCTTCGACGATCTTGGCGAATACGATCGTCTTTCCTGTGCCGGTAGGCATGACGACAAGAGTCTTCTTCTTGCCGCCATCCCACTCGGAGAACACATGATCAAAGGCCTCTTCCTGATAAGGCCTCAGCTTCATCATCAGAATCCGCCTCCCCATCCTTTAGCCTGTTTCTTCTCGAGGAACTGGATGTTTGTATAGGTCTTGTCAGCGTTGGCGCCTTTGCCGGTAGTCTTCTTGATGCGGATCCGGCATGTGAGTCCGGGTAGCTCGCTCAGTGCCCTTCCCAGATTGGGCAGAGGTTCTCCCTTCTTCTTCTGTCCGGTGCCGAGGAAGAGCTGTGACAGCTTCCACTCGAAGTCTGAGTTGAGGACAAAGTCATCGCGGAGCTGTGCATTATCGCCGTCAGGGAGCGTCACGTTCACATATACGCTGCGCATCGGGTTGCCGTTGTAGTCTCCATCCCACTGGCAGAGACTGCTGTCAACGTGGTCGATCCTTGCGTCGTACTCGCCTTCCGGCACATCCACAAACTGGCTTTCCTGGCTGATGCTGTCGTTAAGGTCTAAAATGTTTCCCATGTTTTTCTATTCCTTTCTGAATTATTTGTATTCAAGCTGCTGTTTCTCTCTCATGTCCATGATCGCCGCCTTAAGCTGAGGCCAGTAACCGACAGCCCATCCCTCGACGAATTCCTGCGGATAATCGGCGACCTTGGTATCTGCGGTCATGTATCCCTTGGATGATGCGATGTACTGGATCTCCCATTCGTCGATCTTGGACGCGATCATGAGATCCCTGAGGGACTTGTTGATGCGCGGATCGGGCTCGTTGTAGTCGTCCACGGGGACTTTGTTGAGATCTGCCGGTCCAGTCATAGCAGCGGGCTGATGTGTGTCATATTCCTTTTTGCTGATCTGCTTTGCTCCCAGAAGCTCACCGGGCACGATGTTTCCGCCCTTTACGTGGAACACTTCGCCGTTCTTCTCGAAGTACAGATCTGTGTCAGCTATAAATCCCTGTAAAGCTTCGCCAGCCTCTTCCTTAGGCGCCGGATCCTTGGGTGCACTCTTCGCGGGTGCGGGTTTTGAGACAGGTTCGGGTTTCGGTGCAGGCGCGCTTTTGGGCGGTTCCTGTTTGTCATCAAAGAGCGGCGCGATCGACGCATACTCAAGCGGGAGCTCTTCGGGCATGCCGAAGCGGTTCTTTGCATCCCAGAATGGCGTGTGTGTTGTGTGGATCGTCCTGCGGCCGCCCTGGGCCTTGTTCTTGCCCTTGATCTGGCCCTGTCCGTCTACGTTCACCACATTCACCTGGTAGTTAAGGAAGAGCACTACGTCAGCCCATTCCTTGATCATCGGGGCCACCTTCTTCGAGGTCTTCATCTCCCAGTGATCATAAGCGCCGAGCTCTTCCGGAAGCTCTACCTTGCGGAGCGATGCGTGAGCGGTGATCACGACGTTGACGCCCTTCTTCATGACTTCCGTCAGCTTGTTCAGGAGCCTGCCGAACTCTTCGGCGCTGTACTGGTATCCCTTGCCATAGCCGGGAGACTCGATGCTCTGCCATCCGTTCTTCTTGCACAGGTCTGTGAGCTCAAGCTGTTCCGCCCAGTCTGCCGTGTCGATAACAAGCGTCCTGCACACGTCAGGATGCTGTACGACATAGTCGACCTGATCGAGAAGCATCTGCCATGAGGACGGTGCCTCGAAGCGCTTGACGTCCATGTGTGTGGTGGATCCTTCCGTGTCGATGAAGAGAGGATCCGGGCACTGGCTTGCAAGAGTGCTCTTGCCGATTCCCTCGGCGCCATAGATCACGATCCGCTTGGCGACGGGGAGCTTTCCGCTGATAATATTCATATATCTCTACCTCCTTAAAATCCCATGCCTGCGGACCAGCCGGTCGCCTTAGGCGCGGGTTCTTCTTTTGCAAACACACCATTCTGGCCGTCGACATATCCGTCAGTGATCACGATGCTGCACTCGTCTCCGGTGCTGACTCTGGTAGCAATCGCCTGCAGGCCTTCCTGTTCAAGCCACGCACCGAACTCTTTCAGCGTGTCCAGATCCATGGCCTCGAGTTTGTCCAGGAGCACGAAGCCGCACTTCGGATTGAGCTTGCGGACGATCGAAGTGCTGACGATCATCTGCTCAGCGCTCGACATGTTGTCCCACTGTTGTCCGTTATAGATCAGCTCTCCGTCTTTTACGGACAGGCCGGGAAGAGGAAGGTCCGCACTGTCGAGGAGTCCCGCCTTCTGCTTCCGGACATCATCAAGAGCCTGTGTCAGCTGTGTGTACTGGTCTCTGTACTCCTTGGCGTCCTCTTCGGCCTTGGCTTTGTCGAGGTTGGCGCGGACCTTGCGGTTAATGGTGTCGATCGACTCGATCGAGCGCTCCAGCTCCTCTGTGGACTCCATCTTGAGCTCTGCGGGAGTTTTCTCGGACGCCCTGCGCTGTAAATCCAGCTCTTCGAGCTGCGCCTTTAACGTCCTGATTGACGCCTCGTGGGCCTTGATCTCTTCATTAGTCTTCAGGATCTTCTCGATAATAGAATCGTGCTCGCGCCTCCACTGCTGCCTCTGGCCGTTCCTTGCGAGGATCTCCTGCTGCTCTCTGATCAGTTCGGAAGCGCTCACGGGTGCTTCCGGTGCATCGGGATAATAGGGCTGTTCTTTTGCGAACTTCTCCTTCTGGTCAGCTGTCCGGCCGACATACAGGCGCTCCTGATAAAGGCTCTTTTCCTTCTGTTCAAGCTCTGCGAGCTGAGGGCCGACACCGATGATCTGCAGGAGGGTGTTCGCTTTTTCCTTGCCGGTCGCTTCCATGAACTTCGGGAGGTTGATCGCAAGCTCTTCGACGAAGCTGTCCAGGAGCTGCTGTCCGCCCTTCTGGCCGTCCGGATCAGTGACTTTGAGGTCGCTGTTCTTACCTTTGCGCTCCACGACGAGGCCGTTATCCATGATGATCTTGAGCCTCGGCGGGATCGTGCTGTCAGAGTTGGCAGCCTGTGAAGGCTTATACTTGTTACCGCCCAGGGCCCATGCGATCGCGTCCAGTACGGATGACTTGCCCTGCCTGTTCTTTCCGCCGATGATCGTGAGTCCGTCTTTGCTTGGCTCAATCATGACGGCGTGGATCCGCTTTACGTTCTCGACCTCGAGTCTGTTAATCTTCATCCTCGACCTCCCTCTCTGTTCTCGTGTTCAACTCTGTGGATACTTCCGGAAGCAGTTCGTCGAACACTTTGAAGTGATTGATCATATCCTTAAAAGACAGCCCTGCATTATTAGCAAGAGTCTTTGTAATGTAGTAGCCATACAGCGGAGCCGTGATGTCTTTTCCGGTGTAATTGATCTTAATCTCCACGCCATCCGGATTGTCTGACGGCTCTCTGATCATGCTGAGCTTCTCCGTGCTCTTATCTTCTCGCACTGATTTCAGCAGCGCCTTGACAACATCCTTTGCGACTTCTCTCGCTACGTCGAAGTCATCCTTCGTGTTGACATTCTTTTTGAACATGTCAAAAATTCCCAAATTCTCTCCTTTCCGTGCTATACTTAGCACAAAGCAAATTTATTTCCAGATTGAGCCTCGGTGGGAGTTGCCGCTCCCCGTGGGGCTCTTTTTATTCGTCTCTTGTGGCCAATACCATGCACGACAGGATCGTGCAGAAGAAAGCCGCGAAAAACGCGATCGGGTGCTCCCAGAACTCTTCCACGAGCCCCGCACTTGTTATGATCAGCGGAAGTACCGCCATCTCTGCCAATTTGAGCATCATTGTTATCCAAACTCCTTCCTGTACTTGTTGCCGACTCCATTAGGGCTCCGGCTCAGTATTGCCCCAATCTCTTCAAATGTCTTACCTTGCTCTCGCAGTTCCTTAAGGCGCCTCACTTCCTCGTTAGTCCATACTTTTGGCTCTGGCCTCTGCTCAAGCTCTCCCCAGTCCTGAAGCTTCCCTATATAACCATTCATCGTAGAATACTTGACTCCCAGCTCTATGGAGATATCTTTAAGAAGCATTCCCTCGTTGTAGAGGCGCTTAAGCTTAACGACCATGTCATCGTTCCATCCTCTGGGGAGCTTCTTCTTGCGCTCGATGGTCTTTTGCCTCGACTTTTGGATCCGCTTCGTGCGTTCCGGGTCTCCCTTGGGGAACTCGTACCGCTTTGGCAGATTTGGCGGAAGCTCCACGACCACCATATGTTTGGGATCGTAATACTGGACCGGCTTCTTGTAGGCCGCCTTCGTCGGCTGCGGAGCGCTCGGGAGCGGCCTTTTGACATATGCTGCTGATTTCATTTCTCACTCGCTTACTGTATTGTTTCTCTGTCTCAAATAGGCTGCACCGTCCGCGCTGCTCAAAGCACCACGGCTTCCGCCTGCACACATCACAGGCGCTCACGCCAGGGCTCTGACGACAGCCACTATCTGGTCATCGGTCAGCCTCCTGATCCTGCAGATCCGTGCGAAGATCCGCAGAGCTGCCGGCAGGTTACCGGCTCTCCACTCTCTGAGCGTTGACGGCGCGCAGCCTACCAGCTTCGCCATCTTGTTCGTGTTGACGCGCTCGCAGTCGGCACCGAATAACAGTCTGGTGATCATTAGCCCACCTTCTTTCTCTGGTTCTCAAATCACGTATTTTTCGTGTGTGCTTTCCAGCTGCTGATTGTCGATGTCGAGATAGATCTGTGTGGTTCCCACACTTTCATGTCCAAGTATCTGCGACACTTCCATCAGCGGCATGCCGGCCCTGAGTGCCATCGTTGCGCCGGTCCTTCTGAATCTGTGCGGATGTACGTTTTCGACGCCTGCACGCTTCCCGATCTTGCGGATCCGCGACTCCAGTGATCCAGGATCCCTTTCGCCGTCTGATATGTTTTCCGGAGACGTCCACCACAGATGTAAATCTTTGCGCTCTATCCCGCTCTTTATCAGCTCTTTCGCTGGGCGGCCTTTGGGGAAAAGAAGCGGCGCATCATCATTTCTCTTCTCAAGATATGCTTTGATCGCCAGCTGGGCTTTTGCTGTCAAATACACCATTCTGTATTTGTCGCCTTTGCCGTGGACTATTATCTTGTTGCCGTCGATGTCGCTTATCTTGATGCTTGCGATTTCGGAAATTCTCGCCCATGTTGAGATCAGGACTTCTACCAGCGCCCTGTCCATCTCATCTTCACAGGCGTATCTGATCTTCTCCAGATCCATGTTTGTGTATGCCTTCTTTTTCTTCTTTGTTTCCTTGATCGGCTCCACTTTCGCCATTGGATTCTTTATCAAGATCTCTTCTTTCTGCAGCCATGTGTAAAATGCTGACAGGTTCCGGCGCTCATTGTTTGCGCATGTTTTACTGACTCCATCCCGATTTACTCTTATCGCGAGATATAACCTGATGTCATCAGCTGTCACCTGTGAATATGGTTTTCCTATTTTGGCAAGCGTCATCGATATCGAGTTTTTGTAAAGTTCCAGCGTTCTCTTCGACAGGCCGCGCGCCGTTTTCGCCATTAGGAAGCGCTTCAAGATCTCTATGTTCACATCCCCCTCATATGGGATCAGTTCTGTCTCCTGTTTTCTCACATCGTATTTGCTCAATGTGATCGCAAGCCGCATCCTAATGTCGCTCAGATCTCTGTTTTCAACATACGGTGCTATCGCATATATGACTTCGTTCATGAAATTGTCGTCTATCATACAAGCAGCCCTGCCTTTCTTGGCGTTTTCAGAATGTGCGATCTCTCTGTTCTGGCAGGGTCATAAGGCTTTTCCAGCGTGCTTCCCTGTACACAGATCGCGCTGATTCCTAACAGTGACAGCTGCACATAGCACATATAAACGCCTTTCCAGTCAATATCCTGTGCGACAACTTCCATCGCTGTCTGGTAGTTGATCCCGCTTTCATACAACACTTTCGCGGCTGCCAGGATCATGGCCCCGCCACCGCACGCAGGCTCGCTGATCGTGATCCTGTCCAGCTTTCCTGCTTTGTATTCATCGATCATCCCTATCAATCCAGTTCTCGCGCACAGCTCTGACAGATGAAACGGTGTAAAGAACTGTCCCGCTGCCTTTGATCCCATGTCTGCTTTCATGTAAATATCTCCGAGAACATCGTCAGGA
>Ga0326512_10002894_pt1 | contig 12680 bp, 21 predicted proteins | sample 1_2617_0518_D_FD_203652 | JGI IMG/M metagenome (GOLD analysis project Ga0326512, IMG submission 203652) | Bovine rumen microbial communities from UC Davis, California, United States - 1_2617_0518 | ecosystem: Host-associated > Mammals > Digestive system > Stomach > Rumen | place: USA... | reverse complement strand
AAGTTTAAGTCTTAAATTGTCAAAAAATTCGTTATATTTTTTGATTTCTTCAAGTGTTAGCTCTTTTCTAACTGTAGTTTCTCCACTATTATCTACTATTAACACTTTTCTTTTGTTTACGTTATATCTGTCTTTATAACTATCCCAAATAAAATATACATCTAATTTGTTAAGCATTTGTGAGTCCATACTTGTCAGCTTATCGCCTTCTATTGTGTATTCATCGGTTTCTATAAAATGATTTATTTCATCTCTTCTAAAATGATAAAACATTCTTTTAAACTCCATATTAATATATGCAGAAGTCTTTTCTTTTGGTGTGTTAAGCTTAAAATATACATTTGGAAGCGACCAGCTATTTGTACTTCTTAGATAAATAGCCTTATCATAATCACAACCATAAAAAGTGTTTATACCTATTCCGTTCTTACGTCTCCATGCCATTACCGAATTAAAGTTAAGCTGATTTTTAACTAATCCGTTCTCTACATCTTCGAGAAACTTGTCTCTTAGTTTGATATTTCTTTTAACAAAATGGTTTCCATTAGCTTCTAACGTTTCGAGTTTTTCATTATCAGTCATTGTGCCAGTCATTGACTTAATAACTTCGTCAAGCTCAGCGTCTGTAAGGTCTTTAAATCTGTACTCTTCTAAATCCCATTCAAACATATTAAACTCCTTGTCCTATTCTTTGCTTATCAACTTGTTGACACCATTATATAATATCAGCGAGCGTTTGTCAATAGTTTTTTGAAAAAATTTTCGCTTCCATTATATATACGTGTGCGTGTACGTGTGAAAAAATATTTTTCAAAAAGTGCTTGACAATATTATGTAAGTATGATAGTATAATGTCAGAAACTGAAACAGCAATAAGAAATGGAGATTTAAAAATGTACTGTGTTAGATATTATGATGAAGATGGAAAAATGGTTTGCAATAAATATAACAATTTAGAACTTGCAATAGATAACGCTAAACAAATTTCAGATTCGGAAATGTATGTTTCATTAAGGGAATATAATAACCTTAGGCGTGAGGTATTTAAACTTAAAAGCAAACTTAACATGATTAAGCATTTGTTAAACGTTTAAAAATTTTAAAATAACACTTGACAAATTATTTTAACTATGATACACTTGTTATAGTGAAAGAGAGGTAACGATTATGACAATTCATTTTACAGACGGAAGTCACTTTGAATGTTCAACAATTGAATTTAACGATTCAAAGTTGGTTGCTGATGGCATTTATGAATTTAATATTGAAGATATAGATTTTATTCAGTAAGAAAGGGAAGCTATGTTTAATAACATTGAAGATTACGAGTACAAAACAGGAAAAAGATTTTACACAACTCTTCTTAGAGTTGCTATGAGAGCTCTTAATTGGAACAGACATAATGAAATGCTCGAAGATGGAGTGATTGACGATATTGACGATGTACTACCTTATGTAGAGCGTTCTGTTAGCCTTGTATATCCTACAACAGAAATGAAAAGGGATTTTATAGAACTTTGTACCGAAGACTTTCAGCATAAGTATAACTTTAATGATAAAGAGTATACAATGTTAGCTGTAAATTGTGGCTATATAGAAAATTTTGAAAAACCTTTCGGTTAAGGGTTGACAAAGTAAAATCTATATGCTATAATTGATTTATCAAATGAAAGAGAATAAGAGAAAGAGGCAATATATGTATAATGAATACAAAGTAACATATGTAGATAAAACAACAAAAGAAGTCAAAGTATTATACACAAAAGCAATAGATATTCAGCATATTAAACTTTATATGAATGTAGATGGTATTGAAAAGATTATATCTATTACAGAAGCAGAGTCAACAGACGGCTATTATGCTGTAGTATATAAAAGTCCATCACAGAGTTTTGCAAAACTATTTGATAACTATGATGACGCAAAAGAAAAATTTGAAGAAGAACTTGCATGGTGTATGGAAAATAATCCACTCGAAGCATATTTTTATACTATTGAATGGGTGACCCGATAACAAAAATCAATAAGAAAAGAGAGGTAAAATTATGACAGTAAGAGAATTTTTAGGAATGTTCGTTGACGAGGACGACCAGAAAATTAATATCTTTGATAACGACACAGGAGTAGAGGTTGTCTCTGAGGCTTGTCTATCGGATATTTGGGATACAGAAGACGAAAAGTATCTTGACATGGAGATTGATAGTATTGACAATCTTTATGAGCGTACAAACGTTATCACAGTAAATATTTCTAGCGAAGAATACGATTATGTTTACTAATTAATTTACTAACCCCACCCCTCACCCCCTCACACCCCTACTCACACAGGTAGGGGTTATTTTTTGCGCCACACCTCACATAGATATTTAAATATGGATTTACTTTTTCATTTTGGATTTTGAATATGGATTTTGTTTTTCATTTTCATTTTTAAATTTAGATTTAGTTTTTAATTTACATTTTCAATTTTGATATTTAAATATCTTAAATTATCATTTTACATTTTCGATTTTGAATTTAGATTTTGGATTTTAATTAAAAATTAAATCTAATTTATACTTGACATATAGCCTCACAAGTGATATAATGAATATATAGAAAGATAGAAAGGTGACAGATGATTATGATTAGTATTACAGCAACTTATGTGAATGGATTGAAAGATACTACGATTGTCAAAACATCTGAAAAGCTAAGGTTTGTTGAAAATGCACTTATAAACAATCCAGAAGTCAGAAAGATTAATAGGAGATATAAAATGAATACAACTGAGAAAGAAATATGTGATGATATTCTAAGAGACGGCGAAGTAGTAGATAAAGACAACTTTGTGTGTGATGGAATTAGTGTTGAACACTTTACAGTAGTGTTAAATGGTCAGAAGTATTTGCTCACAAGGCATAATGGAGAGTGGGTATATATGTTACATACCCCTACAACGCTCTAAAAGGGGTCAAATTCGGATTCTGATTTTTAGCCTAACAACTTACCACATAATACCATAGAAAAGGAAATAGGGTATAAATAGAAGCACATAACGATATATATGACGTATTATTATAATATATATGCTGAGAAAAATAATTTTCGCTCATTACCTCGACAGGCTGGGAGAAAATTATTTTCTCTCATTACCTAGGGATATTTAAATACCTAAACTTTGAGCATTTTTTAACAAAGTATGGGGATATTTAAATATCAAAATGGAATAATATTTAAATATCAAAAATTATATTGGTGAGCTGATATTTAAATATCACCACTAATAAGGCAGGAGCTAAGTTGTCTGACAATTTAGTAAATATTAAGTCTTTAGCAATTTACGAAAAAAGTGTTGACACCCCTATTCGAAAGATATACAATGAATACAGTTGATAAAGACGTGGCACAGCCACACAGCACAGATAGGAGAAAAAACTATGAAAAGAAACACTGTTTACAATGCAGTTTGTTATGATGGATTGGATGCCTACTGTATCAAGGTTATCGCTGATAGCGAAGAAGAAGTAAAGGAAACATTCAAGGATACAGACCTCAAGGTTGTATTTATTGATTATCTTTATGAATGGGACAACTTAGATAAACATATTGCAGGAGCTCTGAGAGGTGAGTGGGAGCTTGCTGATGGCGATGACGATATGGCGATGGCGATTAAGAGGGTTGTAAACCTGAGAACAGGCATGGATTTGCTGGGACAGTTCGCATAAGGACAGGAGCTCTGCTGAGGCAGGGCTCTTTTTATTTGGCTATATGATATTTAAATATCTAAAAGTGATAGCTCTGATATTTAAATATCTCAGCTAATAATTTTTTAAAATTTATGCTTGACAACCCCTATAGCATAATGTATAATACTTAATATAGAAACCAAACAAAACACAGATAGGAGTACAAAATGAAAACAATAACACAACCAAAACTATTAGATGATTACCCTTGTAATGAAATGGCACTTAAAGTCTTTATGATGGCGTGTGCTAAATGGGATGAGAAGAACCATAACTACAACCACATGGTGACAATTAAGGATATATATTTTGACGTGGGACAGGAATGGATGTATACAGCCTTAATTACTACAGATACAAGGACAGGAGAACATTGGCAGTCAGTTTGCCCTCGTGATTGGGAACTTGTGGTTAACTGCATGGACATTGAGAAAATAATCGAGATGGCTAACTACTACATGGAGAATGTAGAGAAGTATCAGGTAAATCTGTATCCTAAATTTGAATAAGGTTATACACACGGGCTCGTCTCGTGTGTTGTTATATATAATATTTAAATATCTGGTATTATATTATATTTAAATATTAATATATATATTATTATATATAATATTTAAATATATAATCACTGTGAGCGAAGCGAACAGCTCAGGGGGTGTGGGGGGCGAGGTAGCCACCCCCACATATATATTTATATATATAATAGTAGGGGCTGTGGATAAGTTGATAACTTTTAAAAAACCAGTATTTTCAATAGTTAGAGAGTTGTCAACACTGTTGATAACTATGTTGATAACTTTTGTGGATAACTTTTCTGACCATCGGTCATTTTTGTCTGAAACGCAGTCATACCAAGGGTTGACGGCACTTTTATAAGATATTTAAATATCATACCACTATAAACTTTTTGTGGATAACTCTGTGGATAACTCTGGAAAGCCTTGATATTACTGGGCTAGAAGCACTTATCAACACCTGTTGATAACTTTTCTTAACCACAATATGTTGTGGTTGATAGAAAATTTAAGAATTTTAAAATTAGTGCTTGACAAAGTTATCAACATAGTGTATTATAATATGTGTGGCGGACAGATAGCCACGAGGATTATAGATAGTGAGGTATATATTATGAGAGACATTTACAAAGAGGTTGAATATTGCACCGACTTATTAAGCGTGCTTTATGATGTGCCACAGATAACAGAAATTAAGGTATCTAAAAGAATGAAAAACAAGTTCGGAATGTGTAGCACTAAAAGAAGCGATGATTCATATATTAGATTGACTTTTGCTTCTTTTATTCTCGATGATAACTACCCGAAAGAAGCCTTTTATAACACAGTAGTGCACGAACTACTGCACGCAATCGACCACAATAAAACCACAGCAAACGGCGGTCACGGCGGTAGATGGCTTGAGATGGCTCGAGAGGTTTCTGACTGCCTACCTTTTGGCGATGTTACGAGATTCGCTTCTGATAGCAAAGTAAAGGCTAGAAACGAGGTTATGCCACGAAAGGAATATAAAATTATTTGTCCTAACTGCCATAGCGTGTGTGGCTTGAGATACGGCTATAGAGCGCCTAAATGGTACACACACCCTGACAAGTATAAATGCACAGTATGTGGACACCATGGATTAGTAAGGGGTTAAACCCTTACTTTTCTTTTTGAGTGTGTGATATTTAAATATCTAAGCGTGCTAACAGATATTTAAATATCTAAAAAGTTTATAATTTTTTTAGAAAAAAGTGTTGACAAACACAAGGAGATATGATATTATAATAGTGTCCTAAGGAAAAGGACTAGATAGGAGATAAGAAAATGATAAGATTTGAAATTTGGTATGACGGAAATTGCATACATGAAGAAACAGGTTTTGAAGATGTTGGCGAAATGGAACATGGTGCGATTGAATGGTGGTATGAGTTTTTAGAAGAAAACCCAAGTGAATATCCAAATGAATATCTTGTGAAGCTTTTTGATGATGAAGATTCAGACGAAATGACTATTGCAGAGTTATTATATTGGTGGTTCGATTAAACACACGGGGCGCTCTGAGAAGGGCGTCCTTTTACCCAGAGTGAATGATATTTAAATATCTGAGGTTTGAGGCTTAAAGTTAGATATTTAAATATCTGGATTGTACTTGTAGAAATACAAAATTAGTTCTTGACATGGTGACCTTATGGTGATATAATGGACTTGTTCCAATGAGGGAACGAACAGTAGAAACGTTTTTGACTTTTGGTAATCAATATTATTTAAAATAAAAAAATTAAAAAAAGGTATTGACATAGTTAACAAACTATGATATAATACATATATAAGGTTGAAACATCACCCCCCCTATTATTCAACCTTATAATTCCAAACGTTCTATAGCATAGAACACTCAACTTTCTTAATTAATAATTCTTACTAGGGCTTGGCTAGTGCCTTAACTAGCCATTATTAAGCAGATACACGAGCTTATAGGTAGAATGGTTCTTATGAGCTCGTAGACTATAAATCTATTATCCTCCTATCTTATTTACAGGGCTGTGGCTAATGAAGCACAGCCCACTATTTTTATCATGGTGTATGATATTTAAATATTAAATATTGTGCTATAAGATATTTAAATATCCTAAACTAATAGAAAAAACTTGTAAAAATTTTTAATTTAGGGGTTGACATATATATACAACTATGATATTATAATGGAGAAGTAAATAAGTGGTAAGCCCTTGGCAGTAAGCACAAGGCAGAAAGGAAAAATTATGACAGTAGAAAACATGAGAAGCACACGTACAGGAGCAAAGGTTACGAATCAGTTTATTATCCGTGACGGATATAGAACAGTCTTTCAGTCTTACGACAGCACAATTGCTGAGATTGATTGGAATAACGCCACAATCACAATTGGCAAAGACTGGGACTATTCAGCAACTACAGGCAAGTACAGAAACGCCTTCTTTGAAGATATGGGCTTTTTAAGATTAGCAAATAAGCAGGGACTTAAAAAGGCTATAGAACAGTGCTACATCGTAGACGATAGCGGTATTAAGTACGAGGTAGTTTTTGAAGCCTAAGAGATAGCAGGGGCGCAAGCCCTTGCTTTTTTGTTTTCGATTTTAGATATTTAAATATTGATTATGGTTGCTTTTAGATATTTAAATATCTAATATACCTAAGCTAAGCTGTCAGAATATTCTGAATATTATTTTTTTACAAAAACCTATTGACAAGGCTATATAATATGTTATAATGATTATAGTTGATAAATAAATTATTTACAGATAGGAGAACAACATGGAAAACACACTTATTACATCTAACAGCGCAATTGTTAGATTGTGCGAAGAAACTTTTAACAAGTCGTTTACAAAGGCATTAAATAGCCTTAAAGAATGTCAGCACAAGTGGGGTGAACCTATTGATTTAAAATTACATGACGCCTCATGTGTGGACACAATCGAGATAGAAGGCGCAACAATAAAACTCGATAATGATAAAGCAACGGATTTATTTTGCTGGTTTTGTGACGATTCCTACACTTTTTTTAAAGAACATTTACTCGAAGAGAAAGGTATTGATTTTGAAGAGTTTATCGGACGTGTAGGAAGAACATCAAAATTTTTTGTCGGTGGTGGAAATTATGACTATACACCATTTGAGATGCTGTGTGAACTTTGTTATGATTTAAACGTAAGTTCAATCGGTATTGACGGCGAAAGTCTTGAAATAGACCGCAATACTTCTATAAAGTGGTTTGAAGACGTGGAAGATTATTGCAACGAATTAATCTGCCTTGCTGAGACAATAGAAGAAGATACAGCAAACTTTATTGACAAGGTCAATTATGTATGGGATTATATTGACGACTTTAAGAAAAATCAGGTGGAGAATTTTAAAGAGTTTTGTCTAAATAATCTAAGAGAAACAATTTAGAAATATATAACAAAAGTGAAATGTAAAGTTTCACTTTTGTTATAATAATATGTGATATTTAAATATCTTGTAGGACTACTGAATCATATTTAAATATCTAAAATAAAATTAAAATTTATGCTTGACATTTGATTGTTGTTATATTATAATTGTTTATAGTTAAAGAGCTAAGAAAGGCAGGATATCAAAATGGAAAAGATTAGTATGGTAACAGAAGAAAGAGTAATTTTTAACGACTCTAAGATTATATTAGGGCGTAAAAAATTCGACAAAGAAAAAGATTTGTTTACGATAAAAGTTGATGATGGCGAAGAAATCGCATTTTATAACAGAAAGACCGATTGGAATGGTATTCTCGGTGACTTCTGGGAATTCGTAGATAACTATGACAGCGATAAAATCGTACTTGCACATTGCGAAGACTTATGGAAAACAGAAGATAGAAAAGAACTCGACAGGGTTTATAATTCTTATAAAACACTAACAGAGTCGATTGTAATGGCTTTTAATTATAACACACGTATGGCGTTGGATTTTGCTGAAGAGTATATAAGAGGGTGAGTTTCACCCTTTTATGTATTAAGATATTTAAATATTAAAACACAGCACCCTCACGAAAAAGTGCTTGACAAACTGTTTTGACTGTGGTATATTATAACCATCACAAAGAGTGAGATAGAGAAAGGACTTTTGCATGGCAATTTTTGTTTGTGGGCTTATTGTATTGATTGGTGGATATTTTAAAATTTAAGCAAAAAGTGCTTGACAAATATTAAAACCAGTAGTACAATAAAGGTAACTTAAAAATAGTTAACAGATAGGAGAGAAATTATGTTTGACAAAACAAAAGTTAGAGAACTGATTATGGATTGGACAGAAGAGGAACAGGTCGCTATATGGAATGAGTATTGCGAAAAGGTTGTTTATTACGATGACGAGATTTTAGAGAATGACCTTGACGAGCTCTTAGTAGGTAAGACACCATCAGAGGTGGCTGTTATAGTGTGCACAGATGCTTATAATCCTTATGATGATTATTGTCATTTTGATGGTTATGGTAGACTAGAATCATTCTCACATACCAACGATTACCGCTCACCATTTGACATGGATGACCTTGTTGATTGGATAGTTGACAACGAGGATACTCTAGGATACTTTAACGAATATGATATTGAAGTTGAAGAAGACGAGGAAGACGGGGACGAATAATCCCCTCTTCTAAAGCTCTAATTTGCCTCTTAAACGGCTTCAGGTGGTTTTGTCTATAAAGTGTAAGACGGAACTATTTGAAGCGAATTAAGGGGCATTTACGAGCTTATAAGGATAGATATTTAAATATTAAACCACATAAAAACTATAATTTTTTTTAAATTTACTATTGACATTGGATTTTAAAAGTGTATAATAATAATTGTAATAAAGATAAACGTTTAGAAACGGAGGAACAAAAATGAAAGTATTTACAGAAGTCAAGGAAGTACCAAAGAAGGTAGAAGTCGAAAAATATAGGTCTTATGACGGAAAACTATTCTCTGATAAGAAGATGTGTGCGGATTATGAATCAGCGCTCACTAAAGTGAACACTGTAGCCCTTGTGAAGTCTAGTGATTGCAAAATCGTGTGTGAATTTGATATATACAATGGTTGTGCGGGTTCAGAAGAATATTATTACCTTGTTGCTAAAGTCACAGAGGATACAAAAGCGCATTTAGAAACGATTTACAAAGCATTTCATTGTAATGATGAAGTTTCACAGTTGGAATTTAAAAAGGCATTAGAAGAAGGCGGGAAACTTGTTTTTGGCTTGGGTTATTTCGATTATTGCGCAGACTTTGATAAAATTGACGAGTTTGAATATTTTGATTTTTACGGAACTGTAGGAGATTTCAAAAAGAAGCTGTCAGAAGGTTTTGACCTTTTAGATTAAGATTATAAAAACCGATTTCCTTTTTCATTTTTGATTTAGGATTTCGGTTTTCTTTTATAGATTTTTTATAAAGATATTTAAATATCAAACCACAGTGAGCTCAGATATTTAAATATCGAGGCAGCAGAGTTTGACAAAATAAAAACTATAAAAATTTTTAAATTTATACTTGACATTGGATTTTAAAAGTGTATAATAGAATTGTAAGATAAATAAGTCAAGAGAGGATAAAACAATGACTAAAAAAGAAAAAGAATTTTACAGAAACAAAAAACCTGTAGATGTAAAGTGTACGTCAAACTTTGGCGGTATCGCTATCAAAGAACTTACTAATGACTATGTTATCTTTGAGGGAGAGCTTGGAGATATCCACACGTCAAACGTTTATTACAACACAAAAGGCGAGCCATATTTCAAATATTATGGCAGACGTGAGTATCTTGACGAGTATATGAGAGTATAAGAGAGGATAAAACGATGTATATTGATAGAGAACTAAAAGAAAAGTTTTGGATGGCTGGAGTTATTTTGCTTATTCTTATAGGGCTTCTGATTGGTTGTTACGTTCAGAAGCACGACACACTAAAGTGTTATTGGAATGGCGAAGTATTCGTACAGGAAAAGACAGAAAGGATTTTAAATTATAATCCTAAAAAAGACTTGACAAAAGGTTATTACTATGTTACAATAGATAACAACAATACAACAGAGGTATTCGAAGATGATACGATTATCAAAGTTGTAAAAGAAACCCAGAAATAAAACAATAAAAGAAAGATGGAGAGCGGAGACCTTTATGGTTTCCGTTTTTCATTTTTAATTTTGGATTTTAATATTTAAATAACATTTTAGATTTTGATTTTGAATTTAATATTTAAATATTAAAACCAAATTTGATTTTTAATTTTAAATCTAAATTTAATTTATAACCTAAAATAAGTTACAAAAAATTTTAAAAAAACGCTTGACAAATTAAAACGCTAGTGCTATAGTACAATTAAAGAAAACAAAGGCGGTTAATAGACCGACAGAAAACACTAGAAAAGAGGAAAATAAAATGAGTGATTTTGAAATTACAGCAGTAGCAGAAGAAGTGTATGAAGGTATGGACAGAGCAGATAGAGCTGAGGCGCTTGACCGCTCAATATACCACCTCACAGACGATTTTGTGGATTATAACGAGTCAGAACTGCGAGGCGCTTGGCGTGATGGTTATGAGCTCAAAGCAAATGTCGAAGCGTATTTCGTCGAAGCTAACTTCGATGAAGAAGAGGTCGAAAAAGGTGTCGAAGCTTTTGCGGAATACTTTGACCTTTAAGATGCTTATAGGCTTCTGAGGCTGGGGGAAGGGCTTTAACGCCCTTCTTTTTTTATTTGATAACTTTATCGTTAAAACACACAGAAACGGAAATAAGGGCAAATTAGAGCGTGCTAGAGGTATATTATATAATATAACCATCGCTATATAAGACGTATTACTATTATATTATACACAACACAACAGCAAGCGAACGCACACAGGGAACGCCCATGAAAAAATTTAATCCCCAATTACCCACATTTTGATATTCAAATATCTGGGGATTTTGCGTGTATGTATGATATTTAAATATCTGGGAGTTCGATTAATTTAGATATTTAAATATCAAAGGGAGAACCATCAGGGCGAAAATTTTTTATAAAAAAGTGTTGACAGGAGAACTCAGTAGTGTATAATTATACTTGTAAATAAGATTTTGCTTTTGAAAGGAGCACAGAGATGACAACTATTTATTCAAACTATTTCGAGACAGTAGTACCAAAGGGATTTACATATCACGGACAGGTGTGGATGTGGAACGAAGCTGACCTGATGTACTACAACGTAGAGGATGACGAAGAAGTTGACTACGACCTCGACTCAGCCCTCAAGCGTATCGCCCTCGGACAGTTCAAGCCACTATAAAATAAAGGCGGATTAAACAGGACAGAGAGCCTGCATCCGCCTTATTTTATTTTTAAGGGTAGAGATATTTAAATATCAAGTGGTGATAAATCCGACTAAAAAAATATTGAAATTTTTTTAAAAAAGTAGTTGACACAGGAGCTGTGTAGTGTATAATAGTATATGGAAATTGAATATGGTTTTAGATAGGAGTTAGCTATGAGAGAATTCACAGTTGCAGGAGAAACAAAGTCAGTCGATGATATTATGCTCGGTATCCCTCTTATGTTTAGGGATGAGTTCGTCGGAGCGAACTTCGACAGCTACAAGGCTCTGAGCTTGTGCTTAATGCACGCCGATATCGCAAAGAGTGCAGACTTCAAGGGCTGTCCTCACATTTACGAGTACGAGCTCAAGGCGATGAGGGTCTATCTTAGATAGACCTTTTTCTTTTGCCCTTTATTTAGATATTTAAATATCAAAGAGGAATCCATCAGGGTTGAAAAATTTTTTAAAAAAGTAGTTGACATATACAAGGGTTAGTGTATAATTATAATTGTAAATAGGATATTTATTTTGAAGGGAGATAATTGACATGATGGAAAGAGTTGGGAAAACTTACACACTAAAGAACGGCTATAAGATAGCAAGATGCAGATGCTACGATGGATTTAAAATGCAGTATTTCTTTACTGTTTTCACCCCTGACGAAAGCAACTACAGAGGCTGTATTGATAGCTGGGACAGAGCTTACGAGCTCGCAAGCCACCCTAATTTTTAGGGGTGGCTTTTTTATTTGGTTTGTTTAGATATTTAAATATCATATAGAACGCCGACAACTTAGATATTTAAATATCAAGACCATTTGCACTTTCAAAAACTGCGGACATTCTGGATTTTAAAAACTGGGGTAATAGGGCGAAAATATTTTTCCACAGGGCACACCAGACAGTCCAGAGAACGCAGAAAAAATTTTTTAAAAAAAGTGTTGACATACATCTTTTATAGTAGTATTATATCAGTGTACCGATGAGGTACACAGTTCACTTTTATTGTTTTTATAGATGGGAGATTTTTATTATGAAGACTTTTAATTATTGCGGAATGACATTCGAGGTTTCTGAGGACTCTTTCGAGGGACGCCTGCTTGCTCTTAACGAGGCAGT
>Ga0326512_10002893_pt1 | contig 12682 bp, 13 predicted proteins | sample 1_2617_0518_D_FD_203652 | JGI IMG/M metagenome (GOLD analysis project Ga0326512, IMG submission 203652) | Bovine rumen microbial communities from UC Davis, California, United States - 1_2617_0518 | ecosystem: Host-associated > Mammals > Digestive system > Stomach > Rumen | place: USA... | reverse complement strand
TAATACATTGACAACTCATAGAAAATAGTGTATATTATATATGTCAAAAGGTTGATTATCTCCCGGTTATGTGATTAATTACAAACCTAAACCTTTTGATATATCACTCACTAATTACCTTGTAATTAGATTTCTATTATTGGATATGTATTACTTTGTTAATACATATCTTTTCTTTTTAGGAGGATTTATGATAAAAATTAAGAGATTAGATAACGAATTACGTATCGAAGGTCATACATTACCTGATATATGTTCTGCGGTGTCAAGCATAACAACGACTATTATCAATTGTTTTGAAGAACTATGTGATGAAGATGATTATTCATTTACATTAAATAGTGGTCATTGTATCGTTAAGGTTTTAAAAAACACACCGATAACCGACAAATTATATAACATATTAGTGACTGAATTAAAAGACTTATCAGATGACTTTCCAGACAATGTAGAAGTAAAATAAAAAGAACTATTCGTAATTGATAGTTCTTTTACTTCGTTTATAATCAGCATATACCTTAACCATATCTAAATCATCTTCATATCTCATTAGATAATCCCACATATTATTTCTTATATAATCAGTAACAAAGGGTGTAGAATAAATATATAATCTATATACTGCGATTTGATATTTGTCCATACAATCTACTTCGTGACGTATTTCCATACGTCTCCTAAAGAATTCGTCAAATCCATAGAACATACATATTGGGGGGATGTAACATTCGTGTATATGCATATTTATTCTACCTACCTTCTAGTTATATAATATTACAATTAATAGAAAAAGTCAATAGTAGTGATTTGTAGTTGACAATATTGTATTATTATGATAAATTATAATTGGTACTTATAAAGAGTACCAATTGATGTTCTTAGGTTTATTAGCCATATTTGACTAATAGTGTTACTCTTAATGAGTAGCACCTATCACATAACAGCCATTCGCCTTTACAAATTAAAAATCTTTCTAGTACTGTAATAAATACTAAAAGTTGGCTTTTTTATGTGATAGGTGGTGCTTATTAAAATGGAATACTTAGTATATCTTCGGAATACAAGTTCCCGAGGGATGCGTCCCAAAAGGTCAGTTATCAACGATAACGGATAAGCACATTTAATTAGTGCAATAGGTAAATACCGAGTATGTAGGTATGTAAAACAAGCAATTAGATACTCATACCATTGGGAAGGTTTTACAAAATTACCTATTGGTTGTTTAGGTCGGAGTATTCCCACCGTGCTACTTTTTTGATGAGTAGCATAGAATAGATATATCGAGGATGCTAGATAACTCGACCACGACCAATGGAAACTAGTACAAGTCGTATAAAGTATATCTATTCTATGGTGCTTATTAAATGGGAAAGAGGTGAACTCTCTCCATCTATATTACAAATAAGCACTTTTTTTATTGACTTTTACACATTACAATGTTATAATAAATATATAGGAGGAACAAAGATGAATAATGAAACTAAATTAGGAGAACAAGGTTATTACACATCTAAAGGCGAATATAAAATAAATACGTATAGATTACTTGTTAATAAACAACTTATAAAAGAATTAGGTTGGAATAAAGGTACTCGTTTAAATATAGTTGTAAATGGTGATAAATTAATTGTTCAAGAAATTAAAAAAGACTAGAATTATCTAGTCTTTTATTTTCTTCTAATTTGTCTATTCACTTCAATAGGTCCTGTAGCAACTACGTTATCCATATCTAATTCGTTGTTATGTCCAACTACCAAATATTTATTATAGCCAACTGCACGATTTAATTCATATTCTACTTGTTCTAAAGAGTAACAAAGTATCATATCTACATATACATAATCTATTGCTAGATATAATCTATAAACATCATATTCCATCTCAATAATCCCAAGTTACTTGTGTTGTACCATCAGCATTACAAATAACTATCCATCCTTGTGATATTTTACCCCATACTCTACCATTACTTTCAGTATAGACTTCTTTAACATCTACTACCGAACCTTTTTTAGCAGTTTTACCAGTTTTATTATTTGATATAGAATGAGATTTTCTTATTTGCTTAGTTACTAATACTAAGAAACTACCAGGTTCATATTCATTAATTTCCTTAGTTGGATATATAAACCCTTGGAATGAATAACCTGATTTATCATAGTATTTATTATGGTGTGTGATATAAAATCTCTTACCATTCTTTGCAGAATTAGCAACATCAATAGAACCATTTTTATATATTTTAATTACCATACCAACGTGTCCTGCGCCATCTTTAGCATATCTTACTTTACCTTTTGCCCATACTATTACTGCACCAAGTTTAGCAGTTCTTCCTTCTTTATATTTAGTATTATCTACTATCCAAGACTCTGCGTTGCAAGTAGGAACATCAAATATCTTTCTTCCTTCTTGTTCCATAAATGCGCCACCTGCATAACCTACACAATTAGGTAGTGTACTACCATTCTTAATATTAATCTCAGTTGAATATCCACCCTTTGATTTTGTAATAAAATATTTATTACTTGTACTAGGGGCAGTTTTTCTTACCATTGTCATATAATTTCCTCCTATTTTTTATAAGCGTTAATTTTTTCTAATAAATCATGCACAAAGTTTGCACCACGAGATACAATTATACCTGTTAAGACGCTACCAACAATTGGTATTGCAATAGGTATATTAACAATTGGGAATATATCAACACTTGTTAGTACACATACTAATATACCAATTACTAATGCGCCAATTCTATCAATAGATGCTTTACCGTTTTCCCATATCATCTTTATGTTTTCCCATATTGCTTCTACTAAGATAGCGACAATAATTAATTGTATTGCTTCCATAATTACTCCTCCTCTATATTATTATTATAAAATAAAAAAAGGAAGTAGTCAAACTTCCTATGAAACAACCCAAATATATTCCGCTTTTGTGTCACGGCAATCAAATAAATCATAAACAATGCCACGTTTTGAGACAGTTATATGTCCAGGCATACTTATTAATAATATATTATTGGGGTATTTGGCAGATATTGTGCCAACAGTTGCGTAATTAGATGGTATTCTTTCATAATTATTGTCTAAATACCATATTATAAACGAACGGTCGTTTAATAACGTGCCAAATTGTTGTGCTAAATCACTTAATTTGTCATATGTATAATCCCACGTTGTACCTTCAGCCATAGATATTGCACGAACTGTACAATCATCTGTAAATAAATTTAATGGGTTTTGGTTGTGAAATTTATACATATTACATTTCACTTATCTTTTTAGCGTATTCTCTAATCATTTGCATTTCTTCTTGAGAATTTGCTTCTGTTTTTAGCATTTTAAAGAAGTCGTGTGCACTTTCTAGCATATATTGTAAACTTCTTAAAGTATCATCTTTTGCATTGTAGTTACCACGATTGTATTGTTCTCTCATCTTCTCTAACTCTGCTATTTGACCATTAATTCGGTCTACGCTAGGTTGAGCACTATACATAGTAATGTAAGGATTATTAAACATATTTATCACTACCTTTCATTTATATAATAGAAACAAGGAAGGGAGATAGAGGATTGGTGATTAATATCAAGGTGTATGAATAATTATTTTCCCTTCCTTGAGTATATTATTGCATAAAAAAGAACCTTGCTTTCGCAAAGTTCTTGTAATATTTACGTAAGGTTATAGTAATTATATAACCCTAGATATTTTCTCAATTATGTCTTTCCATTGATTTGATACTGTTTTTGGACTACAATGGCATTCCATTGCAATACCTTCAATGGTTTTCTCGTTTTCTAATTTTAAATCTAATATCTTATTTTGTAATTTAGTGAGATATATCTTAGATTTTATATTTTCTATTTCTTGTTTACTAAACTCTAATTTATACACATTATCACTTCTTTACAAATTTACCACAATTAGCACATTTCTTAACGTATTGTATTTTAACTCTTCTTTTAGTTACTCTTCTCGCTCTCGCCATATACTAGTTCCCCATTATTACAACCATCGTCTACACAAGCATAACCACCGTTATCGCTAATTGCATCTTCTGTTGTTACTACTGTGCTATAATGTGTTAAGTAATATAGAAAACATCCTACAGTGGCAAACCAAAGAATTGCGACTAATATTAATGCACGGCTTAATCTTTTATTAGTATCTATAAGAGTAGTAGTAGATTGTCTATTTTGTTCATTTGCATAATGTAAAACTTGCATTGCTACCGACTCATTTTCTAATTCGGTTAGTTTTTCTTCTGTTTTCTCTAATTTCTTACCTACTTTGTTTATGCTGTCTTTTATCGCCATGTTATTTCTCCTTATTATGATATTTTTCAACATGCTTTTGAATTTCAACTACTACAATATCTTGTACTACTTCTTTAGCGATTTCACGCATATCATCTTTATAAGTAATAAATAGTTGTTTAATTTCACGCAAGTCGGTTTTCATTTCCTTAACATCATCTTTAACATCTGTTAATTGGGTTTTGAAAACTTCAATATCAATTAATTCACGGTTGTTATCTTTACTTTCTTGCACTGCTTTGTCTTTACGAGCAATAAAGAATGATGATACCGCTAACACGCAGCTGATAATACTAATTGTAAATAGTATGTATTCCATGTTGTCATATCCTTTCTTATTTTATTATATCATATTTTTTACAATTGTCCAAATATGCTAATTAAACATCCTTAGCGCCTTTAAACTCATCTAATGTTTTTAAATATTCATAAGCACCATCAACATTTAAATCTTTATCGTATGGTAACTTATAGAACTTAGTTTCTTTTAAAACATTTATACCATTAACAAACAATAATTCCTTTTCATCGTCTGTTAATAACTCATCATCTGTTATCAATTCATTATTTGCTTGTTTTAATTGAAGTTCTTTATTTTTATTTTGAACAGACACGTAATGTTGTTCTTTTTCTCGTTCTTCGTTATCTATATAACTAGATAATTGTATAATACTACTTATATTTGTAATATTATCAACGGAAGTTACCCTATGATAACTTAGAGTAACTCCGTTTTCCATTTTAATATCTTTTTGTAATGCCATACTTTATTCCTCCTATTTATATCCTATTACTTGTACTATGTATAAATAATTATCACCCCATAGTTCTATTTGACCATGGTGTGGTAGAACTACTTGTACATATTGGTCGGTAGATATAGTATCATCAACTATTGATATTGTTTTATATTTTAAATAGAAATCTTCCCAACGATAGCCTGTTATTAATGATATTGTTTTATTATTTGGGTCATATATCTTTTGTGAACCATAATAACCATCATTAGATTTATAATATACTTCTATATATAAATAATTATCAACGCTATCATTAAGTGTTATATCACCGTTGTCGCCACTTATATTGTTATATAACAAATGACCATCTCTAACAATACCATGATTAACTTGTAATATACCACCAAGAACAGGGTCATAACTTGTACATATACTAACACAGTTATTATAAATTGCAATACCAGGTTGTGCATTTATTAACACTTCTTCAAATGATGTCGACTCATCAAGTTTATCAGTTACAACTATTTTAATATTGTACGCTGTATCTTGTTTGAATCCGCCGTTTTCTAAAGGACCATCTATTTGTATATCAGAAACGCTAAAATGGTTTTCGCTAGTAGTTGGTGTTATAACAGTATTACCTTTGACCCATTGGGTTTCATCTTGTGTTGTTTCTTTATAATAATACGAAACATCTACAATACCATTATTTACTGAACCAAAAGTATCGTTCCACCAAGTACCATTAAAAGACATGTAACAAACTTGTCCAATACCACCATCGTTTCTTGATACTGTTAAATCGTTTACTACTGGTATAGTATAATTTTTTATATTACCTGTCTTAACAACGATTGTACTAAGTTTACGCTTATCAACTGCTGCTAAACTTATTTCACTACCTGAGAAATTTGTTAACGATACATTAACAGTACTATCATCGCTATATAGTGCCTCAGCAGAATTACTACCATCAGATAATACATATTTATCCATGTTTGCGTATTTATTACCTGTGGCTTTATTTGCAACACTAACTGTTGCTTGTACTGTTGAATAACCATTTATTATAATAGGGTTTGCTACTGTTGAACCACTTAAAGCAACAGTAGTTGGGTTTATATCGTTATATGTAAAGTTTTCAAATGTCGGATTCTCGTTACCACGTACAGTATAAATACCACCCAAAACTGTTGTATCTCTACTAAATGTAGGACATACGAGTCTAACACTATATTGACCATCAGGACTATTAGGTATACCGTTGTATAAGAAATCTTTATACGTTTCTTCAGTATAATCACCAATAGAAGTACCGCTAGTTGTTTTTGCGTCAGTTTCGTTACCTAATGGGTCTTTCAAATAAACGCTAACAGTTCTTCCGAGTGGGTTGTATATTCCAATAGTTAAAGGGTCACCTATTATAAAATTAGGCGTACTCGATATACTTGGATAATCATATGTTGTCTGTCTTCCATCACCACTATCCGTTGTTAATTGACTATCCTGCCTTCTTATTCTAACTTGTACTATATAGGTAGTGTTTGCTGATAAACCTGTTATATTGAAATTAGTACCAACACCGCCAATCCAATTACCATAACTTCCACCGCTTTGTCTTATTCTGTACCACGCATAATCACAGGTAGCATTTGCGCCCCATGTTACATTTAAACTAGTTTCATCTCTTTTGTTTACATTAAAACTTGTAAAACTAGCATATCTTGGTATTGTATCTAAAGTTATTGCTGTTTTATCAACGTAAGATTTACCAGGACCATAATTAGTACCCCTACTACTTGCAGTACCATTAGCGTATGCTTGTATTTCTACTGTTGGTGGAGTACCATTGCTATTATGATTTATTGTACAACTAGCAGTATATATTGTATAAGGGTTACTTGGATATGGGTCACAGTCTATTCTTTTTTCAACTTTATTCATCGAATATTCTTGACCATTAACATAAATATAAATATGCATACTTCTTGTAGCAACAGTATCCCATTTTTTACTTGTGTTACTTGTACTAAACCATATACTAGCAGTTAATGTACTTGAATTTGTTGATGTATTTGGAGTAGAACTCCAGCTAAGACCGAAAGATTGATAACTGGAGTTATAAGTTACTCTACCGTTTATTGTTCCACTTGCCATAATTATTCACCACCTTTTATAATGTGCTTATCCACATTTGGTCTCCTACTCTACTTATAATCAATTTGTTAGCTATTCTAATAGTTCCTTTTGACTCTAAGGAGTTTGTTTTTATACCATATTTATCGAATGTTGATGTGTTTTCTCGGTTCCTTGTATTAACAATGTCAATACTACTAGCAGTAGCAGATAATTCAGTATCACTACCTGTTGCAGTTATTGTTATACCTTTACCTATTTTAACACTATCTGTGTATGTTTCGTTAGCATTTTGTGTCCAACTAACTTTTGCTGTTCCATTTGATAACATTAAGTCTGTTATTAAACAACTATCATTCATATTACTAACTAATGATATTTGAATAGTATTTGAAGTTATTGCTAACAGTTTACCTTCATCCTTCCAACTATTTGAAGTAAGGTTAAACTCTTCTCCGTTTATCAATAGTTTACATGTTGCATTATTTAATAGTTTTTTATATCTAAACGATATGTAATAAGAACCATTCTTTATTTCTGTTATCTTTTGATATATTGTTTCGTTTTGTAATGATAGTGCGCTAGCAGATACACTGTTATTTTTAACATCCATATCATTTAATGCTTTAACATTACCTTCTGTATTATCATTAATCATCCAGAAGTCGTTTCCAAAGTAACCAACACTATTTTTAATTAAATTGTTACCACCTGTAATACTTTTTTCAATAGATAACCCTTCAACAGTTTCTTTAATACTTGCAATTTCTTGTGTATTGTCTTCTACTGTATTATTAATATTTTCTATTTCTGTTGTTATACCATCTATATCTTGAGTAACCGTAACAATTTTTTCACTTGTATCGTTGACTTCTTGTGTAATGCTCTCTATTCTCTGATTAGCTTTATCCACATCAATTTCCGTATGTGTTAATCTATATATTATATTGTTATTGTTTTCATAATTTTGACTAACACTATTTTCATATGTTGCTGATAAAGTTCCTGTTATATAACCTTTATAACTTATTTTTCTATCAAATGGATAGAAGAATAAATCGTTATCTTCAAGATTAGTAAGTTTAACGTAATCATTTGCTTCTAACCAAGGGTGTCCTATACTATCAATATTCATTGGTGTGTATGTTATGCCATATAATGTTTCTGAACCATTTATTGCTATTCTTCTTAATTCTTCACTATGTGTTAAAGGATTATCAAATATTTGAATAGCACTTTCTTCATACTCATGACCATTAATTTCTATACTATCACCAGAGTATTGGGTTGTATCTTGATTTAAATCAGTTATAGTTATATCTATCGGTGCGTTTACTCCTGTTCCTATAGAATTAATATATGTCTTTCCTTCATATGTATGTGCATTATTGTTAATATTATTTAGTTGGTCTATTAACGGTTGATATGTTATTTTATCGCATATAGGACTATCAAGATACGTATAAACGGTAACAGGATTGTTAGCAACCCACGTTCTAAAACTTGCAATATCAGGAGCAACTGTTTCAGAAATTCTAAAGTATAAATTACCATCTGTAAGTACCGCAGTACCTGAAGGTTTAGGATTGTTGTCCCACGCAAACCTAATTAATGTACGTGCTTTATCACAATAACCAGATTTACAATTGTTAAAGGTAGTTATTGTTCTATCTGTTCTATAACATTTTACACCTGTATCTACACCTGCACCTGAAATAGTCCAAGGAATGGTGTTATCTAATACATATTTAACACAGTTTGAATATTTATACCATTCGCCGTTACCATATGGTTCAAAATCAGTTGCTACATTGTTTTCTTCTATTTGTATATTAGATACAATTAATGAAGTTGGTGTAGTGTTATAACTCTCGTTATCAAATCTAATAAACAAATATCTTTGGTTGCTAGATGTAGTATATGTATGCCACATTTTTTTGCTAGTAGAGTTTGCAGACGCCCAATGATTAATATATTTACATTCATTGTCATATCTAAACATAAGATATTGCATATTACAACCGTTAGGATTATCAAAACTTAATACATACGTTGTGTTAGGTTTTACTTCTAACCCATATTTTATAACCATTTCTTTTTGTGCAGTTGTAGGGTTTGTTGCGTTCATATGAGGACTTGGTGTATAATAATCCATTTTGTTTGGTATATCACTAATAACACTACCATCCTTTGTTATCGTAAACGTTCCACTTCCTGACCATTTATGGTCTGCTCTGTCATTATACCATATACTTATATCAAATAAGTTTTTACCTGTATTTTTAGTTATATAATCTCTATATTTTTTGTATTTGATTGGTTCAAAAGTACCATTTCCTTTTTGGTAGACCATAGGGTGTAATGTTTTAGGTGTTATTGCTCTACCTTCTGTACTATAGAAAGAATAACGTAGTTTAAAATCAGGATTATCTAACATTGCTTGTGTAATTTCAGTTGTTTTAGTGGTTCCATCATAACTCGATAATTGGAAAACGGTTGTGTTGCCGTCTTTCCCTTCTACTAACAAAGCAGGAACACTCGCTTCACAACTAAAATATAAAGTTCCTGTTTTTAGTAATTTTACCGTTTGAGTGTGTGTTAAATCAGTGTAACCGCCACCAAAAGCACCACCTGTTATATTACCTGAACCTGAAATAGTAAATGTTCCGTCTAAATTATTGACAATTGTAGCACCGCGTTGTGAATGTTTATTGTTTGAGTAAACGATTGTTTTTTTGTAATCTAATAAATTAACCGTATCATCTTCATAATCTTCATAGTTATATACATTGCATAGTTCAACGCTTCGTTCACTAGCACGAGAACCTTCTTCTACTCTAAAGTCGTTAGGGTAATTTGTTAAGTTTGTTCCCGTTGTGTACCAATACATATTTTTTGCACTAGAATGAGAAGTAAATGTCATACTTGTCCATTTATCAGTAACATAATTAAAAGGTTTGTAAGCGTTATTGCCGTTTATTGCCAAAATAACATCGTCTTCATCTGTTTCAACAATGTATATAGTACCTGTGTCTTTATAGACTGTTGCTGATATTGTATATTGCGTACTTGGTTTTATAGGTATTGGATTTGTGCTTCTAAAACCACGAAGCGTATTAGAAGCAATAACATTTCCAACTACAATATTCCAACGACCTTGAGATACATTACCATCGAATAAGTTTTTGCCGAAAGGAACTAATCCGTATGGTACGTAAGCGTTTGCGTGTGTTCCTTCTTCTATTTGTATACTATCTAATATATCTTGATATTCACTTGAACTACCACTTGCAAAGTTAAATACCAAATACTTCGCTGTACTATCTGTTTTAAATATCATAGTTGTTTCAGTTGTTCCGTTTGGTAAATTATTATATTTGCTTAATTGTGTATTAATTTCAGGTGTAGAAGAACAACAACCTACTTTAAATCTATTACTTGCTATTGTTGGTTGTAATGCTTTTTGAATTGCGTAATTAGTGCTTGAATTGCAAGGAATATAAATTGTAGTAAGTCCAGCATCAGTAACCAATTTACCGTTACCATTAATGTAAGCACTTAATATATTTGCACTATCTTTATCAAATAAGTTTATTACAGGTAAATCTATGTTATAATATTGCTTTTTATATTCTTCGAAAGGTGTTGCAACACTGCCTTTTTCTATTTGAATAGAAATAATAAAGTTATTATATTCTATAGCACCATTTGTATAAATTTCAAACGCAACTTCAGTATCTTCTGATAAAGTAAATTGATGAATTACATCACCACTGTTAATGCGATTTATATTTGTAGTAGCAATCTCGACATCTTGACCTGATGTAGTTGAATATTTACGAAGATATAAAGCGGTAGCGTTATTACCAGCGTTAAAAGACCCGCTAACCTTCCTCCAAGACATTGTATATGTTCCTGCAGGTAACACAAATCCATTTCTTGTATATCTTTGAGCAATAGCACCTGCTGAAGTGTTTGAACCATTAAATTCTATAATACCATCAGCAAACGTAACATCTAACGTATCCCAATTGTTAGTATAACTAATATTGGACATATCAAATAAATTTTTTCCTATTATATTAACGTTATTATCTCCACTTACATTATTAACATCTTGTGGGTATTCAGGATTAGGACTTGGAATACCGCCAACATATTTTTCGTATTCTGTATATGTAGAACCAACTTCTAATTGTGGTCTAAATGAATAGTTTGTATATGTATAACCACTTTGTAGGTATAAACCAAATCTAATGTTTGCAGTTTCTGTCATTGTTTTAGAAGCACTATTTCCTGCTAAACCAACACTCCATATAAATGTGCCGTCGCTATCTTTTCTTACATTAAAATTACCTGCACTTGTCGTGTCTGTTGATGTACCACTAATATAGTTTAAAGTTAATATGTAATCTTGAGCAGTTAATGCGGTTGTTTTTATTGGTGATAATTGTTTAACTCCTGTAGCAGTTGTAGTACCATTTAATGTTATAACACCGTCTTTTATAGTTACATTAATGCCCAAATATGTAAACGTTTGGTCGGGTATTCCAACTAAGTTTTTACCACTATAAGTTTCTTGATTTGTATTTCCCTTTAAGATATCTAAAGACATTTTATCAGCGGTTTGTTCACTATATATATTTTCACCATCAACTTGAGACATACCAATAAGAACTTTATTTATAGGTTTTACTGTATCTCCTGTTACTTTAGTTTCATAATACTTGTCAGTATCTATCTCATCATATGTATCTACATCACTTTCGCCTTTTTTAACAAAGTCTAAGTGTAATTTATTATCTACACCAATTCTAGCCCATGTATATCCTAATTTAGCAATAGCACATACAACATCTCTACATGTTTGGTCTTCTTCAAATTGATTGTCTTCAATAACAAAATCGTTATTAACGAAATCGATATAAGTTGTGTCCATATATGTTAATTCTGTATTAGTGCTTGATTCTACTTCATAATATGGTAATTGTTCTCTATTTATAGTATAATCTTGATTAATACTTTTTTGTATTATAATATTATCACTTGGTATTAACATTAAACTATCTTTAAAATTTAAGTCTTTTGTAGTAGTAAAGTCATATATTGTATCATCACCTACAAAACAGTAATACCCAGCAGGTAAACCTTCTTGTGGCACAACATAGCACAAACAAGTCTTGTTTGAGTCAAGTTTAACACCTGTTTGATTACATACACCATTCAATAAGTTAATAGCAAGGCATGGGTAAGTGATGGGTGTAAAAGGTACATTAAATTTTTTAGTATAATCGCTTGACTCAAACGCATAAGTACCAGTTGTATCTTGTTGTTCTATTTTAGTTATAACAAATCTTCCATAACTATGATACACTTGTGTTTCAATAGTAGGGTCTTTAACTGCAATTTGCATTTCTATTTCTTTGTTTTCCAAACTTAAATCTTCAGGTATATTCATAAGATTACCATCTAATAATCTTT
>Ga0326512_10002890_pt1 | contig 12691 bp, 10 predicted proteins | sample 1_2617_0518_D_FD_203652 | JGI IMG/M metagenome (GOLD analysis project Ga0326512, IMG submission 203652) | Bovine rumen microbial communities from UC Davis, California, United States - 1_2617_0518 | ecosystem: Host-associated > Mammals > Digestive system > Stomach > Rumen | place: USA... | reverse complement strand
CCCGTGCCCCGGATGGCACACGTTTACGAGAGAGGAAAAGAAACCATGACTCAGGAAGCTCCCCAGCCGGTGAACGGCGAAGAGCCGGTGCGCGTGAACCACACCACCCGCAACATCATCATCGCCGTGGTCGTGATCGCCCTGATCGCGGTCGGCGCCTTCTTCGGCGTCCGCGCGTTCGGCGGCAACAAGACCGCCGAAAAGGGCACCAAGGACAATCCGGTGAAGATCGGCGTCGTGGGCGCCACCGACCCGCAGTGGGTCGAATTCAAGAAGCAGGCCGAGAAGCAGAACCTGTACGTCGACATCGTCGACTTCCAGGACTACACCTCCGAGAACCCGGCCGTCGACTCCGGCGAGCTCGACCTCAACGAATTCCAGCATCTGCTGTACCTCGCCAACTACAACGTCAAGAACAACAAGAACCTGCAGCCGATCGGCGGCGTCGCCATCTACCCGCTGGGCGTGTACTCCAGCAAGTACAAGAACATCAAGGACATCCCGGCAGGTTCCACCGTCGCCATCCCGAACGATGAGACCAATCAGGCCCGCGCCATCGGCGTGCTGAAGGCCGCCGGCCTCGTCACCCTGAAGGGCGATTGGACCGCGTTCACCACCCCGCAGGACGTCGACACCGCCAAGTCCAAGGTCAAGGTGACCCCGTTGAAGGCCGAACAGGTCGCCAACTCCCTCAAGGACCCGCAGGTCTCCGCAGGCGTGATCAACAACGATTACGTCGCCGACGCCGGCCTCAAGCCCACCGACGCGATCTACCAGGACAACGCCGAATCCGAGGAAGCCCACCCCTACATCAACATCTTCGCCACCCGTAAGGCCGATGTGAACAACGAAGTCTACAAGAAGGTCGTCGAGATCTTCCAGACCAAGAGCGTGCTCGACAAGCTGCAGGAGAACTCCGGCGGCACCGCGGTGTTCGCCGACAAGTTCACCCCCTCCGAGCTGCAGAGCTACCTGGCCCAGATCGAGAAGGACGCCAAGTCCGCCGAATGATCCCATGCCGGCATGCATGAACGCTCCCTCGCCCACACCGAGGGGGCGTTCCGTGTATCATGCCCCCGTTCGACAAGGTGTAGTTGTAGGTTCTACAACGGCGTGAAACCGCTGAACGAAAGTGACGGTATGACAGAGCAAACCCCCATCATCTCCTTCGACCATGTGGTCAAGGAATTCAAGCAGGCCGGCAAGGCCGCGAAAACCACCCGCGCGGTGGACGATGTGAGCCTGACCATCAACGCGGGCGACATCTTCGGCATCATCGGCTATTCCGGTGCCGGCAAGTCCACCCTCGTGCGTCTGATCAACGCATTGGAGAAACCGACTTCGGGCACGGTCACGGTGCTTGGCACCGAAGTGTCGTCGTTGAGCGAGGCGAAGCTGCGTCCCATCCGCCAGAAGATCGGCATGATCTTTCAGCAGTTCAACCTGTTCTCCACGAAAACCGTGGCGCAGAACATCGCGTACCCGCTGCAGCTGGACCATTGGCGCAAGGACTATCAGGAGCGCCGCGTCAAGCAGCTGCTCGAGTTCGTGGGTCTGGGCGAGCATGCGAACAAATACCCGTCGCAACTGTCCGGCGGTCAGAAGCAGCGCGTCGGCATCGCCCGCGCACTGGCCACCAATCCGAAGATCCTGCTGGCCGATGAGGCCACCAGTGCATTGGATCCGGAAACCACCACCGAAGTGCTGTCGCTGCTCAAGCGCGTGAACGAGGAACTGGGCATCACCATCGTGGTGATCACGCATCAGATGAACGTGGTGCAGCAGATCGCCAACCGCGTCGCAGTCATGAGCTCCGGCAAGGTCGTGGAACAGGGCGACGTGTACGACGTGTTCGCCGCACCGCGCCAGCAGGTCACGAAGCGTTTCATCGCCACCGCGTTGAACGGCGTCCCGGACGAGGACAGGGTGGCGCGCATGCGCGAACAGTGGGCGGAACGTCTGGTCACCGTGCTGATCCGTCAGCGCGACGTGAAGGACGGGGAGACGATCACCGCCGCATCCGGCCAGAACATCTCGACGCTCATCGCCAAGCATGGTGTGGACAGCAGCCTGCTGTACGGCGGCATCGACACGGTGCGCGGGTCGGCCATCGGCGCGGTCACCTACGGCTTCAAGGGTGACGGGCTGGACGCCTTCCTGCGGGAGCTGAAGGAGAACAGCGACATCGTGGACTTCGGCACGGCCGCCGAACCGGTACCGTACGCGCAGGCCGTCGCACGCGCCGATGGAAGCAACGAGTGAGAGGAGCGGAGACAATGATCGTACTCGCAAGCCGCAGTGATTGGAGCGTGCTGACCCCGCTGCTGGTCCAGTCCGTCGCCCAGACCCTGGAAATGGTGGTGGTCACGCTTCTCATCGGCGGATTCCTCGGATTGGTGTTGGGCGTGGTGTTGTACGGCACGCGACCGGGCAACCTGTTCGAGAACGCCGTGGTGTACCGCGTCCTCGACATCATCGTGAACATCATCCGACCGATACCATTCATCATCTTCCTCGCGGCCATGCAGCCGCTGACCATCAAGGTGGTGGGCACCTCCATCGGCACGACGGCCGCCATCTTCCCTATGGTGGTCATGTGCACCGTCGCCACCTCGCGACTCGTCGAACAGAACCTCGTGCCCGTCGACCCCGGCATCATCGAAGCCGCGCGTTCCATGGGCGCATCCAAGTTCACCATCGTGCGCACCGTGCTCATCCCCGAAGCGCTGGCCCCGCTCATCCTCGCCTACGCCTTCCTGTTCATCAGCGTGCTCGACATGTCCGCCATGGCCGGCTACATCGGAGGCGGCGGCCTCGGCAACTTCGCCATCGCCTACGGCTACCAGAAGTTCGACCAGACCGTGACCTGGACTGCCGTGATCATCATGATCATCCTCGTCCAAGTCGTGCAGGGCATCGCCAATTCGGTGGCCAAGCACCTGCTCAAACGCTGACGCGACCCACGACTTCCGGCTCCCGCAAACGGGGGCCGGAATGCTATCCGCCGCCATCGCACGCCATATAACCTTTCAATCGCAACCCACTAACCACACAACCGAAACCATTTCGGAGAAACCAGGAACCATCATGAGCGAACATATCGAAACCACCCCGGAACTCGTCGAGATCCGCCACTACCTGCATCGCCGCCCCGAACGCAGCTTCAAGGAAACCTCCACCACCGCCTACCTGGCCGACCAGCTGCGCGCCCACGGCATCGAAGTGCTCGACACCCCGCTGCAGACCGGGCTCGTCGGCCTGATCGAAGGAACCAAGCCCGGCCCGCGCATCGCCCTGCGCGCCGACATCGACGGCCTGCCCATCCAGGAGAGCACCGGACTGGAATTCAGCTCCGAAAACGACGGCGTGATGCACGGCTGCGGTCACGACCTGCACATGAGTTTCCTGCTCGGCGCGGCGTTCTGGCTGGCCGACCACCGCGACCGCATCGCCGGATCCATCAAGATCCTGTTCCAGCCCGCCGAGGAGACCGGGCGCGGCGCCCGCCACGTAATCGCATCCGGCGTCGTCGACGACGTGGACGCCATCATCGGCACCCACAACAACCCCGACTACGCGCCCGGCCAGATCGCCGTCGGCGTCGAGCCGATGATGGCCGGTTGCGTGGAATTCCACGTGAACCTGCACGCCGAAGGCACCCACGCCGGCTACCCGCACATGGGCACCGGCCCGCTGGAGGCGCTCGCCTCCATGATCCTGAGCCTGCAGACCATCGTGAGCCGCAACACGAGCCCGTTCCATCCGCTGGTGCTGTCCGTCACCGAAGTGCATGGCGGCGACGTGTGGAACGTGGTGCCGGCCGAAGCCGGATTCATGGGCACCGTGCGCTACTTCTACAAGGAGGACGGCGAACTCGCCGAACGCCGCTTCCGCAGCCAGGTCGAATCCATCGCCGCCGGGTACGGCATCACCGCCGACATCGACTGGGATGACTTCCAGGACCCGATGGTCTCCGATCCCGATCTGGCGAAGCTCGTGGCCGCGGACGTGCCCGACTACGCCGACCTTCAGCCGATCCGCCCGTCCATGGCCGGCGAGGATTTCGCGGAATTCGCCAAGGTGACCCGCCCTGTGTTCGCCTTCATCGGCTCGAACGGCAAGCCCGGCCATCATGATTGGCACAGCCCCCAGTTCGTCGGCTTCGACGAGGCGCTGCAGGCGGGCGTGGAATTCTACGTCAACACGGCCCTGCGCCTGCTCAAGGAACTCGCCTGAACCGCCGGTTTCCTCACGCAAGTAGACTTACAGGCATGACTGATATTCGCTTCGCACTCGCACAGATCGACACCTGCGTCGGCGACCTTGACGGCAACGCCGACAAGGTCCTGCAATACGCCCGCAACGCCGCCGCCAACCACGCGAAGGTGGTGGCGTTCCCCGAAATGACGCTCACCGGCTATCCCATCGAGGATCTCGCCCTACGCGCCACCTTCCGCACCGCCGCATGGAACAAGGCCAACTGGCTCGCCACCGAACTCGAAGCCGATGGGCTCGGCGACCTGTTCGTCGTCGTCGGCACGGTCGGCACCGACCGTGAGCATGGCAAGCCGCTCAACCGTCTCGTCGTATTGCACGACGGCGTGGTGTGGTCCGGCTATGACAAGCATTTCCTGCCGAACTACGGCGTCTTCGACGAGTTCCGCATCTTCACCCCCGGCGAGAAATCCGTGGTGCTCGACGTCGACGGCGTCAAGGTCGGCGTCGCCATCTGCGAGGACATCTGGCAGGATGGCGGTCCGGTCGCCGAACTCGCCGAACGCGGCATCGACGTGCTGCTGACCATCAACGGTTCGCCGTATGAGGAAGGCAAGACCGACACCCGCTTCGCGCTGGCCCGCCGCCGCGCGGCCGAAGTGGACGCGCCGCTGATCTACGTCAACCAGGTGGGTGGCCAGGACGATCTCGTCTTCGACGGCGGCAGCTTCGTGGTCGACGCCGACGGCACGCTGCTCGAACGGTCCCCGATGTTCATGGAGGACCTGTCGTACATCAACATCAACACGGCCGCGGCCAAGCAGCTGGCAGGCAGCATCGCAGGCAAGCCCGATCCGGACGAGGAGGTGTACACCGCCTGCGTGCTCGGTCTGAAGGATTACATGGCCAAGAACCGGTTCACCGGCGTGACGCTCGGCCTGTCCGGCGGCATCGATTCCGCCCTTGTCGCGGCTATGGCGGCGGATGCGTGCGGCGGTTCCCGCGTGTACGGCATCTCCATGCCGAGCATGTACTCCTCGGACGGTTCCAAGGACGATGCGGCCGATCTGGCCGAGAACATCGGGGCGCATTACGACATCCAGCCCATCGAGCCATTGTTCGAGGCCTACCAGCATCAGCTCCACCTCGACGGCGTGGCCGCCGAGAACCTGCAAGCCCGCATCCGCGGCGTGATCGTCATGGCCTACTCCAACGCGAAGGGTCTGCTGGCCGTTGCCACCGGCAACAAGTCGGAGCTCGCCTGCGGCTATTCGACCATCTACGGCGACGCCGTAGGCGGTTACGCGCCGATTAAGGATCTGCTCAAGACACGCGTGTGGGAGCTGGCGCGCTGGCGTAACAAGGTTGCCGCCGAAGGCATGGGCGTAGGTGGCCTGCATATCGTCGGCAACGAGCGGGGGAGCGCCGGGGTGCCGCTGCGCGACGGCGTGATGATCCCCGTCAACTCGATCGAGAAGGCCCCATCCGCCGAGCTGCGCCCCGGGCAGAAGGATTCCGACTCGCTGCCTGAATACGAGCTGCTTGACCGGGTGCTCGCCGCATACATCGAGAAGGCGCACGGCCGCGCCGACCTGTTGGCCGACGGCTTCGACGAGGCGACCGTGGACACGGTGATGCGTCTCGTGGACCGCGCCGAATGGAAGCGCCGCCAGTATCCGCTCGGGCCGAAGGTGACGGCATTGGCCTTCGGCCGCGACCGCAGGCTCCCTATCACCAGCGCGTTCAGGGAGTAAGCCATGGGTAAACGGAAATGGTATTTCAACATGGTCACCGGCGAACCCGAGCTTGGCCCGCTTTCGCCGATCGACAGGCGCATGGGACCGTACGACAGCCGTGAGGATGCCATGAACGCATGGAAGATCGTGCGCGAACGCAATCGCCGTTGGGAGGAACAGGACCGTCGTTGGGGCGGCGATTCCGACTGAGTCCCCACCCTTGGAGGAAGGGGAAGCCGTTGTTCGGCTTCCCCTTTTCCCGTCCATCGCGACGTGCGGAAATGTGATATAGCTCACTCTTCTTTTGCGGGGTTCGCCCCAAGTCAGCCACTACACTGGGGGATAGCGCGGCATACAGGAGCGCCGCCTCTTAGCAACACCAAGGAGTGGATATGACAGCAGTTGAAGCATCTGCACCTACCCAGGAGGAGCTGAACGCAAAGGCGTGGGACGGCTTCACGGGTGGCAACTGGCAGTCGGACATCGATGTCCGTGACTTCATCCAGAAGAATTACACCCCGTACGAAGGCGACGAAACCTTCCTCGCCAACGCCACCGACAAGACCAAGCATCTGTGGAAGTACCTCGACGACAACTACCTGGCCGTCGAACGCAAGCAGCGCGTGTACGACGTGGACACCCACACCCCGGCCGGCATCGACGCCTTCCCGGCCGGCTACATCGATTCCCCCGAAGTCGATAACGTGATCGTCGGCCTGCAGACCGACGTTCCCTGCAAGCGCGCCATGATGCCGAACGGCGGCTGGCGCATGGTCGAGCAGGCCATCCGCGAGGCCGGCAAGGAACCCGACCCGCAGATCAAGAAGATCTTCACCAAGTACCGCAAGACCCACAACGATGGCGTCTTCGGCGTGTACACCAAGCAGATCAAGGTCGCCCGCCACAACAAGATCCTCACCGGCCTGCCGGATGCCTACGGCCGTGGCCGTATCATCGGCGACTACCGTCGTGTGGCCCTGTACGGCGTCAACGCCCTGATCAAGTTCAAGCAGCGCGACAAGGATTCCGTGCCGTACCGCAACGATTTCACCGAGCCGGAGATCGAGCACTGGATCCGCTTCCGTGAGGAGCATGACGAGCAGATCAAGGCCCTCAAGCAGCTCATCAACCTCGGCAACGAGTACGGTCTGGATCTGTCCCGCCCGGCTCAGACCGCCCAGGAAGCCGTGCAGTGGACCTACATGGGCTACCTCGCCTCCGTCAAGAGCCAGGACGGCGCCGCCATGTCCTTCGGCCGCGTCTCCGACTTCTTCGACATCTACATCGAGCGCGACATGAAGGCTGGCAAGCTCACCGAGGAAGGCGCCCAGGAGCTCATCGACAACTTGGTCATGAAGCTGCGCATCGTGCGCTTCCTGCGTACCAAGGATTACGACGCCATCTTCTCCGGCGATCCGTACTGGGCGACCTGGTCCGACGCCGGCTTCGGCGACGACGGCCGTACCCTGGTCACCAAGACCTCGTTCCGTTTGCTCAACACCCTGACCCTCGAGCACCTCGGACCCGGCCCCGAACCGAACATCACCATTTTCTGGGATCCGAAGCTGCCGGAAGCCTACAAGCGTTTCTGCGCCAAGATCTCCATCGACACCTCCGCCATCCAGTACGAGTCCGATAAGGAAATCCGTGGCCACTGGGGCGATGACGCCGCCATTGCATGCTGCGTCTCCCCGATGCGCGTGGGCAAGCAGATGCAGTTCTTCGCCGCCCGCGTGAACTCCGCGAAGGCCCTGCTGTACGCCATCAACGGTGGCCGCGACGAAATGACCGGCATGCAGGTGATCGACAAGGGCGTGATCGATCCGATCAAGCCGAAAGCCGACGGCACCCTGGATTACGAGAAGGTCAAGGCCAACTACGAGAAGGCCCTCGAATGGCTGTCCGAAACCTATGTGATGGCGCTGAACATCATCCATTACATGCACGATAAGTACGCCTACGAGTCCATCGAGATGGCCCTGCACGACAAGGAGGTCTACCGCACCCTCGGCTGCGGCATGTCCGGCCTGTCCATCGCGGCCGACTCCCTGTCCGCCTGCAAGTACGCCAAGGTCTACCCGATCTACAACAAGGACGCCAAGACCACGCCGGGCCATGAGGACGAGTACGTCGAAGGCGCCGATGACGATCTGATCGTCGGCTACCGTACCGAAGGCGAGTTCCCGATCTACGGCAACGACGACGACCGCGCCGACGACATCGCCAAGTGGGTCGTCTCCACCGTGATGGGTCAGGTCAAGCGCCTGCCCGTCTACCGTGGCGCCGTCCCGACCCAGTCCATCCTGACCATCACCTCCAACGTGGAATACGGCAAGGCCACCGGCGCCTTCCCGTCCGGCCACAAGAAGGGCACCCCGTACGCTCCGGGCGCGAACCCGGAGAACGGTATGGACTCCCACGGCATGCTGCCGTCCATGTTCTCCGTCGGCAAGATCGACTACAACGACGCCCTTGACGGCATCTCGCTGACCAACACCATCACCCCCGATGGTCTGGGCCGCGACGAGGCCGAGCGCATCACCAACCTGGTGGGCATTCTGGACGCCGGCAACGGCCACGGCCTGTACCACGCCAACATCAACGTGCTGCGCAAGGAGCAGCTCGAGGATGCCGTCGAGCACCCGGAGAAGTACCCGCACCTGACCGTGCGCGTCTCCGGCTACGCGGTGAACTTCGTCAAGCTCACCAAGGAGCAGCAGCTCGACGTGATCAGCCGTACCTTCCATCAGGGTGCGGTGGTCGACTGATCCGGCCTATCGACCGGATCGGCTGACGAATAGCCGATGACGCCGCATCGCGCGGCGTGAACGAAAGCGAGGGGCGGAGCTGGAACGGTTCCGCCCCTTTGCATAATGACCGCCGGCCTTGCCGCCGACGGCCGACCATCCAACAGATACCAAGGAGTGCAACGATGCCCGGTACCCAGCAATTCCGCAGTACCACGCGCCATATGCTTCGCGAATCGAAGGAATACGCGTCCCAGACCCTGATGGGCGGTCTTTCCGGATTCGAATCGCCGATCGGCCTCGATAGGCGCGACAGACTGCATGCGTTGAAGACCGGCGACATCGGTTTCGTGCATTCCTGGGACATCAACACCTCCGTAGACGGCCCGGGCACGCGCATGACGGTGTTCATGAGCGGATGCCCGTTGCGCTGCCAGTACTGCCAGAACCCCGATACGTGGAAGATGCGCGACGGCAAGCCGGTGTATCTGGAGGCGATGATCAAGAAGATCGACCGTTACGCCGACCTGTTCAAGGCGACGGGCGGCGGCATCACCTTCTCGGGAGGCGAGTCGATGATGCAGCCGGCATTCGTCTCTCGCGTATTCCATGCGGCCAAGCAGATGGGCGTGCACACCTGTCTCGACACTTCGGGCTTCCTGAACACGAACTACACGGATGAGATGCTCGACGACATCGACCTGTGCCTGCTGGACGTCAAATCCGGCGATGAGGAGACCTACCACAAGGTGACCGGCGGCGTATTGCAGCCGACCATCGACTTCGGTCAGCGTCTCGCGAAGGCGGGCAAGAAGATCTGGGTGCGTTTCGTGCTGGTGCCCGGCCTCACCTCCAGCGAGGAGAACGTCGAGAACGTGGCGAGGATCTGCGAGACCTTCGGGGATGCGGTGGAGCATATCGACGTGTTGCCGTTCCACCAGCTCGGCCGCCCGAAATGGCATGAACTGCGCATCGAATACCCGCTGGAGAACCAAAAGGGGCCGAACGCCGCCATGCGCAAGCGTGTGGCGGACCAGTTCAAGGCACACGGGTTCGTCGTGTACTGATCCATGCCCGCGGTTCGGACGAATCACGGCTGATTCCGCTGATTCCGCCGATTCCCGGTTGGATCAAATGGTTTTTCGATGATTCGGCCGAATCATTGCAGGACCTGCCGCCGCTCCCGAAACCCGAAGCGGGCCGTCTTCCCCGGTCCGATCGAGTTCCGAGTGCGGCGGCTTTCCTTGCCCATATGGTTCCGGCCGCACCGCGCGGGGAACGGAAATCGACGCCACCGCGCGTCAATCCGCGCCGAATGCCGCTTCAACACGTAGCCTAGATACATGGCCGAGATTTTCTCTTTTCCCGAGGGGATCGCTCCGCAGACGCAGGATCCCGAGGCGCAGTTGCCGCCCCGACCGCGCGGCGTGCCTGACGAGGTCTGGCGTGCCGTGGAATCCGTTCGCGCCATGCGCAGGCTGCCCGGCGTACGCTACCGGGAGATCCCCGTTCCCTCCACTCTGGCCGATTACGGCATCGGCGTCGCACTCGGCATCGGAGCCGACGACGCGTCCCGCACATTTTCCCGCCCCTATTCCGAAGAAAACGCCAGCGGTTGGATCATGCTGCTGTACAGCCGCCGCCCACGGGAGGAATGGGGCGGACGGTGGCGATGCGTCTGCTTCGCCCGAATGCCCCTTGATTCCAGTGAAAACGATGGCCTCGCGCCCTCCATGTATTGGGAGGATATGTGCGATTATCTATGCGATGTGGAACCGGACAGCGTGGCCGGCACGGTGAGTGTCACGCAGAACACGGCGTTTGGTTCGCAGGGTGCTGATACGTTTGCAGGCTGTGAGATACGTGTCTCCTACACGCCGTCGATTCCGCCCGCACACGGTTTCGAACCCGGCGGCTGCGTGGAGGCATGGGCAGAATTTCTGAAATCCACCGTTCGCGGTGAAGGAGAATCACGCGTTGAGCGAACTTATGCATGAGCCACGGTTGCAATCCGAACCACGCGGGGGAGTGCCCGACGTGATCGACACCCTGGAAGGCTTCCGCGACGCATGCGCCGAACTCGCCGCCGCCCGCGGATCGCTCGCGGCCGACGCCGAACGTGCGTCCGGCTTCCGCTACGGGCATGAGGATTGGCTGGTGCAGTTCAAACGTGAGGGGGCGGGCATCTTCCTGCTTGACCCGATCGCGCTGACGCGGCAAGGCGCGGACTGGAACGAGTTCAACCGTGCGGTGGGCGACGCGACATGGATCATCCACGACGCCATGATGGACCTTCCCGGTTTCACCCAGATCGGCATGACACCGAAACGCCTGTTCGACACCGAACTCGCCGCCCGCATGCTGGGGCTCAAACGATTCGGATTGGCCGCGGTCACCGAAAAATACCTGGGCATCACGCTCGCCAAGGAGCATTCCGCCGCCGACTGGTCGTACAGACCGTTGCCGCGGGATTGGCGCAACTATGCCGCACTCGACGTGGAACTGCTCATCGAACTCGAAACCAGAATGCGCGCCGACCTGAAGTCCGCAGGCAAGGAGGGCTGGGCCGAAGAGGAATTCCGCCACATCCTCGCCGAAGGAACCTCCGGCAAACCCCGCCACGAGCATCCGGTACCGTGGCTGCGCATCTCGCACATCACCTCGCTTCGCGGCGACCGTAGGGCGCTCGCCGTGGCCCGTGCGCTATGGACCAAGCGCGACGAGCTCGCCCGCCTCCACGATATCGCGCCGACCCTGCTGCTCTCCGATCAGGCGATCATCGAAGCATCGCTGAAGAAACCCCACAACGCCAGGGAATTCCGCGTCATCCGCTCCCTGAACGAACGCGTGCGCGTGCAGACCGGCGGCGAACAGGACAAAATGTTCGAATGCTACGCCCCGATCCAGCGTGAAATCAAACCCTCCGTATGGAAGCATGAGATCCAGGAGGCGCTCGCGCTGCCCGAAAGCGAGCTTCCCGTCATGCCCCTGCCCGCACACGACAAGGACGGCGCCGAAACGAACGCGCCCAAGTCGATGCGCATCTGGTCGTCGCGTCATCCGAAGCGCCTGGAAGTACTCAAGAAAGCCCGCCGCGCCCTCAACCAGATCGCCGAAGACACGTCCACGCCGGCCGAAGTGCTGCTCAAACCGCAGATTCTCAAGAATCTATGCTGGACGGATGAGCCGGGGAAGCGCGACGTCGCGGCGTTTCTCGCCGGGCAAGGCGCGCGCGACTGGCAGGTGCGGCTTATCGCAGCGTCCTTAAGCCACGCTATAGTATGAGAGTTGTGCCTAACGGCAAAAAAGAACAAACACGACTTTGCAGGAGCGTTTAGCGTGAAGATCAGCGTTCGTAACCTCGAACCCACCAAGGTGAAGCTCACCGTTACCGTCGACCAGGAAGAGTTCGACCCGTACCTGGAAGAAGCCCGTAAGAACATCGCCAAGGAAGTGAACATCCCCGGTTTCCGTAAGGGCCATGTTCCCGGCAAGCTCGTCGAGCAGCGTTTCGGCTTTGGTGCCGTCGCTGGCGAGGCTGTCAACGGCGCCGTTCCGGAGCTGTACTCCAAGGCCCTGGAAGAGAAGAAGATCCGCCCGATGGCCGAGCCGGAGTTCGATGTCGTCGACATCCCGGAATCCGCCAAGGACGAGAAGAAGCTGAAGTTCACCGCCACCGTCGAGCGTCGCCCTGAGTTCGACCTGCCGGAGATCGAAGGCATGGAGATCGCCATCGCCGCTCCGGAAATCAAGGACGAGGATGTCGACAAGCGCCTTGAGGCCCTGCGTCAGCGCTTCGGCACCCTGGTGAGTGTCGATCGCCCGGCCGCCAAGGGCGACTTCGCCAACATCGACCTGAACGCCGAGATCGACGGCGAATCCGTCGACTCCCAGGAAGGCGTGAGCTACGAGCTCGGCTCCAACACCATGCTTGACGGCCTGGATGAGGCTCTTGACGGCCTGTCCGCCGGCGAGGAGACCACCTTCGAGGGC
>Ga0326512_10002889_pt1 | contig 12693 bp, 16 predicted proteins | sample 1_2617_0518_D_FD_203652 | JGI IMG/M metagenome (GOLD analysis project Ga0326512, IMG submission 203652) | Bovine rumen microbial communities from UC Davis, California, United States - 1_2617_0518 | ecosystem: Host-associated > Mammals > Digestive system > Stomach > Rumen | place: USA... | reverse complement strand
GCTCCTTCATGGCTATTCTCACCTTCTGGAGAAGGTCGGCTTTCTGCTTCGCCGTATCACCGTTGTCAAGTCGGTCTGTGAGTTGCTTAATCTGCTCTTTGAGAGCCTTCACCTCCTCACTTTCCTGTGACTTTGGAGGTTCTGGTTTCAGACCGTCGATAAGTTTCTTGACCTCGGCAATCTGCTCTGCCGACAAGTTCTTGAACGTGTCCTCGGTAAGCAAGTTTTTCTTTGCCTCGTTGAACTTTGTTGAGAAGTCGTGGTTGTACTGCCCCTGCATCCCTTGAAGGAATGACACTGCTTTGGTGAAGTAAGCCTCGTCAGGCTCCTGTCCCTCGGCAACGGGATTTAGTTCAACGTACTTCTGAATGGTTTGTGCGCTAAAATCGGTGTTTCCGACTCTCTCCTGCACGGTAGAAACGATTTTTTCGATTTCCATAACTATATTTTTTTTTGATTCAAAAATGTCAAAGAAAAAAGAGCCACCTTCCTCACGGAAAACAGCTCTCGGCTTTAAAAATATTATTTAAGTATTAATAGTTCATTCCACACCCACCAAATCAACTTTGACGTATGTCCTGCAACGTCGGCACTGGAACCTGATGATACCCGTCCCGTTCATGTACTCAACGTCTGCGAGTTTCTGCCCGCACTTGGGACATTTCAAAAAGTGTTTCTCACGCTGCGACTGTTCAGGGTCACAACGTACATCAGCTCTAAGTCTTGTCATTTGGAGAATTTTTACACCGCAAAAATAGGCATTTATCCTCATTTTACCAAATTTTTTACTAAAAAAAATAGTAAATTATTAGTAAAAACGCAAATAAAATTGTAAATTTGCCCTCAAAATAAGATAGTTAGAGCTTTAACAAGCCTCATCGGGGTTAAGTCCTCGATGGGGTTTTGTTCTTTATGGCAACAAAAAAGACGATACAGAGAACGGCTATACCTTACGAGCCAGTAGCACACCTCGACAAGAAGTGTGTAGCAAGTCTCATGTCTGAGTTTGATGCTCTTGCTGACCGCTTCCGTATCATTGACGAGAACGATGTTCAGACTATCAGGGAACAATGGGAGGAAGAGCCTACCGACAGGGTGCTTTTCTCGCAGAAAGGCGGTCAGACGGACATGCTTTCGTCACCTGCTGATATATCTATCGTAGGAGGAGGACGCGGAGGTGGTAAGTCGTACATTCTCTTGATGAACGCCCTCTATGATATTACCAATCCAAACTTCCGCGCCATTGTCTTCCGTAAGGATTTGGATGACCTCTCAGACCTTATAGACACCTCTGGAAGCATCTTTGCACCATACGGTATATACAACCGCGCCAAGAACGATATGACATGGAACTTCAACAATACGGGATGGCTTACCTTCTCGTATCATAACATGGAGTTTGACGATTTCCATGACAGGTATCAGGGTAAGCAGTATTCATATATCGGTATTGACGAGGTAACGCAGATGTCTTTCAAGAAGTTCAAGGTGCTTACGATGTCCAACCGTAACGCTTTCAAGATAAGGAACAGGATTGTCGGGACGTGCAACCCAGATCCTGACTCATGGGTGGCAAAGTATATCGAATGGTGGATAGACCAAGAGACAGGTCTTCCGATACCAGAGCGTTGCGGAAAGGTACGTTATTGCTTCATGGACGGCGACGATGTGACGCAGATAACATGGGGAGACACCCGTGAGGAGGTCTTTGAGAAATGCAAGGAAACGCTGATGGCTTTCTGGAAGCCGGAGTATGAGCGTTACGGAAGCCCGAAAGATTTGCTTATCAAGTCAGTTACGTTTATCCCGGCAAAACTGTCAGACAATGTGGCACTGATGTCCTCAGACCCGACATACCTCGCATCCCTGATAGGACAGGACGACGAGACACGCGCACGTTTCCTTGACGGTAACTGGAAATACAAAGCCGCAGGTCACGATCTTATCAAGATAGAGCACATGGAACGCTTCTATGACAATGCGGAGCAGTTGGATGACGGCATAAGGCGTGTAACCTGCGATGCTGCCTTCGACGGAGGAGATAAGTGTGTGTTCTACCTTTGGGTCGGCAACCACATCGCAGATATAGAGGTGTGTTCCAAGGACTCCAAGAGAACCCTGGAGTTTGCCAAGGGACTGCTTGAAAGATGGAGAGTGAGGGAAGAAAACTTCGCCTATGACCTTATCGGTGTAGGACAGATATTCAAAGGCTTTTTCCCGAAGGCTATACCGTTCAATGCAAAGGAGGCTGTCGATGAGAAATTCAAAGGCATGTACTATAATATCAAGGCACAGGCTTTCCAGTATTTCGCAGATCATATCAAAGACGGAACATACTCTATAGCCCCTGAGTTGCTTGAACGCCGATACTCAGGCAAGGGCTACAAGAACAAGACACTAAAGGAGATTCTCAATGAGGAGCGCAGATGTGTACGCTTCCGCGAGGATGACCCGACAAGGGTTATAGACAAGATAAAGGGAATGAAACGCCTCATACACCGTTCACCTGACTTCGTGGAAGGTGCTTCTATTCGTGAGATATGGAACATCAAGAACATACACCACAAGCCAAGGCACCTCGGACTCCTCGGAGGAATGCCTGACGGTGTTAGACGTACAAGGCGTAACAACCCGTTTGCAGGAAACTACAATATGTTTAATAGCGGAGGAAGGAGGTGGTAAGGGAAAAACCCTGCTTCCCTGTCTCTCCCAAAATCCACAAAGAATATGACGATAAGTGACATTTTGACAAAACAACCGTTCTACCGCCTTACCAACGGAGGCAAGGAGGCACAGGATTACAACAAGCCTATGTTCGTTGACAACATGAAATACACCGAGCGCAGGCTGATGGGAAGCGTCATGACGCAGGCAGACTACTTGGAGGAGTTCTATCCGTTCTCGCAGAGAGTCATGTCGGACTTCTATTTCCCAGAGTTCTACAACTACACCGAAAAGGTTGGTGAAGACGGAAAGACAGAGATTGAATGGAACAGAGAAGAAACCTTCCGTATCGGTTCTACCTTCCAGTGTGTTATTACCGTGCAGCAGTTGGTACACCTCTGCGGCAACGATGCACATTGGGAACTGACCGACGAGAAGATTTCCACAGAGACAGAGACGCTTTTCAAGGTCTACGAGAAAGGATGGCTACGGCATGACATGGAGGTAGCACTATATAAGCTGATAGAGAGCGTGAAGATGACTGCCGACGGTGCATTGGTGTTCTTCCTTGACAGGGGAAGGCTGGGTGTCCGCCGTCTGTCTTTCCTCGATGGTGACACGCTCTATCCGCACTACGACCCCATCACAGGACGCATGAATACCTTTGCACGTAGGTTCTCCTCCTATGACGAAGAAGGCAAGGAGAAAGTATCATGGGTAGAAGTGTGGGACGACCAATATCTTACACGTTACCGTCAGGCAAAGACTGGTATCAAGGGAACGGTGAATAAGATAAAGGACTATTTCGGAATGGACGGCTACGAGGTGGTGTATCGCGCACAGCACGGCTTCTCGCGTATTCCTATAGTCTATAAGCGTGACAAGTACAATGGTCCTGCATGGAATCTCGTACAGGGACTTATCGACGACTATACTGTTGCTCTGTCATACTTTGCAAAGAATAATGCTGGTGCAGCACTTCCATCATACAAGCTAAAGGGTGATGATGTGGAGATACAGGGCGATCCACTCGGACGCATCCGTGCCTTCACGATGGGTAAGGATGATGATGTAGAGATACTACAGCCTAATGGATTGTCAGAGAACTACACGCAGTATGTGAAATACTTGCTTGATGAGATATTCCAAGGAGGCTTCATCGTCAGACAGCCAGAACTAAAGTCAGGTGACACACCTACAGGTACTATGAAACTCTACTATGCACCATCTCTTGACAAGGCAGAGTTGGAGTGCAAAGACTACAAGGATGTATTGGCTGATATGCAATCATTGTTCTGCGAGGGCTTCGGCATTCAGGAGAAGGCTGTCACTGACTTTATGAAACTCAACGACCATATCTACGGCTATCTTATACCTTTCATCCATCAGAACAACAGCAGCCTGATTGCTGACTTGGTAGCATCGAAGAATGCAGGAATACTCTCTGCCGAATCCGCTACGGAACACAACCCGTACAACACCAACGGAGAGTATCAGAGAATCGTTGCAGAGCAGAAGAAACAACAGGAGGCTGACAGACTGTACCAACTAAAGGTATCAAGGTCCACAGCAGCACAATAAAGAGTTGGGTAGTCAATCGGCTACCCTTTTTTCGTCCCATCTTTTCAGGTTGAAACCGTCTTTGATTAAGTTTCTCTCAAAGATAGAAGCACGTTCCGTATATTCATCCCAATAGATGTTATAACGCTCGCCGCTTTGTTCGGAGCAGTCCTCCATGATGATATACCCTCGTTTCAATGCGTTATATCTGTGAGAGGTCTGCGATGTGGTGTACTTGCACATAACGACACATCTTAGTTTCGTCTGACGCTGCATACCGTATAACACCCTGCGTATCTCCTTTTTGATTTGCTCCTTACGACTCTCTGACTTGTGCTGTAGGTATTTCCTGTATTTACGAGGATTCTGACGTTTCATGATTTTAAAGGGGTGTTCGCGCTTGCCTTCCAGTATCTCCTGCCACATCTTTGCCGTAGCAATGCGAGTCGCTTCCGACGGCTGGCGACCACGAAGACTGTCATAGTAGCCGTTCTTCTCGCAAACCCTCTTGATATGTGCCGCCTGCCGTTTCCAAATGCCCTTGATACCCTTCTCGCTTTTTGTCAGCCCTAAGTCACGGGCAAATCGGTGCATAGTGGAATGACTCATACCACTGGCTTGCATAATCACTGAGTTCTCTACCTCTGGAAACCACTTGCAAAGCCACTCCTTCTGTTCGTCAGTCAGCACCCACTTCATAACAGTACCCGCCAGTTTGCGACCACTCGCCACAGGTTGTTTCGTCAGTATGCCAGGAAACGGATCAATCTTCATATTCACTGTTTAAGGAGTGGAGGCAGAAAGCAATGTTTAGCACTACACATATCAGTCACCTCCACCCTAATATTTTATCGCTGAATCCACATCGTTTGCAGCGGCTTGCCATTTCACCACGCATAGCTCCGATTGCGGTTTTTATTAACCAAGGTTCGATTCTGAGGATGTTGCTCATGCGTTTGCCAAGCACAACCTCGTAGAGTACATCTATCGCCATATTGAAAGCCTCTTCTGCACGTTTGAAAGCCCATCTGGTTTTGCTGCATATCTTCTTCTTGACCGTCTGCGCCATTTTGTAGACATAAGCGAATAGAGGCTGTCGATTTCCTGTGTAAGCATCACGCAACAAATGTAGTTCGTGTATGGCTGTGTCAATATTATCAAGTCTCTGCTCATTCGCCTTTGACAGTTTCTCACGCCAAAAACTTGAAGCCGCCTCACTACGACTGCGTACCGTTATGCCTTCATCGGTATAGTTGCAACTCAAGTCTTGCGGAATCTTGTAGTAGCTCACTCCCTGCGTCGCTGCTATCATCAGCCTGCCGTGTGAAGCCATAAATAAACTTCCGTCTGGCTTCTTAATCTGAAAGTACCGTTGCATTGATTCATTTCTGCGACCTCGCATCCCGCCTTTAAGTTCAGACAGCACAGGAATCTTGCTAAATCCTCTCGGTGCATAGCGATATATCTTCCCAGTATCGGTATCTACCCGATAGTTGGGAAAGTCTATAAGCCTTGCAAGCCTGCTTATGTCAATATCTGTCTTCATTCTCTTTCTTCAACACGATCTTCAAGCCTTCTGGATAAAAGGTATCGAAACCATCAAATACTTCTTCCTGAGTCTCTATTGTGAAATCATAGAGCATATCCTCTATCTCCACGTTTATCTCTGCTTCCTCGCCAAGCTCCTCAGACTTTGAGTAAAGTAGCTCTGCCATTTCTAATATCTTCATGTACCTTTCTGCTTATATCGTCCGTGCTGTGCCAGTCAGTTTCTTTGCTTGACTCCATCACCATGAGGAAGTATTGCTCGTAACACTCGTCCGTAGGCGACTTAGAGTAGAAGCGTTCAATCCAAACACCGTCGATGTTATGCGCAAAGCTCTCGCAAAACCATGCCATCTTCTTCCAACGCTTCTTGCAATAATCGTTAAACTGCTTCTCGCCTCTGATAACTCCGTAAGTTAAGTTTGCCATAATACTTAATATCTTCCTACATAGTTCACACAACGGTATATGATACCGCCAATCTCACCAATCGCGCTTTTGATATATCCCTTAGTAGCCTTATACTTGTTACGCTCACAAAAGATACCATACCTTTGCTCGCAGGTAAGGCAGTTCGCCTCGTTCTGAGGGAAATCGTCAACGGTTATTCTTACGTTCATACTTCTTGCAGACGCTCCATCCGTCATCAATACATTCGCCCTTACTATTGTCGTAATATCGCACAAAGACCTTCGCACCATTGGAAGCAGTGACGTTGACCTCGCTATTATGTCTCACATACACCGTGACTGCCTTCAAACCATCAACCGCAAGCGTAGCATTACAATTCCCAAGGAATATATAGTAACCGTTGTCTCCATCCAACGATACTTGGTCGTCAATGTAGATATTGTGCCTGTGCAAGTCATCCTTTCGGAAATTCTTGCGGATAAAGTCAATGGAAGGGTAGTCGTTCTTTATGGAGAAGTCAAAGCCCCTGACGTATCTTTCAAGACACCCATCTATCGTGTCGTCATCAGACCACTCTGCGTACCACTCGTCGCACAAGCCAGAAGAACGCGCCATTTCCCTTAATGATATGTTCAATTCTCTGTCCGTCATTTCTTTTTTTTTATTCACAAAAATTTTAATCGCATTCTTTCCCCCTTTACCTCCGAAGTTATATCCAGATGCAATGAATGGCAAGATTACCAAACTTAGCAACAAGTAGGAGTGCCTCCAAGAAAACCAGTGCCAGCGCGTGACAAGTTTTTAGTCCCGACTTTCGTCTTCACTCTTTCGCTCTATTTTTCGACTTTCGTCTTCGGTTCGCCTGTCGTGAGGGGGTCGCACGGAGCAGGGCTTGCGTCTTGTTACAACAATATGTCAGAAAGGTGCTTTTTATCTTGTGTTTTACTCGATTTTGAGTGGCAACTGATGAAACTCTTCACGAAACGCTATATAAAAGCGAAACCCCGCAAAGGTTGGAGGGCACTTCGCAGGGTTTCTTATATTCTTGCCGAAACGGCTTGAAAATATCCATATATCCTAACCGCCTCCAAACGATTGCGATGCAAAGATATATATTTACTTTTATTTCTGCAAATGTTTTACTAAAAATATAGTAAAATAGTTGCAAAACATATCATTTTGCAATGTCGAGATAGCAAAATCACCCCTTTATCTTCACTCCAACGTCCGCTTTTGTGTCTTTTCCGATGATGTCGCTCATGGAAAGTCCTGTCGCTCCAGCCTCGTCTTCTCCGTACCTCTCCTTCCACTCGTCGGCAGCCTCTCTCAACGCTTTCTTGGAAGCCTTCGTATCGTCAAACTCTCCCTTGCTACGTTTCTTCTTGTCCTTCTTCTTTCCGTAGCCATAGTCCACTACGCTCACGTCTGCTGCAAGGAGTTCAAGCTGTGCCGTTGTCAACACCCAATTAACGTAGTACATCATCCCGCTAATGGGTATTCCGAGGAATTTCAGGGGACTGGTGCTGATGCCGTGCTTCTGGGCTATTTCCCATCTTTGCCCGAACGTAGTTCTTGAAGGGTACGCTCTGCTTCCGCTTTCGTCATCTGCTTCTTCGTCGTGCTCAATGCGGTCAGAAATATTGTAGCGTTCAAGTAGGCTGGAGCCGCCTGAGATTGAGTTTTTTTTTGAGCCATCTCGAACAACGGTGCAAGCTCCTCCGAGTTGTACTGGCGCACATAGTAGTACCACCGCCACACAAACCAATAGAAAAGGTGTGCCTTCCAGAATCCGTTAAGACGAATAAGTGCGGCGCACTGCGCAAGAACCTTGTTATCGTCCGAGTCTTTCAGCATGAGTGCCGTTATCCAGTCCGCAGTAGAAGGGTGCATCCACTTCACCATAAGCGTCCTGCCTCTCACCACAACGGGATCGGCATAATTCTTCGTAACAGACACCAGTGCCTGCTGGTCTTCTCTCGTAGCCTCTTCGATAGGCTTGATTTTTTCCTTTGCCATATACCTTATATATTATTATTTAAATACTCTCTACATTTAAAACCTTTACGTGGTTCAAAATCCGCAAAATCAGTTGACTTAAACAACCATGCTCTATTAGCCCACCTTGCAACATCCTTCTCATACTTTGTCGGAGTCCGTTTATTGTCATAGTCTCTATAAGGTTGCACAAACGGATAGATACCAAGACTCTTTAAAGTGTTTAGCCTGTATATATCTTGTTCTATGGTTGAATTGAATCCTACCAACACATAACATACTATCTTATAAGGCTTGATATACTTTGTCATTACCTTTAGTTGTTCCGTGAGGTCTATCTGTGGCAAGTCCCATGCAATATGCACACCGTTCTTCAACTTCAAAGAATTTAGCGCATGTGCCATTTCCTCTGTCATAATCCTAACGTCCACGCCGTGAAACTTGACAGGAAGACCGACTTTCTTTAAGTCCTTGACGGCATCTCTCCACTCTGGGTTAGCAAAGAAATTGTTATCAAGTACCTCAACCCACTTACCTTTTGGATTCAACTGCATCGGTTCCACTGGCTTAATACCTCCTTCCTTGTCGTGTACGAGGCAGAAAGGGCAATGTCTTATGCAGCCTCTTGAATAAAACTGAATAGAATAGTCGCAGTTCGGATAGATGGAATAGTCTGGATCTCTTATATCCTCTATTGGGGGGGGCAATTTTGACTTAATATCATACCCCGTGCCACCTTTATACAAAACACCATAATTATATTCGTTCCAATTCGGTTCTGTAGAAAAGGTAAAAACCTTGCTGGCGTAAATCGAATCATAATTCCCGAACATAAGCATAGCCCATTCCGCACTACCATGATAGTATCTCGCTATCTTCATCAGTGCAATATTCGGAAAACCGTTATGTCCGTCCACGTCAACAAGTCCTATTCTCATACCCTCTCTACATAGGAATAAACAATGCAACAAACACAGTTCATGTGCAGAGGAACAATATGCTCCGTGTCATCTATCGGATGGAAGAATGCAGCAGCCTCGTTACAGATGTCACACGGATAACTCGAACCCCTAACCACAAAGTAGCCTTTAGCACCTCTTGACAGGGCATCCTCATGACCCCACCACATCCAAGCGTCACCGATAGCGTAGGCTGTCATCGTCTGTAATGCTCCCATGGATGAAATCTCGACACCTCTTCCGAAATGAGGCTCTTCAAAGTCCTCTATATTCCCCGTCACTTCTCCACGCTCTATCTTCTCACGGACGGCAACAAGCACCTCGTTCTGCCAGGGGTGCTTCATGTTCGCCTTGATGGATGACAGAAGAGAACCCTCATCGAGTTTTAGGAGCTTACCTGCCGCATAGACAGCAAAGACCTCATTGAAGAAGGTATGACAGCGATGACCTATACGTCCTTCCAAGGTATCGCCATTGCGCTCGCCCATCATATACAGGAGAATAGCGTCGCGCCTGTCGTGCTCGTCAACGGCAAGAAGTTCAACATCCGCCATTATCTGTGCCACAAGGTCAAGGACAAGCCCCTCCAACTCATCATCAGAGGCATTACGGTATAGCGCACTCAGCAGATACCCTGCATAGGCGATAAGAAGACGCTCTATATCCGCAGACATGGACTGCTCGTTACGCATTCTGTCACGAAGGAAAACCTTTGCCTGCTCCAACTCCTGCTCTGTATATGTAATATCAGTTGCCATTCTCCTTATCCAATGCCTCCAGTTCGTCCTGTATCTCCTGCATCTCAGCAACTTCCTTCAAAGCCGCCTCATCCTCTTTCTTCGTTGGCTTCTTCTCATTTGCAACGCTCTCCTCAAAGTCCTGTTGGTCTTTAAGCAACTGCGCCACACCCTGACAGAACGGCATCTCCTGTTTTGTGCTCAAAGCTACAAGGTCGTGCATATAGGTAGTAGCGACAAACATCACGGTAACAAGCGAGTGCAGGTATTCCTTCGCACCATCGTTCTCTACCGCAGCCCGCATGATATTCAGCATGGAGGCGAACATCATAGTGTCCTCGCGCCATCTCACACTCCAGTTACCAGCAACGGTCTTCAACACCACGTAGCTTCCGTAAACGTTCTTGTCAACGCCAAGCAGGAAATTTCCTACCTGCAACCATTTCTCATCTTTTTTCTTGCTCATATTTCTTAAATCTTTTGAAATTGTTATATGTTACTTTGAATAAACCAATCTCGGACGGCATGTTAAGAAGGTACTCCAATAGCATGTTTGTCTTACGCCCGCTATCTCCCGTGCGGTCATCCACCAGTTTGATGAAGCTATACCACCAGTCGCTATCTGAGCAGGCATCATCAGCATCAGCTATCTCGTATATAGGCAATGCCGATTTCTCAGCCCATTTCCTTGCGGCAGTGACGTGTGACAGCATCTGCTTGAAGTTGAATTTGTCTGTCTGAGTGAAAGCAACACCTAACGGCTTCAACTCTGCCTCCATATCCATCAGAAAAGTGTTTGCAACATCCGCCAAGATAAACGCAAGATTGTTAAGTACCATACCTCTAAGAACCTTCTCGCGGATGGCATCACGTGACAGTCCGCACTTCTCCGTCATCTTAAAGCGGTCTATCATCTCTTCTATCTCAGCATCACGCTTCGCTATAGCTTCTTTCTTTGTCATCTGTTAAATATTCTCGACCAAAAACCACGTTTCTCCACGTATTCTTTATCGAAACGCAATGATTCGTTCTCCTTAGAAAGAGCCTTGTTAACCAAGCGTAGGCGTTCAAGCTCTTTCTCCATGTGTTTGTTGGACGAGGAAAGAGTATTAATCTCCGCCCTGAGATCAGTTACCAAAGCCTCTAACTCCCTGTACGCCGTTAATGACGGTCTCCACCTTTTCTTCTGTTCTTCCATAATAGTAATATTAATTGTTAGTAACTAAAGCCTTCTCCTCATCCGTAGGTATCTCGTCACGGCTGCCAAAGAATCCCTTGCCTCCGCGCCCAAACTCGCCTGGGGTGTCCTTATACCTCGTCGCCTTCGTCACGTCAAGACCTGCCTCCCGTGCCATTGCTACCGTCTCCTCCCAAGTGGTATCATCTGGTACTACGATAATATCATCCTCTATCTGCTGCTCCTCACGTCCGTACATACGATAAGGGAAATTGCTGTAGGCACAACGCTGGTTATACAGATTACGATGGTATTTCAACTCCTTGTTGATACGTGAGATGATAGCCTTCTCCTCGTCGGTAACAAGGATATGGTTGTCGATAAGCACCTGTGTACATCCCGCAACATCATAGCACGGCTTCTCACGGTAAGCCTTCATATACGGTGCAAACAGTCCCTTGCGGCTCAGGGTGTATAGTGCAGCCTCTCCCGTATTCGTCTCTAAAGCCAAGTCCTTGATACTCATGACATACTTCACACCATCCTTCCATATCGCCTTGACTTTATAATCACCTGTGCGTCGCTGCTCGGTAACGGTGCGGTATCTGTCCTGTGCAATCTTCTTTGCTCCCAGGAACACATTGAACGTCACACCCTGACTGTTACGCATCTTGACATACTTTCCCTCATCCTCCAATACATGTGCGAAGGTGGACTTACCGTATGCCTCTATATTGTTGCGCCAGCACCAACGCTGATAGTCGGCATATAGCTCCGTAAGGCGAATCTTTCTCTGAGGCTCAAAGGTAACACCGCTAATTCTCGGCTTGAACCCCTTCTTATCCATGAAGCGTAGCGCACTGTTGAACTCGGACTTCTCGCTGATGACATACTGCTCTAAATAGAGGTCGGCAGGCAGCTTATATCCGTTCTCTATGAATTTCTTTCGTCCTTCAAGAATCCAGTTAAGGATTGCAGGGTATTCCTCCCGCAGTTCGTCGGCAAGAGACTTGTTCTGCTTCTCCTCTGGGATAGTGACATTGAAAGGTATGACATAGATACGTCGCAGCATCGCCTCGTCGGACTTGTTGAAGATAGGCACCTGATTGGCATTAGCCATCAAAAGAGGGATATTCGTAGCGTAGTAGGGCATACCGTACAACCTACGCGCCGTCGTCTTCTCACCACTGACAAGCGTCTTCAACCTCGCCGTCTTACGATAGAAGTCCGTCACCTCCATCTCAGTGCAGTAGTTCAGACGCTTTCCGTTAATCTCTGCAACGGCAAAATCTCCCTCGTTTCCTCCCTTGCACAAACGCCCGACGCCCTGCTCGGAAACATAGTCCTCTCCGAGAACACCCTTCACGGTCTGCTGTACTACGCTCTTTCCGTTAGCACCATGTCCCAAGAGTATGACGATGTGCTCTATCTTCACCTTCTGACGGTCAATGAACGTAGCACCGAGGAACATCTGCAACACGTTCTGCAAGTATTTATCTGGAAGCACCTGATTAATGAACTGATACCACAGGAAGGTGTTCGCTTTCGGGTTGTAGTCATAGTTGACGCTCCACATCTGCACGAATTTCTTATCAAACTTCCTTGAAAAGATGTTATGCTCCACGTCAAGAACGCCATTATGGAA